>RCMY010002252.1_pt1 | contig 17516 bp, 12 predicted proteins | sample 2041341 | NCBI WGS metagenome assembly RCMY01 (sample SAMN09708234, study PRJNA481090) | Marine sediment metagenome, whole genome shotgun sequencing project. | reverse complement strand
GGTGGCAAGCGTCGACAGCACACGGCAGCGCAACATCGGCTCGAGGTCGGGCCATGCGAGTGCATCTTCACACAGCCCGATGAGGTGTTCGTCTGGCTCGTTGGCGTTCGCGAACCACGTTCCCGGCTTGGTGCTGTTGATCGCCACCTGGGCGATCACGTCGGCAGACCCGGCGGCCCTGGCCAGGCGGCCGGTCTCGCGCATCGCACCGAGATAGTCCGGGTCGCCGGCAGCCCGCATCACCCGGGCCCGAGCGAGATGCATCGCCATGACCGCCCGCTGCTCGACGACCCCGTCGTCACCGGCGAGCTCCAAGGCCTCCTCGTATCGGGCCTTCGCTGCTTCCCATGCGAGTGCCGATGCGTCGCGTTCGGCCGAGAGCACGAGGTGGTGGACCGCACGTTGCCTGGCGACCGGCCCGCGGGCCTGGCGCCAATGATGGGCGAGTGCGTCATTGTGATCGCCGGGGAGGTGCTCGATCGCCTCGGCGATCTCCTGATGGATCATCGCCACTCTGGTCGCGCTGAGGCCGGTGAGCAGAGCGGAACGAACGAGTGCGTGGTCGAACTCGAAATGACCGGCTCGGCCGCTTTCGTGGACCAACGCCAGCCGCTCGGCGGATTCGAGCTGCTCGACGACCTCGCCGAGTGTTGCGCTCCTGGTTGCCGCCACCACATCGAGATCGAAGATGAGCCCGGTGGTGGCAGCGATCTCGAGCGTCCGGCAGGTCGAGTCGTCCAGACGACCGAGCCGTTGGTGCACCGCATCGACCAGCGAGGCGGGGAGGGTGAGCTTCTCGGAACCACCACCATCGGTCTCCACCATATGACGCAGCACCTCACCGGTGAAGAAGGGCAGGCCACTGCTCTCGTGATGAATCCGTTCGGCGAGATGATGCTCGCGGTCGCCGACCTCGGTGGCGAAGTGAGCACCGATCAGATCGGCGACCTCATCGACACGCAGGTTCCGGAGCGGCACCCGTGTGGCGCTTCCGATGACCTCTTGGTCGTTCACGACGTCGAACAGGGGGTGGCCGCGGTCGACCTCGGTGTCACGAAAGGTGCCGAGGATCATCACGCGGCCCGCAGGCGGATGATGAAGGAGGTGCCGAAGGAGCAGAGCGGTTGCGCTACTCGACCAATGCAGGTCGTCCAGCACCAGGAGGACCGGTCGGGCGATGCTGAGCGCGGCAAGCGCATCGGTCACGGCCTCGAACAGCTCCGTACGGTCGGCGGCGACGGCATCCACGGTCGGTGGGGCGCCGTCGCCTCGGCGCTCCTGCGGAAAGAGCGGTTGCAGTCGAGCACCCATCGTGCCTCCGGGATCGGGGATGGCGCAGTCCTTCAACGCGCGGGCGAACGGTCGGTAGGGGGCCGTCAACTCCATGTCCGATGAGCCGAAGAGCACGAGCGCACCCTCGCAATGGCGAGAGCGAGCGAAAGTCGACACCAGTCGAGTCTTGCCGATTCCGGCCTCGCCGGTGACGAACGAGGCAATGGGCCGACCGAGCATCGCGGTGTTCCAGCACTCACCGAGCGTCGTGATCGACGACGACCGCCCGACGAGCGGGAGTTCGTCTTTGGTCACCAGCTCCATCGGGAAGGTCGAGGCCTCGGGAGGCGTAGGGGTGAGCCCTCCCTCGATCACCTCCTCCGCCAGGTCGAAGGCGAGCTCCTGAGCTGTGTCATCGATCAGGATCTGTCCTGGCTGCGCGCTCGACTCGAGTGCGAGCGCGACGGACTCTGGATCGGGCCCAGCGGCGACACCGGACCGGAGTGAGAATGGGGTGCCGGCGGCACGCAAGCTGTGATCGGCGATGGATCGGTGAAGCTCGATCGCAGCGCGAATCGCATCGGTCGCCGACGGGAAGCGGGCGACGACGCCGTCACCCCGAACGTGCAGCACCTCGCCGTCTCGACACGCAGCAGCGGTTGCCTCGTCGAACACTCTGCGAACCCTGATCGCCACCTCGGTTCCATCCGATTCGAGGAGTTCGGTGCTCGCCACGATGTCGGTGCTGAGGATGGCGACGCCTTGCCGGTCGACGATCGGTGCCGAGCGCATCGCCTCGGCGACGTTCTCGAGGTCGAATCGATGGTGACCGACCGTGCCGATCCCTTTCAGCTCGATCGGTCCGAGATCCTCGGCGGCCATTTCTGCGAGGTGCGTTCTCACCATTGCCGTGGCGAACACCGACCCGACAGGGCAGACAGACTCGAGCCGAGCAGCGGCCACGATCGCCTCACCGAAACCGTCGTCTTGCTCGAACGCGACTTCGCCGAAGGCGAGCCCGGCCGAGAACGGCACGACATCGCTTGCTCTGGCCATGGCCAGCATCGCGTTGTGACAACTGTCGAACGTCGCCAAGACCCCTCGACCTCGTGTCCCGACCAGGCGCCCACCGAAATCGGTGAGCGCACCATCGCTCGTCGGCCAATCACTGGTGAACACCACCGCCTGTAAACGCCGTCGCACCCCATGCTCGCCCATCATCCCCCCTCTTCGGGACCTTAGTGGAGAGACGGCGATGGCCCCGCTTGCAGATGTGATGAGTCAGTCGTCGTGGACGTGGCGGTGGTGGAGGTCGGGAACATGAGGGTGAGCGTGCGCCGTGGCGCGGTGACGGTGCGGGTGGGTGTGCCGATCGGTCGAACCGCCGTGGTCGTGATGGCCGTCGCCACCAGCGTGCTCGTGTTCGTGTTCGAACTCGTCGTGGACGTGCTGGTGCTCGTGGCCCGAGTCCATCGAGACCGCGACACCGATGGCGCCGAGGCCGACGGCCACCAACTGCACGAGCTCGACGGACTCAGCCAACACCGTCCAGGCGATCACGGCGCCGATGAACGGAGCGGTGGCGAAGATGATCTGGCCGCGGGCGGCGCCGAGGTCTCGGGCGCCCTTGACCCACAGCACGATCGAGACGCCGTAGCCGAGCGCACCGATCGCGAGCGCCACCAGCACCTGACCGATGCCGATCGACAGCGAGGTGTCGGCAAAGACCAGGCCCAAGGCCAGGTTCGCTCCACCGGCGACGAGCCCCTTCAAGAACACGATGTGTTCGGGTCCGAGCTGATCGATCTTGGCCGTCACACCGTTGTCGATCCCCCAGGCGACACACGCACCGGCAATCAGGAGCGCGCCGACACTGAGGTCGGCCCCGGGTTCCCAGACCAGAACCATCCCCGCCGCGGTCACGAGCGCTGCTCCGGTGATGACCTTTGCGCCCAGTTGCTCACGGAACAGGGTGGCAGCGAGCAGCATCGTGGCGGCGAGCTCGAGGTTCAGCAGGATCGATGCCGAGGCGGCCGAGGTCCGGGCCAGGCCGGCAACGAGCAGGGCTGGACCGATCGCCCCTCCGGCGACGACCGCCACTGCTGCCGGGCGCCAGTCTCGGCGGAGGGCGAGGAGGGTCGGTGGACGACGAACGACAGTCGGCAGCACCGCCGTGCCGGCGCCGAGGTAGAGGAGCCCGGCGAGCACCAGCGCCGGCATCTCACCTGCCAGTTCCGACGCGGCAGGCGCCGAAGCTCCGAACAACACTGCCGCCGCCAGGCAACGACTGACACCGATCCGATTCACCTCACGAGTATGGCGCACCACCTTCGACCGCGAGACCCCCGGCGCGCCGACGTCGTGTGGGCTGCAGCCCGTGGCGTCGTGGTCCGAGATTTGGATCGAACTCGTGACGGGTGCAAGCATCCCGCGATGAGCCACTTCCCGTTGTCACTCGGAGCCCATGTCGGTCAGCAGAACATGACCATGGACGAGATGCGGGCGTTGTGGCGTCGACTCGACGATGCCGGGTGTGACTGGATCTCGGCCTGGGACCACATCTACGAGGCACCTCCGGCCGGTGGCACGCTCCCCCACTTCGAGGCCGTTGCCACACTGGGTGCGCTGGCAGCAGACACCACCAACGCCCGGTTGGGATGTCTGGTGTTCTACGTCGGATACCGCAACCCGGGTCTCCTCGCCAAGGCGGCAGTCACCATCGACCACATCTCGGGCGGACGCTTCGAACTGGGCATCGGCGCCGGCTGGCACGAGTGGGAGGCGAAGGCGTACGGCTACGACTTCCCGTCGGCCGGTGTTCGTCTCGACATGCTCGACGAGGCCTCCGAGCTCATCACCGGTCTACTCACCCAAGACCGCACCACGTTCACCGGCACGCACTACCGGGCCGAAGACGCCTCCTGTCTCCCGCCCCCGGTCCGCGGCCATCTGCCGCTGTGGATCGGTGGTGTCGGCGAGAAGCGCACACTGCGGACCGTGGCGGCAAAGGCCGACGGCTGGAACGCGGCCTACATCCCGCCCGAGGAGTTCGGCCGTCTCAACGGCGTGCTCGACTCGTGGTGCGAGAAGCTCGACCGAGATCCCGGCTCGATCGAGCGTTCGGTCAACCTCATGTTCATGATGGGCGCCGATCAGGCCGGCGCCGATCGGGCCGCGGAAGCGTTGGCCGCCCAATGGGGCGGAAGGGCAGAGCGAGTGAAGGGTGGTGCGTTGGGCGGCCTGCCAGAGCAGGCGATGGAGACGGTCCAGCGCTACATCGATGCCGGCGCCGACATGGTCAACATCGCCCTGCGCGCCCCGTTCGATCACGAGGCGCTCGAGGCCTACCTCACCGAGGTGATGCCGGCGGTTCGCACCGCCAACGGTTCCTGATCGAGCGGACACCCGACAGCGGCTGGGTCGACCGGACGATGTCCACTCTCGAGGCTGGGCAACGCGTCACCGAGTGAGACGACTATCGTCTTCGACATCGCCAGCGCCTTCGGGGGCTGGTGATCACGGGTCCGGGTTGTTTCAGCAACGCCGGACCCACCCTTTTCACGTGGCTGGCCCACCACGACAGCGGCGGTGGACGCCAACGACATCCGGGCTCCCCGCGCGACGGGCCGTTCGAATTCGTCGCGACCACCGAACGTCCAGGAGACCCCACCCCATGTCCTCACCGATCCCGAGCGCGGCCATCGGTGCCTCGCACCCGACATCGCGAGCAACGTTCCGATTCATCGCTCGTTGCCTCGATGCCACGAACCGAGATGCCGACACCCTCCGTCACGCACTCCTCGACCAATGGGACCACCACATCGGGGCCGATCAACTCGCCCACCTGCTCCAGTCTCTTGACCGCGCCGACCCCGACGGAGCGCAGGGCGCCGAGGCGCGACTGGCCATCTGGTTCACCTACACCGACCCTGGCGACGGCCGACTCGTCTCGTCGAAGGATCCGGTGCTGGCCGGTCTCTCCGACGAGCTATGCACCCGGCTGGCCACAACCACTCGACCGGCGGCTGACGACTGATCATCGCCGCATCTGGTCCAGCACCGCTAGCCGAGTTCGTCGTTCCGTTGCTGGTCGAGCGGACACACCACCAGGTTGAGCTGCCCACTCTCGACGGCTTCGGCGAGCACGGCTTCGAGATCATCGTCGGGACCGACTCGGCGGCCACTGATGCCGAAGGCCTCGGCGAGTGCCGCGAAGTCGGGGTTGCCGACGTCGACGGCGGTGCGCTCCTGCCCCTCCTCGACTTGGTGCCAGGCGATGAAGCCGTAGGTGTCGTCGTTGAGCACGAGCACGGTGAGGTTGTCGAGCGCCAGACGCCTGGCGGTTTCGAGGTCCTGTAGATTCATCATGAATCCACCGTCGCCACAGACGGCGACGACCTTGCGATCGGGATACAGGCGGGCCGCCACCATGGCGGTTGCCAGGCCCGCTCCCATGGTGGCCAACGCGTTGTCGAGCACCAGCGTGTTGGCCTCGAGCGCCGGATAGTGGCGGGCGAACCAGATCTTGTAGGCGCCGTTGTCGAGGGCGACGATGTCGCTCCGACCGAGCACCGAGCGGAGGTTCGTGACGATCGTGTGCGCCGACGGCGGGAACGACGAAGGGCGTGCCTCGGCCTCGAGGGCCGACTCGATGGTGCGCCGCTGAGCAGCAACGGCGTTCGTGCGTTCCGCCGCTCGAGGGTCTTCGTCGGGTTGCAGGCCACGAAGACTCGATGCGATGTCGCCTCCGACGATTTCGCGCGGCTGGTAGTGGCGCTCGATCTCGGGCGGGGCCGCATCGATATGGACGATGACTTTGTCGCCGTCGGGGTTGAACGACGATGGCGGGTGCTCGACCGGTTGGAACCCGACCGCCAGGATGAGATCGGACTCATCGAGCGGAACCGTGGCGAGGTCACCGCTGTTGAGACTCATGGAACGCAGCGACTGGGGATGATCTTCGGGAATGGCTCCCTTGCCCATCTGTGTGGCGACGACGCCGATGCCGGTTGCCTCGGCGAAGGCGACGAGTGCGGCAGGGACCTCGCCCAGCTGGGTCCCGGCACCGGCCAAGATGACCGGAGCCGTGGCTTCGGCGATCAGTGAGCGGACGTGTTCGAGCTGATCGGTGGCTGCGACTGACCGGTTCTGGCCCCCGGCCCCAGCCTTTGCGTCGACATGACTGAGCTGCCCGGCGATGTCTTCCGGCAGCTCGATCAGCACCGGACCTGGGCGCGGCGAGGTGGCAATGGCGATCGCCCGGGCGGTGTCGGCAGCCACGGTGCCCGGATCGGTCACGCGGTGCGACCACTTCACGACCGGTCGGGCGATGGTGGGCAGGTCGAGAACCTGGAAGCTTCCCTCACTGTTGTTCCGGGCAGGCTTCTGACCGCAGATTGCCACCACGGGGAACCCGCAGAGGCTGGCCTGCGCAAGACCGGTGAGTGTGTTGGTCATCCCCGGGCCGAGGGTCGAGACGATCACACCGGGCGTGCCGGTGAAGCGCCCGTGGGCTGCGGCCATGAAGGCGGCGTGCTGCTCATGACGACAGACGACGAGGTCGATGCCTGCGACATCCATCGCCTGCAGCAGAGCGATCGTCTCTTCACCCGGGAGGCAGTAGACGGTGTCGATGTGGTGGGCCAGCAGTGTTCGGGCGATGTCGGTGGCGGCAGTCGACGTCACTTGACGGCAACCGTCTTGGCGTTGACGAAGGTTCTGATGCCGAGCTCGCTGAGCTCTCGACCGTAGCCGGAGTTGCCGATGCCCCCGAATGGCAGCCGAGGGTCAGACGCCACCTTGGCGTTGACGAAGCAGCAGCCGGTACGGATACGGTGCGCGGCGATGTCGCGGCCGCGATCGGTGTCTTCGGTGAAGACCGCACCACCGAGTCCGAACGATGTGTCGTTGGCCAAGGCGATGGCGTGTTCCTCGTCGCGAGCTCGGATGAGCGGGGCGACCGGGCCGAACAGTTCTTCGTCGAACGCCGGATTCCCCGGGCCGACGTTCTCGAGCAGGGTCACGGGATAGAAGGCTCCGGGACCGTCGGGCACGTAGCCACCCAGCGCGATCTCGGCCCCGGCCTCGACCGCTCGCTCGACCTGGTCGTGCAGCTCGTCTCGCAGGTCGCTTCGGGCCTGCGGGCCGACGGTGGTCGCCTCGTCGTGAGGATCACCGACCACCGCTGCTTCCAGCTCGGCGAGGAAGGCAGAGCGGAAGGCGTCGTACACCTCGTCGACGACGATGAAGCGCTTGGCGGCGATGCAGCTCTGGCCGGAGTTGGTCAGGCGGCTGTCTGCGCACACCTTTGCCGCCGCCTCGATGTCTGCGTCGTGGAGGACGAGATAGGGATCGCTGCCGCCGAGCTCGAGGAGGGAGGGTTTGAGATTGCTGCCTGCCGCGGCGGCGACTGCTCGACCGGCGGTCTCGCTGCCGGTCAGCGTGACCGCAGCGATCCGTGGGTCGGCGATGATGTCGGCCACCCGGTCGGAGGGGATGAGCAGGGTGCGGAACAGTCCCTTGGGGAGACCGGCGGCGAGGAACATCTCCTCGATGGCCTTCGCGCTGCCCGACACGTTCGACGCGTGCTTGAGGACACCGGCGTTGCCTGCCATCAGCGCAGGAGCAGCGAACCGGTACACCTGCCAAAACGGGAAGTTCCATGGCATCACGGCCAGGACGGTTCCCATCGGCTGATACACGGTCCAGGCATCGCTCATGTCGCTCACGCGGTGCTCGTCGGCGAGCATCGCCTCGGCGTTGTCGGCGTAGTACTCACAAACCCAGGCGCACTTCTCGACCTCGCCTTTGCCTGCGGCGAGTGGCTTGCCCATCTCGTCTGCCATCAGCGCCGCCAGCTCATCGGCACGCTTGCGCAGCTGAGCAGCGGTCTTGTTCAGCACCTCGGACCGTTCGCCGAACGTCGAGGTTTCCCACGCCCGCTGGGCGGTTGCCGTCTGGGCCAGAAAGCCATCGACCTGCTCGGCGGTGTGGACGGCGAACCGGTCGAACTCCTCACCAGTCGCCGGGTTGATCGAGACGAGCGTTGTTGCAGACATGGAGAACCGTTCGGTAGCGAGTGGCTTGGCCGGATCTACCCATCATGTCGTGAATCAAACCCCCGCTGCCGAGGTGGCGCCGACCTCGAGATGGGCGGGCGGACCGAGGCCACCTCTGCGATCATGGCGCAATGGATCCACGGCTTCCGCAGGTGCTCGTCGTCGGTGCGGGGTTCGGCGGCCTGGCAGCGGCGAAGGCGCTGGCCGACCTGCCGGTCGACGTCACCATCATCGACGCCCGGAACCACCACACGTTCCAGCCCCTGCTCTATCAGGTCGCCACTGCCGGCCTCGACGCCGACGACGTCTGCTATCCGACTCGGGGCGTGTTCCAGCGGCAGGACAATGCCCGAGTTCGGCTCGGACGAGTCGTTGCCATCGATCCCGATGCCAAGACGGTGACACTCGGCGACGGGGCGACGCTCAGCTTCGACCACCTGATTCTGGCCGCCGGTGCCGTCACCGACGATTTCGGTGTCCCGGGTGTGACCCGCCATGGCCTCGGCCTGAAGTCCGCAACCGACGCGCTCGCCGTCCGTACCCGAATTCTCGAATCGTTCGAGATGGTCGATGCCGATCCCTCGCTCATCGACTCCGGTGCGCTCACCACCGTCATCGTCGGCGGAGGACCCACCGGCGTGGAGATGGCAGGCGGCATGGCCGAGCTCGTCAACCGAGTGATACGCCGCGACCATCCCGACATCGACGTCGACCATGCCCGCATCGTGTTGGTCGAAGCCGCCGACCGCTTGCTCGGGCCGTTCGCCCCGAAGCTCTCCGAACGAGCTCGGGTCGGGCTCGAAGAGATGGGGGTCGAGCTTCGGCTCGGACGCTCCGTCGCCGAGGTCACCGCCGACGAGGTGCGTCTCGACGACGGCACGCTCATCCCGGCTCGCATCGTCGTGTGGGCGGCCGGAGTCAAGGCCAGCCCGCTCGGCCAGGCCCTCGGCACCGAACTCGACCGCAGCGGTCGAGTCGTCGTCGGCTCCGATCTGTCCGTTCCGTCGCATCCCGACATCTGGGTGATCGGCGACCTCGCCGCAAGCCCGACTCCCGATGACCGCCCGCTCCCCCAGGTCGCGCCGGTGGCGATCCAGGGCGGGCACCACGTTGCCGATGCCATCGCGGCCCGGCTGGAGGGTCGACCGACGCCGACCTTCCACTATCACGACAAGGGTTCGATGGCGACGATCGGCCGCAATGCTGCGGTCGTCGAGCTGCCGAATGGCCAGACCCTGTCGGGCTGGTTCGGGTGGATCGCCTGGCTCGCTCTCCACCTGATCATGCTCATCGGCTTCCGCAACCGAGCACGGGTGCTCGTCAACTGGGCCTGGAACTACTGGACCTATGACCGAGGCAGCCGTCTCATTCTGACCGAAACAGGCCCCGGACGAACAACCGACTGAGCGTTCGTACGGTCACATCCCGACTGCCAGGTGGCAGCGGCGGCGGCGGGCACCTGTCATTTTGCGAGCGATTTGTGAGCGCCTTCGGGTCTCATGCCTTCACCACTCAGCAGGAGGAAGGTGCGTGAATCGATGTATCGCATCCAGGTGTCACGCCTCGCGTCGGGTTCGAGGCTGACCACGACCAAATTGGCGCTCTATGCAGCCGGCATCATCTTGGGCGCCGGGGTCTTCAACCTCCCCTTTCAGCTCCCGCACGTCGGTTTGCTCCCGATGGTCCTCCTGCTCGGCCTGATGGGAATCGCATCCTCGGTGCTCTATCCACGAATGATCGACCCCGATGCCGGCCGTGACACGGCGGATGGCCAGCGGGCTACAGCGAACACGCTCGCGTCGGCGGTGACCAGGTCGGGCGGCGGCACACCCGGCCTCGTTCTGGCCCTCGTCGGCGCCGGCTTCTTCGTCGTTCCCGCAACCATCGGCTACATCACGATCGGCACGACCGCCCTGGAGATTGTCGGGGGTGTCGCATTCGCAGATGCCCAATCCAGTTCCAACGCCGTCGCGATGGCCATCACCGTCGGACTCGGATGGCTGATGAGGAGCTCCAGGACACCCGAACCGCTGACGACGACCGGAGCGCTCGCCTTGCGCTGGGCGACGGGAGTCTTCGTCGTCGACGTCCTCAGCCTCGATGGCGTGGCGCGGCAGGCGGTGCTTCTCGCTTCGTTCGTCGCCGGCGTCATCTTCCTCGTCGGGCGGCCGCCCGACGAGGCGACGATTCGGCATGGTCCCGATGACCTGCAACCGAAACATCGAAAGAACGTCTCGACGCTGATGGTCCAGCTGGTCTTGATGTTCACGCTTGCCATGTCCATCGTGGTCTTGGTCGCCCTTCAGGGTGACATGACCATGCCGACGCTTGTTGCTGTGCCTTCGTTCGACGCCGGGGTGACCACCCTGGGGGTGGCACTCTTTTCGTTCACCGGGACCGGCTTCACCAACATCTCCGGATACCGAGCAATGCGCACGCGTCGTGGGAGTCGCCGAATCGTGGGCATGTCGATCGGCATCGTCCTCATCGCTCAGATCGGGTGGCTGATTGCTGCGGGCCTGACGGTTCGAGACGGTTTGCTCATCGACCTCAACCAGACGGGGTCGTACAGCAGCGTCGCCATGGCCGGAGCCATCACCAGTATTCCTGGCCCGGCGGTCGACGTCGTCCAGGGTGTTGCCGCCGTGTTGGTGCTCTTCGCTGTCAGCGGCGCCGCCAACGGGTTCACCGAAACCCTCACTCGGGAGTATCGACTCGGTGCCTCCATGGTCTTCGGCACCAGGGGGGTCACCGCTTCGTCGGCCGGGCGCACCGGCACACAGCGGCACATCCTCTACGCGTCTGCCGTCGCTTCGATCCTGACTGCGACGCTGCGAGTACCGATCAACTCGGTGCTCGCGGCAGCTGGTTTGGCCGGTGGGGTCGTCATCATGTTCGCACTCCCCATTCTCGCCGAACCCGACCCGCAGCTGCGAACACGGCGCAGTATCACCGCCGTCGGCATCGTCTTGGCGGTGGCGAGTCTCGGAATCGTGCAGGCGACTTCGTCCGGCGCCGGAGTTGCCGGTGTCGTCGTGATGGCTGTGCCCTGCATCGTCGTCCTCGTCGTGACGACGGCGACCGGCGTACATGTCTCCCGATCCGCGGGACCGGCGGCGATGTTGCTCCCCGGAACGACGTCGCGAGATGCGGCCGCATGACACACGGTCAGTCCTCGACTGGTCGCTCCGTCTCGTTGTTGGCCCATTGCCGCAGCCGTGTCGCTGCTTCGCCGTGAGCCGCGGCGATGGCCGAGGCAGAACCTGTTGCCGTTGCGGCCAATGACGGGTGCTCGCTCTCGAGTTGGGTTGCGCCGATCGACACCGTCGGGTCGATCATGGTTGCGACCTCTGGTGGCAGGTCGCCGAGGTGAAATCGTGCCTCACTCAGCAGCGCCTTGGCGCGCTCGTCATGGGCATCGGAAAGTGCGATGAACGCTTGGTAGAGCGCGACGTGACCGATCAATGCGCCGAGGTGGTTGCGGCGCGCGCTCTCGATGCCGCGCTCGAGAGCGCCTTCGACAAAGCCCTGGTGTTCGGTGCCCATTCCCCAGAACGCACTCACCATCAGGGCGAGCACGTGATGGACTCGATCACCAAGGACCTCGAACGCTTCGGCGGAACGAATCGTGAGGAGCCGATTCTGATCCAGGTCGTGTCGTGGACCGAAGGCTGCCCGGATCATGTCGAACCAGGCGCGCTCCCATCGCTCATCCCACCAGGATGTCCCGGCACTCTGAGCGAGGAGGCGCTCGCCCTCCTCGAAGACGTCCACACCATCGGTTCGGTCGGTCGTGTTCTGGATGGCGCAGGCCTGGCAGATCAACAAGCGGCCCAGCAGGTTGTCGTCGCCAAGCGATCGAGCAATGTCGATGCCATTCTGGGCATGGTCGACCGAAGCCGCCATGCTGACGTCGAGGGCAAGATGTGCGCACTCGTACCACGCCCGAGCGACCTTGAACGGGTCTCGCATCGGTACGTCACCGCCTTCTGGAAGCTCCAACGCAGCCAGAATGCTCTCGACACCAAGCTGCTGCGCAAGGCCAGCGCGCCATCCGACGAACAGATTCCAACACAGATCGAGCTCGTCGTCGTGACGAGATCGGGCGTGAAGCGTCGCCCGAGCCCTGGCGATATTGTACTCCTCGGCGGCGAGGCGCAAGAGGGCACCCTGTTGGCCGAAACCGCCAAACGCCGGCCCCAGTTCGAACGACAGGTCGAGGTAGTAGTGAGCGTGGGCCTCGGCAGCGTCGAGCGACTCGCCCGCCGACTCGGCTTCGGCCGCGGCAAACTTCCGGATCGGCTCCAGAAGCCAGAAGCGCAACGTTCCCTCAGGCCCAGGGCGAGTCTCGATCAACGACTTGTCGACGAGCTCATCGATGCACCGCGTGGCCAGCGGCGCGGGGGCCGCGAGACAGACGACTGCGATCGCTGCGCTGTCGCAGCCACCGGCGAACATCGACATGCGTCGAAAGACCGTTCGTGTGTCGTCGGCCAACGATTCGACCGACCACGCAATCGCTGCGTCGAGTGTCTGATGGTGGGTCCGTCCAGATTTCGCCCGCCCGAAATTGTCGGACCCATCGACGCGCTTCGCCAACTCGAACAGGCTCAGAGATCGAATCTGCATCGCTGCCAACTCGATCGCCAGGGGGATACCTGACAACCGATCGCAGATCACGGCGATGAGATCCTCTGCTCCGTCGACGTCATCGAAACCCGGTCGCACTGCGCCGGCCCGGTCGCGTAGCAGCTCCTCGGAACGATCGAGCGGAGCCAGGCGCTGGACGTGTTCGCTCGCCACACCGAGGCTTTCTCTCGACGTGGCGAGAATTTTCAAGCCGGGAGCGGCAGACAGCAGAGCGTGGATCACCGAAGCGCACGTCTCGAGCAGGTGTTCACAGTTGTCGATGATCAGCAAGGCATCGCGATCCACGAGAAAACGTTGGACACGTGCCAGTCGCGTCGAACGCTCAGCCTGATGCAGCCCAAGCGCTGCGGCGATGGCCGCCACGACCTGTGCCCCGTCGCTCACCGGAGCAAGCTCGACGATCCATACGCCATCAGGATGTGCCGCCGTTCGGGCCAGACCGACGTGATTAGCGAGTCGCGTCTTTCCGATACCACCGGTTCCTGCGATCGTCACGAGTCGATGGGTGTCGAGGCATCGATGTACAGCTGCAAGCTCGCGCTCTCGTCCGACAAAGCTGTCGAGCGGAAAAGCGAGGTTCTGACTGGTTGCCATCGCGGTGGCAGGGTTGACCCTCGACGGCGAGGGAACCTCGAGCGAGGGGTCGCTCTGCAGGATGGCGGCCTCGAGAGCCTGCAGCTCTGGTCCCGGGCGACTTCCGACATCGGCGAGGTGTTCCCGGGCAGTCTGATAGGCGCGCAGCGCGTCGGTCTGACGTCCACTGCGGTAGAGCGCGAGCATCAACATGGCCCAGGGCCGCTCGCTGACCATGTCGTTGCTCACCAGCACGTGCAGCTCGCCGACGATCCCGTCGTGATTGCCGAGATCGAGCTCGGCTTGCAGTCGTGCCTCTTGGGTCGTGCGCCGGAGATCCTCGAGTTCGGTCAGGAAGGGATGAACATCGACACCGAGGTCGATCCCCTCCAGAGGCTGACCTCGCCACAACCCGAGGGCATGGGCGAACGCGTCAGCGGCGGCGGCCGGATCGCCAGCAGCCGCCCGTCGCCCGTCCTCGACCAGTTGGCGGAACCGGCTGACATCGGTGTCGAAGGCCTCGCCCTGGAGCGAATAGCCGCCGTTCGTCGACACGATCAACGACGTCTCCGCCGAGGCGCCGACGTCATCCGGGTCGGACAAGCTCTGCCGGAGCTGGGATACCAATGCCTCGAGCGCGTGTTCGGGTTTCTTCGGCAGGGTCTCACCCCATACGGCCTCGATCAGGCGATCCCGTGACGCCCAGTGGTCGGGGCTGGCGAGCAACGCTGCCAGGAGTGAGGCTCGACGCTTTCCTCGGATTGGCATTCGTACGCCATTCCTGGCGGCTTGGAGGGGTCCCAAGATTTCAAGGTCGAGCCGCATCGATCACCTTCTCCACATGCCAAGCCCATCGATTGACCGGTTACGTGCGAGCTGCCTCGCTGCCGATGACTCCACACGACGATTCTGTCAGCCGACGGAGAGTAGCGCAGGCTGCAAGGTTGCTCGGATGGAGCAGTGCAGGCCTGCGGCAAGAAAAGTGCGAAGCGATGTGCCTCCGACCATCTGACCGCTGTTTCGCTCGATCTCGCCGTGTCAGCATGCATCGTGGTGGGCATCCATTCGGCATGAAGATCTGGGTGGAGGATCGATCACGGTCGGCAATCCTCGAGCAGGAGTGAGGGCGAGCAGCAATGGTCGAGAAGTGTGAAGCGGTGGATGAACTCCGACCGGCGCGACGGGCAGACGACCGCAGCGAGCTCTGCGTCGTCTCGCATCGCCTGCCGGCCACCTACCATCCTGACCTCGGTTGGCAGCGAAGCCCCGGAGGACTGGTCTCGGCCGTCGAGCCGGCACTTCGCGGGGCATCCGCCAAGTGGTTCGGCCGCGTCTCGCACGGCGCGCCGACGCCGCCGTCGGGACCACGACAAGATCTGTTCGCGCTCCCCGTCAGTCAGCACGCCGAGCGGAACGCCGTCGAAGGGTTCTGCCACCGAACATTGTGGCCGGCCTTGCACGGCCTGGCCGGGAACGTCGAACAGCTCGACGACTGGTGGCAGTCGTACCGCAACCTCTCGAACCGCACGGCGAAGCTCCTCGCCACCCAGGCACCCGTCGGCGCCACCGTGTGGCTCCACGACTACCACTTCTTCGCCGTACCCGGACGCCTGAAACAGCTTCGCCCGGATCTGCGCGTCGGGGTGTTCTGCCACACACCGGTCGATGCGTCGACACTCGGCTCGATCGCGATGAGCGACGAGCTGGCCAGCAGCCTCCGCGCCTCCGACTTCATCGGTGTGCAGACTCGCTCCGATGCCGGAGGAGTTCAGTCGTTGTTTCTGCGAGATCAGGTCACGGAGATCGAGCGACGCATCAATGTCGCACATCTTCGGGGAGACGGCCTGCCCGTCGTCGACATCATCGACGAACAACGCTCACCTCGAGAGGTCGCTGCGCTCTACCGAGCTGCCGATCTTGCGATCGTCACGCCGGTCCGTGACGGGCTGAACCTCGTGGCTGTCGAGTACTCGGTCATCAACCAGGACCGGGAGTGCGAGTTGATCCTCGGTGTCGGAGCTGGAGCGCATCAGACGATCGGTTCCTCTTGCATCAGCGTGGATGGCGACGACGTCATGGCCATCGCCGGCAGCATCCGAGCAGCAATGGCCGAAGACCCGCGTCGCAGGGAGACGGCATCCCGCTGCGGCGCAACGGTGCTGGGGCTCGACAGCGCGGACTGGTTCCGGCGCTGTTCCGAGTATTTCGCCGAGAGCACCACCGTCGATCCCTGATCGATTTCGGTGGCGACTGCGAGGTTTGGCAAAATCCGGACACGGGTATCGCCGTGTCCAACTGGCTCGAGCTGGTGGTGTCAGCTCGACCTGAACCGGCCCTGGCGGTCGCCGTCACGGGTCGTGTCGAAGTGTTGGTGCGCTGCGCGTGCATGAAGGAGAACCAATGAGAATCGCCCTTGTCGCCCCGCTCTACGAGACCGTTCCTCCCACTGGGTACGGCGGCACCGAGCGTGTCGTCGCTGCACTGGCCGACGAGCTGGTGGCCCGAGGTCACGACGTGACGCTGTTCGCTGCATCTGGCTCCCGAACGGCGGCTCGCCTCGAACCGATGGCTCCTGCACCGTTGCGGACCACCATGACAAAGGTGGAACTCGAGCAGCTCGCCCCCCACCTTCACCTACGGATGCTGCAAGAGGTGTATCACCGCCAAGCGGAGTTCGACCTGATCCACTCCCACGTCGACGTGTGGACATTGCCATTCATCGATGTCGACGCGATCACGCCGACACTGCTGACGATGCATGGCCGACTCGACATCGACCTCGTGCAGCAGATCGTGCCTCGCTACCCGCATGTGGACTTCGTGTCGATCAGCGACGATCAGCGGCGACCACTCCGGCACCAGCCGGTGCGTTGGGCCGGGACGTGTTACAACGGCCTTCAGCTCGAGCCATATCTACAGAAGCCACTCGAGGCGGGGTCGTACCTGGCGTTCGTCGGGCGGATCACAGCAGAGAAGCGTCCCGATCGGGCAATCGAGATCGCAAATGCGGTGGGCCTCCCGCTGAAGATCGCCGCCAAGATCGACCCGATGGACGTGGCGTACTGGACACAGGAGATCAAACCACTTCTCACTCGTCCGGACATCGAGTTCGTGGGCGAGATCAACGAGGCGGAGAAGCCTGAGTTCTACGCCGGCGCACTCGCGACCTTGTTTCCCATCGATTGGCCCGAACCGTTCGGACTGGTGATGGTCGAGTCACTCGCCGCAGGCACGCCGGTCATTGCCATGGGTCACGGCTCCGTGCCAGAGATCCTGACGCACGGGACCTCTGGATTCATCTGCGACAGTGTGGCCGACATGATCGCTGCCACCGGCCGAGCCGCCGAACTCGACCCCCGACGGTGTCGCCTCGAAGCTCGACGCTTCACGGCCTCGGCGATGGCGGATCAGTACGAGGCCCTCTACCGGCGCAGCGTCGACTACGGGCCGCCGTCAAGACCCGTCATCGATCTTCGTCGCACCACTGCTCCGACATGAAACGCAGACGTTCAGACTGAACTCGGCGAGCCGACACCTCGATGTCGCGCTCTGGCTCCGACCTCGGATTCGGACACTTCCAGCAGGAACGATCCGCAGACCTCATACAGGGTCGCGCACTGCGAACAGGCACTGATCCACGCCCATCGATGCTGTAGCGGCTGGCCACACTTGGGACAATTGCAGGCGAACACCGACATCATGACCCGGTCCTCTCTCTGACACCCTTGACACCGGTCACACTAATGAACGGGACTGGCCCGGGGCGAGTCAGGGTCATCTCGTCGGATGTCACCACTCGCGGTCTCGAAGCGGCACAATTGGTACTCGTGGACGGTCCCTTCAACACCACCAACAGCGGCTCGGGCTCGGGAGGGCCAGACCTGGTCCTGGGCAATGGGCGCGCCTTCAGGATTTTTTCCCCGGGATTCGCTGGGGACTCATCCCTGACATGACCGGCACCCA
>RCMY010002251.1_pt1 | contig 17519 bp, 10 predicted proteins | sample 2041341 | NCBI WGS metagenome assembly RCMY01 (sample SAMN09708234, study PRJNA481090) | Marine sediment metagenome, whole genome shotgun sequencing project. | reverse complement strand
AACCGGCACCGAGAAGGTCGACTTCGCCCGACGCGTATTGCCCCGAGAAGACCTCCGCAGACCCGATGATCAGGCCACCGAGAAGCGCACCGGTCGCCGAATCGAGGCCGCCAAGGATCACGGCAGGAAGAGCCCGGAACGCGATATTGGCCGTCGTCGGCTCCACCGCGCCGGTCGCCGTCACCGGTGGCTGTGTGGCGAAGATTCCACCGATCGCTGCAAGCACCGCACCTGCGCCCCAGGCAATGGCGAACACTCGCCCAACATCGATGCCCTGCGCCATCGCCGCTTCTTGGTCGAACGCGACTGCTCGCATCGCGATGCCGGTCTTGGAGCGATAGAAGAAGTAGACGGCGATGAACGCCACGGTTGCGGTTCCCATCGCAGCCACATAACTCCAGTTGATGAACGCACCACCGCTGTCGAGACCGAGCTCGTTGACCTCGCCACCGATACGGAACCCACCATTGCCCCACGGAATCTGCAGCGAGCGGAAGTTGACCTTCACCGTGTCGTTGTTGAACACGCGAAGCACGATTTCGAGACCGAGCGTGATGACCGCAACGGAGAACAGTGGCTGGCCGATCATCGGCCGGATGGCAACTCGCTCGATCAGCAACCCGAGCATCGCCGCGAATGCCAACGCGATCGCCACGCTCAAGAGCCAGCCATACCAGCTGGGCGTGCCATCAGCATTTTGGCCGAAGCCGATCAAGGGGTTCTTGATCGTCGTCAGTGGAATGTGCTCATCGTTCACCGCAAACGACACAAACAACGCACCCGAAACCGCGAGTGCACCTTGGGCGAAGTTGACCGTTTGGGTCGCTTTGAAGATCAGAACGAAGCCGAGGGCAACAATTGCGTACACGGCGCCCAGGCCGAGCGCACGAGAAAGCGTCTGCACGAACAACAGCGGCTCGTTGATGAGCTGGAGGAGAAGAAATATTCCAAGTGGTATTGCGAGTCCAATGATGAAGATCGTGCCGGTGGAGTATTTGTTCAAGAACGGGAAGTTCATCAGTACATCGACTCCACGAGATCGCCGAACGCTTCCATCATCGCTGACCTCTTGAGCTTTTGAGTGGCGGTCAGCTCGCCATCTTCATGGTCGAGCTCCTTGGGAATCATGCGATATTTCTTGACTCCTTCGACGCGTGAAAATTTCTCGTTTGTGCCATCGATCGCCGTCTGGACGAGCTCGAGGACCTCGGGCTTCTCGGTGAGGTCGCGGTACGTCGTGTACGGGATGTTCTTGCGAAGTGCCCAGCTACCGACGACATCGAGTTCGATCGCAATCAGTGCGGTGAGATACTTGCGGCCGTCGCCGATCACCATTGCTTCCTTGATGTACGGCGACGCTTTCAAGCTGTTCTCGATCTCGGACGGGGAGATGTTCTTTCCGCCCGACGTGATGATGATGTCCTTCATCCGATCGACGATCTTGACGTGCGTCCCATCGACCCACTCACCCACGTCACCGGTCTTCAACCAGCCATCTTCGGTGAACGTCTCGGCGGTCTTGTCCGGTTTGTTCCAGTAGCCGAGGAAGACACCATCGTGTTTGGTCTGCACCTCGCCGGTCTGCTCGTCGAGGCGAAGGCCAATGCCTTCGTATGGCTCGCCGACGGTGCCGAGCTTGAGTCGACCGGGGTAGTTCACGGTTGCAACGGCGGAGTTCTCGGTCATGCCGTAGAGCTCGTAGACCTCGATGCCGATTCCCATGAAGAACTGCAGAACCTCGGGTGCAATCGGTGCTGCTCCACTCGACGCACGACGGCAGTGGCGAAGCCCGACACGCTCTTGGAGCGCCCGAAACACGAGCGGATAGAAGATCCAGTGCAGAACGCGGCTCTGCATCGTGTGTTTTCCGCCGTTGTTGACCTTTGCGTCGCCGATCTTTCCCGCAGCCCTCATGCCACTACGAAGAAGCACTTTCTTGAAGAACGTCGAATCGCCGCCGCGGATCTGGACGCCAGCGTGGAGCCGTTCCCAAATTCTCGGGACGGCGAAGAACAACGTTGGCTGTACCTCGCGCAAGTTCATCGGCACTGTTTCGATGGACTCTGCGAAGTTGAGGGTCGGACCGCCGGCGAGCATGGTCCAGGTCGAAAAGATCCGCTCGGCGACGTGGCACAACGGCAAGTACGTGAGGATCTGGTCGCTCGTGTTCGGAGCGGTGTTGTCTGGATACGCGCGCTTCTCCTCGATGATCTTTTCGATCGCGAACATCGAGTTCTTGTTCGTGAGCATTGCGCCCTTGGGCGGACCCGTCGTCCCTGACGTGTACACGAACGTCATCACGTCGTTTTCGGTCGACTCGGCCATCCGCTGAGCGACCGCTCCAGGGTTCCGCTCGCGGTGTTGGCGACCGAGCTCAAGGAAACTCTCCCAGAACATGAGCCGATCGTCGGTGAACTCGGAGAAACCCCGGGGCTCGAGATACACGAGCGAACGCACGGACGCGATCTTCGATGGATCACACTCGAAGACTTTGTCAACCTGTTCTTGGTCTTCGACGATGTGGACGACCGATCCGCAGTCGTCGAGCATGTATTCGACCTCGGCGGCCGGATTCGTCGGGTAGAGGCCGACGGTTGTTCCCCGGATGGCGACGGTCGCCAGATCGACGACGATCCACTCGGGGCGATCTTCTGCGTGAATGGTGACTCGGTCGCCGACATCGACCCCGAGCGACAGCAAGGCGTGCCCGGCGAGTTCGATGAGCTCCCACGCCTCGCTCCAGGTGTACTCCTGCCAGATTCCGAAGTCTTTTTCTCGAAAGGCGATGTGGTTCGGTTCGCGGTCAGCCCATCCTTTGGCGAGCGATGCAACTGTTCGCGCCCCGGTCCCCGACGGCGCAGGCGACACGCGTTCCTCAACAACAGCCATGCATTTCCCCCCTTGGCCCGTCGTCAGCCGAGCATTCGATGGGGGAAACGTAGCAGGTGATGTGACAAATGCGACATCGATCCGGTGCTTCCAGTTGCATACCGTTGCGATCTCTGCGGCTATGCGTCGGTGCACCTCGGCGCCGGGGGCCACAGCGGAGTTGCGCTCATCAGCAACGTGGGGCTCGAACGTGTCACCGACGGATTCACCGGAGAACTCGCCGGTTGTCAGCCCATCAAGATCGTCTGATCGGCGATTGCCAGATTTTCCCGTGTGCGACGTGAGGCATCGGCAAGCGTCGAGTATTCGATCTCGACCTCGTTCATGACCCGTTGAAAATCGGTCTGTACCGAGTCGACGAGGACCTGCGCTCTCGACACGAACGTTGCCTTCTCCGTCGCGAGACTCGATGTGGCGTCTCCGAGAACTCGAGTGACCTGCCCCTGCAGATTCTCCTTGATGGCCAACGCGTTCTCGCGCGATTGCCCGCGCCAGTCAGATCCCGCCAGCACCGCGTGCGACTGCGCGATGTCGGTCGCCAAGGTGTCTGCGAGCATCTCGAAACGAGAGACGAGGTTTCCCATCGCCTCGTCGATTGCATCGAAGAGTTGGAGAGCAGCGGCGTGTGTGTCCGCGCCTGTCGTGACCGCCACCTCGCCCGAATCGATCAATCGAGCTGCACTCGCCTCGATGTCCTCCAGATTTCCTCCGATGAACCCCATCAACCTGCTCCCCTATCGTACGTTTCGCACCTTTTCATGCTGTTTCCGTATCTATCGTTGCAGAAGTGAAGTAAGTCCGTCAAACCCCAGGTGAGGCCAAGGCAACTTGAACAACGTCGCATCTGCCCGCAGCAACGAGGTACCCGCGACCCGGAACCTGCTGGAGACGAGTAGTTCGTGGGAGCCGTGCGCCGAGGAGTTCACCGTCGACGACACCCTCGGGCATCAGCAGAACTCCGATGCCCGACGCTCGAACGATGCGAGTCCAGTGACCGTAGGTCGCCCGTCCCGCCGACGAGCGGAGGGCGACGATCATCGTCACATTCGAAGAAGGCGTCCGAGCCAGATCGATGAGTGGACCGTCCTCAACATCGATTCGTTCAGCATCGTCGACCAGAATGATCCATCGACGATCGTCGTCGGCCGCCATCTTCAACACGTGTTCGATCTCGGCACACGATCCTCCCGCGTCTAGTGCAGTCGACTCGAGCAGCGTCGAGTCGCTCTCCGAGGTCACACCGACGATCACGAGGTCGGGCGAGGCATCTCGGAGCTGAAGCGCGACGAGACGCAGGGTGTTCGTCCGGCCGCTACCCGGCGGACCGGCGACGGTCGCGTGTTCACCGGGCCGAAGGTTCAAGACGGCCTGGGTCCTCGTCGCGTCAAACAACCCGACGGGAATCGACAACCTCGGGTCGATGGTCGCACGCGACAGACGCGTCGAATCAATATCGGATTCGAGAGCCTCGATGACAGGCGGTACGCGCTCGAGAGTGATCTCGTTCGGTCGTAGTGCCGACTCCCAGTCGATCACCTGGCAGACCATTGCGTTCGGGCCCAGCAAGGCTCGCCCAGGGCTGAATGCCGGAAGGCTACTGGGCCGAATACCCACGGCACTGAAATCATTCGAGTCCGCTTGCTCGAACATGAGATGACGACGAAGCTGACCTCGAAGCACCCGAGGCACGTCAGCTATTCGTCGCTCGCCGACGATCAGGACAATCCCGAACGTCGGTCCATCCCTGCCGAGGAGCGCCATCAGATCGGCCGCGGGCGTGCCTGCTTCGGCATCGATCGAGTCCATGAAGGCAGCGACACCGTCGATCGCCAGGACCAGAAGCGGCGACCGATCGAATGCCAGCGGTGAGAGCGCCCGCCGCCGCTCCAACTCGGCTTCCAAGTAGGAGAGCAGTCGCTCGTGGCGCTCGCGTTCGGTGGGATCGAGCAAACAGGCGACGTGCACCCACTGGTCGACTCCGGCCAGCGCACCACCCGCGTGATCGACCGCAAACACCCAGGCATCGCGACCGAGCTCGCTACTCCCCAGTGCCGCGATCACGCGACGAATGGTGGCTGTCACACCCGAATCCGGCACCCCAAAAACCCCGAGGTGCCCGTCGGTCGGGTCCCAGTTTCTGGTCACTCTTCGCTGGTTCGCCGGATCGTCCCCGAGCGCTATCGTCACCGGGCTCGACTCGCCTGCGGCGGCTTCTACGCCTTCGACATCGGCCAGACCAACGGTCAGGGGGAGGTCGTCGAGCCAGGGTCGCCGAGGCTCCGACACACCTTCGGCTGCGCGTGTGAGCACCTCGACCAACACATCGAGGTCGGTCGGGCTCTGCTGCGAATTCGCGGTCGGCTCGATCGGAAACGCGAGCGTCGGAGTTTCACCTCGACCGAACGCCGGTCGCCAAACACGCACTGCTGGTGCGACATGGACGACGTGGCCGGACATGAACCCGGTCTGCACGGCAACAAGATCGCCCTCTCCGCGACGCACGAATGCACGACCGGGCAAGGTCCGGGAGATGTCTGCGGCGACCGAAGACTCGACCACGTCTCTCGAGTCGCTGCTGTCCTGGACGCGAAGGGCGACACGCAGATTGGTGTTCGCCCGAATGTTCGCATCGACCGAACCCGATGGTCGTTGTGTGGCGAGGACGAGATGCACGCCGAGGCTCCTGCCCCGTTGAGCAATCGCCACCAGAGAGTCGACAAATCCCGGGAGTTCGCTTCGGAGCGTGGCGAATTCGTCGATCAACACAACGAGCCGCGGGATCGCGTTTGCTCGCCCCTGCGGCGAATCTCGATAGGCGTCGATGTTCTCGGCGCCAACGGAGCGAAACTGTCTTTCGCGATGTCGCAGCTCGGCATCGAGTGATAGCAGCGCACGCTCGGCCAAGTGATCGTCGAGATCGGTCACGACACCGACGACATGAGGAAGTGCTGCGCAGCGATCGAACGCTGAGCCGCCCTTGTAGTCGATCAGTACAAATACCACCCGCGACGGGTCGTAATTGGTTGCGAGACCGACGACGAGTGTGCGAAGTAACTCCGATTTTCCCGATCCGGTTGTTCCGGCGACCAGGCTGTGGGGCCCGTCTGCGACCATATCGATGCCGAACTCACCGTTCGACGAGACACCGATGGTGCACACGAGACCGCGATCGTCCGCATGTGCAGTCCAGTTCGCACGAACGGCATCGACGTCGAGTCCCTCTCCGTGCAAGTCCTGCGCGGTGACCAACTCCGGGAGTGACCCGCCACCCTGGCTCGTTTCGGGATCTTCGAAGCGGGACAACGAGCGAGCAATCTCGGTCGCCAGGTCGAGGGAAACCAGATCGAGCACTCCCGAGGCGTCACCTGCGGGGACCGAGGGTTCGCGAAGCTCGAAGACTCCGTCGAGGGGTTCGATCGAAACCACGGTCGTCACCGACGAGGGCAGGGCATCCTCGCTCGGCGCGAGAACCAGACCGAAGATGGATCCTCCGCGTGCCAAGGCCTGTCGAACAGGGCTCGACCGCGCGTGCAACAGCTCGACGTCGTCGACGACGAGGAACCACGTCAATGCAGACTGCGCAAGGCTCGATGCGAACTCCAAGGCAGCATCACCCACGAGAACATGTGTCGATCGATCAGCGGTCGTGCAGTGCGGAAGCCACTGGACCCACGTCCAATGGTCGAGACGTTCGCTGGTTGTCAGTACAGCGAGCCGAACGTCGGCAGGTCCGTGATGAGCTGCGAGCTGAAGCACGAGGTTCCGCGCCACCGACGCCGCAGTTTCGAGATCGCCGACGAGGCCAACCGGCCCGGTGCGAAGATCAATGAGCACCTCGGCGTCGTGCAACGTGGCGGCGGCATCCAGCGCAACCTTCGCCTCGGGGGATTCTGCTGGGCCATTGGTTTCGATTTCCCACAACGACTCTCCGAGTCCGAGCCGGACTGTCAACGCGTCGGGCGAGTCGAGTCGACGTTCCCACAGTTGTCGGGTCGGTAACTCGACCCTTCGACGGACTTCGATGATGTTCGGGGCAAATGCACGACGGCGCTCACGCTCGGACTGCGCAGCAGCATGCAGATCGAGCTGAAGGCGATTGAGCGCATCGACGTGCAGCCGACCATCGTTCGTCCGCTCACGGTTCACTCGTCGTCGCCCAGAGACCCAGTTGCCAACGGCCATCACCGGCGACAACAATCCAAAGATCGCATACCGCCACGAACCGAGGGCGACCACCATCACGCCGGCGAAAATCAACGGCACGACGAGCGATAGGACCGCAAGCGTGGGTTTGGCCCGCTCTTCGCGCACTGCTGGCAGACCAACGATCGGCGCAGTCGACGGCACCGGTGGTCGAGGAGGACGATTGAGGAGCACGCGCCCGGTGTGATCCGCGTGAGCCGCCGACGTACCCACGTTGCGATCGGCTGGGTCGATCTCGACGATGCTCAGCGTGGAGGAACCGAGGCGGATCGTGTTTCCTGGTTCGACCGAGGTACGCCTCGAGACGGGTTGACCCTCGAGCCACGTGCCATTCCGAGACCCAAGATCCTCCACCTCGATCTCGCCGTCTGCCGTGACGGAAAGCTGCGCATGTCGTTGCGAGACGGACGAGTTGTCGATCGCCAACTCGTTGGCGACAACGTCTCTCCCGATGCAGATCGACGCACCAGCGTCGATGCGGACGACCGAGCCCGTCCCTGGACCGTTGACAACGCCCACCCAGAAGCGTCCAGCATCGCGTGCGGGTTCGAGCGCCTCGATCGACGAGACGACCGACCCGCTCACCATCTCGATCTCGCCCAGCCGCACCGAAGCGTCGTACGGGACACCGTCGATCGCGAGGATGTCGGTAACTGGCATGGACAGCGCCGCTGCAAGGTCCCGGATCGTCGCCAGCGGATCGATCGACACCACGACAACGTCCAACGAGCCGCCGGACTCGACCGTGAGTCGCATTGATCCTCCCGCCGTCCGAACCTACTCCGGACCTTCGGATTCGAGAGTAGAACTCCACTCGCGCCGCGCGAATGGGCAATCTGGCCTGCTCGACCTAACGGATCAGTCCGACAACCGTCTCCACGTGGCTCGTATCAGGAAACGCATCGATGACCTGAATGGTGTCGATCGAGTACCCACACTCGGCGAGGAGACCGACGTCTCGACCGAGCGAACCGGTGTCACAGCTCACCAGGACGAATCGAGCTGCCCCGGCGACATCGAGCGTGCGGACTCCTTTCACCCCGAGCCCGGCGCGTGCGGGATCGGCAATCACGATGTCGGCATCGACCGCGGACCAGTTCTCCACCGTGCTCTCGATGATCGTGGCCGGCACCCCGGCCAGATTGACCCGAGCGTCCGCGGTCGAACTCGAAGATTGCTCGATCGAAATGACCGATTGTGCTTCTGCCCCGACCGTCCCGCCGAACAGACCGATCCCGGCATAGGCATCGACGACCACGGCGCCCTCGACCGACCCTGCTGCCGAACGCACAGCATCGACAAGTGCGGTGGCCACGGTTGGCCCGGCTTGGAAGAACGAACCGGCCGAGATCTGCCACGATCGCGCGGCGGCGGCCTCGCAGAGAAACACCTGTCGACCGGACGCGAGTTCATCACGGCTGGTGACGACGACATCTGCCGGGAATGTCGAGCCGTCCGCATCACCGTCGACCAGGGCCAGCCGTTCGCCGGTCGCGACGCTTGCGCGCAAAATGACCTCGCGACCCGCCGACTCGTCGTATCGGCCTTCAAAGATCATCTCCTCGACGAGCGGGTGAACCACTCCACACATCGACGGTACGACGATCTCGTGACTTGCGCGTTTGCGATAGCCAGCCCGATCTGCAGCGATACCGAGGCGGACCGTCGTTCGATATCCAGTCGCCGCGACAACGCTGGGGCGACGTTCACTCTCGCCGATCAGTCCCTGAACCAGATCGGGATCCATCCTTCCGATCCGCGTCAAGGAGTCAGCGACCACTCGGACTTTCATTGCTCGCTGAAGCGACACGGTTGCGTGCGCGAGATCGCAACCTCCACATCCTGCTGCGTGCGTTGGACAACCTGGTTCGATGCGATCGGAGGCTCGATCGAGGATCTGGATGACCCTCCCACGGGCGAACCGCTTCTTCTCGCTGTGGATCTCGACTCGAACTGTCTCACCTGGCAGCCCGCCCTCGCAGAAGACCGCTCGACCCGAGCTGTCACGACCGACCGCCGACCCGCCAGCCGCGGGACCGTCGAGCACGATCTCGACCACTGACGGCATGGTGTTGCGCGCTGGTCGACGTCGACTGGACTTCATCGACGCAGGATACGTGCCACCTCGGGCCCCACGCTCTAGGGTCGCGAATCATGACTCGTCGGATCGAAATTGTTCCCTCCGTTCTCCCTGCAGATTTCTCCAACCTCGGAGAAGAATGCCGACGGCTCGGTGATGCCGGCGTCGACCGAATTCAGTGGGATGTGATGGACGGCAACTTCGTGCCGAATCTCACCTTCGGCCCAGACGTGATCGCCGCGTGTCGGAGACACACCGACGTCCGGTTCGAGGCACACCTCATGGTCGCCGACCCCGACCTGATGGCCAAGCAGTACATCGACGCTGGGTGCGATCTGCTGATCGTGCATGCCGAGTCGACAATCCACCTTCATCGAACCCTTGCGAACATCATCGAGCTCGGCGGCAACGCGGCTGTTGCCCTGAATCCATCGACACCGATCGACGAGCTCAAGAACATTCTCGACCTCGTCGAGATGGTGCTGATCATGACGGTGAACCCCGGGTTCGGCGGCCAGAAGTACATCGCGACGATGGAACCCAAGATCACCGCGACCCGGGCGATGCTCGACGCAAGTGGCTACGACATCGATCTCGAGGTCGACGGCGGCATTGGCAAGGACACGATCGCCGGCGCTGCAGCAGCTGGCGCGAACGTGCTGATCAGCGGCAGCGGCTTGTTCAAGTACCCAACGCTCGCCGAGGGCGTCGCCGACCTACGGGCACGAGCCGAAGCCGCGCAATAACACCCGGGTGCCCCTCGCCCCCGTTCTGAACCCTTTGTGACGCCCGACACAGCAACGTGGCACCTTTTTCCAAAAAGGGGTCAGACCCCTTTTTCTAAAAAGGGGTCTGACCCCCTCATATCGTCGCCACTTCCGGTCGAGAAACGCAGCCTTCGTGGCGACTGAACGCTCCCGAAGGGAAAGAAAGATCCCGGAATTCGCCTGCGGCGAGACTCAGTCGATGTCGTCGCGGTTGGTGATGACTTGGTCGATGATGCCGTAGTCCTTTGCCTCCTGGGCGGTGAACCAACGGTCTCGATCGGAGTCGCGTTCGATCTGATCGACATCCTGGCCGGTGTGTTCAGCGATGAGTGCCTGGAGAATCCTCTTGGTGTTCAACATCTGTTCGGCCTGGATTGCGATGTCGGACGCTTGGCCCTGCACGCCGCCGAGGGGCTGATGCATCATGATGCGAGCATGTGGCAGCGCGTACCGTTTGCCCTTGGCGCCTGCGCCGAGCAGAAACTGGCCCATCGAAGCGCCGAGGCCCATGCAGATCGTGCCCACGTCGGGACTGACGAACTTCATCGTGTCGTAGATCGCCATGCCTGCGGTGACCGAACCACCGGGCGAATTGATGTACAACCAGATGTCTTTTTCTGGATCCTGGCTCTCGAGGTGAAGCATCTGGGCGGTGATGAAGTTGGCAATGTCGTCGTTCACGTCGGTGCCGAGGAACACGATCCGGTCCTTCAGGAGCCGGTTGTAAATGTCCATGCGCGAGACATCCTCGGTGAGCGATGCTGCGTATGAGGTGCCGGGAAGTTCGATGCCCATTGTTCTCCTGAGTCTGAGTGGTGGAGCGGTCGTGTAGCTCCACCCAACAACGTGGCGACACAGATATTTCATCCGTGAAACCAGGGTCCGAGGTTACCTGCCTCCATCGGCCGCGACGCGCTCCAGTTGATCGCAGCTCATGTTCACTGGTCTTGGGGCGGACATGTACGCTTGGCCGTGGTTCTGCGGACGTGGCGGAACTGGCAGACGCGCCAGGTTTAGGTCCTGGTGTCCGAAAGGGCTTGGGGGTTCGAGTCCCCCCGTCCGCACACCTGAATCTTTTCGCCTCATGATCATTCCGAACTCCTCTCCGCAACTCACCGATGAAGCAATCGCGACCCTTCTCGCGGGCGTACCGTTCGGGCTCATCCTCGTGGGTGCCGAGAATCGCATCATTGCCATCAACGACATCGCATCACCGCTGATCGGCCTCGAACCTGACGATGCTGCTGGCCTGTCGGTCGTCGACCTCCTCGCAGACACGGGTGAAAGCCCGTTGCTGGACGAAACGATTCGAACCGCTCGAAGCGGCGTCTCCGTGCAGCGATCGTTCCAGGTTCGCGCTCGTGGAGTGCTTCGTGGGCTCGACTTCCGTTGCTGGGCCCAGGACTCTGCCGACGGACCCCTCGTCTTTGCGATGATCGAGGTCTCCGCCGCCCACGATCAGGCGCGTCAGATCAGAGATTTGATCTCGCGAAGTCCTCGTGGCATGGCGCGCCTCGTGGGCAGCACAACGATGACCGACGTCAACGAGTGCTGGACCGAAATCACCGGCCAGCCGGCTGCCGAGGCAAGCGGCGAAGGTTGGCTCGAACGAATCGACACCGACGGACGAGAAGAATTTCTCGATGCGCTCATCACCGGCGCTGCGAATCACGAAGGGATTCGTGGACGCCTTCGAGTCATGACCACCGCCGGCGAGGTTCGATGGCTCGACGTGAGCACCACTCCCCTCGATCAGCGGGGCGCATCACTGCTGTCATTCGACGACACCACCGAAGACATCGATACGGCGCGTCGCGCCGACGAACTGTCTCGAGTACTCGAGGCAACGAAAGATCTCGTTGGAATCCTGAGTCCGTCGGGTGAAGATCTTGTGTGGGCCAACGACTCGCTCGCCGAGTTTCTCCCACCTGACGCGATCAACGAACCGTTCGTCAGCCATCTCGACACCGCAGCACGGTTGATCTTCACCAGCAACTCGCTGCCCACCGTGGCCGAAACCGGGAGCTGGCGTGGCGATCTCACCCTGGTGGCCATCGATGGATCGCTGGTTCCGGTCTCGGCAATGCTTGTCGCCCACGTCGACGATCTGGGCGCAACGGAAGCGATCTCGATCGTCGCCCGCGACCTGAGCGACCTGCGTGCAGCGCAAGCACAGATCAATGACACCGAAGCGAGAATGCACGCCCTCGTCGAAAATGCCTCAGACCTGCTGGTGCTCATCGAGCCGGCCGGAACGGTTCGTTATGCGTCACCGGCCGTCGAACGAGTTCTCGGACACACGCCAGGAAGCCTCGATGGGGTCGATGTGCTCGAACTGGTCCATCCAGACGATCTCGAAACGGCGTACTCCATGGCCGCAACCGTGCTCGATTCAGCCCAGTCGGAGACATCAATTCTCCGAATCGCACACGGCGATGGGACCTATCGCCATCTCGAGGTGACCGCCAAGAACCTCATCGACAATCCAGCGGTCAGCGGCATCGTCCTGAATGCCACCGACATCACCGATCGAGTGGCCGCCACACAACAACTCGAGGTCCAGGCGTTCTACGACGATCTCACCGGTTTACCGAACCGGACGCTGTTGATCGAGCGAATGCGAGAGTCGTTGCGCCGAGCTCGCGAACGTCGACTGCTCGTCGGGCTGTTGTTTCTCGATCTCGACAGGTTCAACGTCGTGAACGAATCGCTCGGGCACACCGCCGGCGACGAGCTGCTGAGCGAGGTGGCCGCACGAATCGAAGCGGTCATTCGCCCAGGCGATGTCGTTGCTCGCCTCGGCGGTGACGAGTTCGCCGTGGTGATCAGCGACATGTTGCGCCGCGGTGACGCAGTCGTCGCAGCCCGCAGGCTGCGAAAGTCGTTGACCCAGCCGATCAGCATCGGCAACGACACCGCGGTCATCACCACCTCGATCGGCATCGCCATCGCCGAGGGCGCTGAAGAGCCCGAAGACCTTCTCCGCGATGCCGATACTGCCCTTCATCGGGCAAAAGAACGTGGTCGCGACATCGCGGTGGTGTTCGACGACCATCTTCGCGACCAGGCAATTCGCCGTCTCGAAGTCGAGAACAAACTTCGCCGGGCGATCGAAAATGACGATCTCGTGGTGCACTACCAGCCCGTACTCAACGCAGCGACGGGTCGCCTCGCCGGATCTGAAGCACTCGTCCGGATTCGCAACGATGACGGTTCTCTGGTCATGCCAGGTGCATTCATCGATGTGGCCGAGGACTCCGGACTGATCTCGAAGCTCGGCCACCAAGTGCTGGTGAAGGCTATTCACCAAACCGCCGAGTGGACTCGACGCGAGGTCGCCGGACAAGAACCGCTCTCGATCGCGGTGAACGTTTCGGCTCGACAGCTGACCGATCCCAACTACGCCGATTCGCTTCGCGCCGAACTGGAAACCGCTGGGCTCTCACCACATCAACTCTCTCTCGAACTGACCGAAAGCGCCCTGATCGATGGCAATCCGACCACCGAACAATCGCTGCAACAGCTGCGAGACCTCGGCGTTCGCATCGGCCTCGACGACTTCGGTACGGGCTTCTCCTCACTCGCCTATCTGAAGCGGTTCCCGATCAGTTTCCTGAAGATCGATCGGAGTTTCGTCGACGGCCTCGGCACCGACGAGAACGATTCAGCCATCGTGCGAGCCACGATCGCCCTGGCACATGGCCTCAACCTTCGAGTGGTCGCCGAGGGCGTCGAGACCGAGTATCAGCTCGAGCAACTCACCTCGCTCGATTGTGACCTCGTGCAGGGGTATTTGTTCTCCAAGCCCATCGATCCCGACGACTTCGCCAAGTTCCTCGGGATGCGCTGGTCGAGCTGAACCACGGTCTGCCTGGGGAATTGACCGCTTCACCATCGGGGTTGTCGCTCACATGACCAATCGAACCATCGAACGAGTCCGCGTCGAATCGAATCCGAAGTGGATTCGCGCCCAGCACCAGGGTCAGACCGTTGTCGACAGTCGCGCCGTGCGATTCGTCTGGGAAGTCCCCTACCACCCGGCCTGGTACTTCCCCGTCGAAGATGTGGCCGTCGAGCTTCGTGCGAACGACGAGGTGCTCCGTTCGCCGAGCAGGGGCCCGGGAACACGATATGACGTCGTCCTGACCGCACACGACGGATCCGAGGTGGTTCGTCCAAACATGGCGTGGCGGCACCTCGACTCGCCTGTCGAGGATCTGCGAGAGCTCGTTCGATTCGAATGGGATGCGTTCGACACCTGGCTGGAAGAGGACGTGGAAGTGTTCGTCCATCCCCGCAGTCCCGAAGTTCGTGTCGACATCCTCCCGTCGTCGCGCCATGTCGAGGTGTTCCTCGGCACCACACGCGTCGCCGACTCGCGCCGCGCATCGGTCCTGTACGAGAGGGAACTTCCACCCCGGTACTACCTGCCCAAGGTCGATATCGATATGGCGCTGTTCACCCCGACCGACTCAGAATCGGCTTGCCCGTACAAGGGCTGGGCGAATTACTGGTCGACGACGATCGACGGCGTGGAGTACGAAGACATCGCGTGGGGGTACCGCACCCCGCTCCCTGAGTCGGAGGCGATCGCCGGGCTTGTCTGCTTCTACAACGAGAAGGTTGGTCTGCGAATCGATGGAGTCGATGTCGACGCGCCGAAGACCCAGTTCTCCTAGGCAATCCAACCAATAGTCGCGAATACTCTCAAGGATTTGGTGTCAGACACCGAACCTTCAATTGTTCGTGCGAGAGACATCGTCCGACAGCAAGCGCTTTTAGCTCAATTGGATAGAGCACCCGGGTCTTACTGGGGAGGTTTGGGGTTCGAATCCCTGGGAGCGCGCTAGAGCATCGCCTTGAGCGACCGAAAGGCTCGCCCGCGGTGACTGATCGCGTGTTTCTCGGCTCGATCCATTTCTGCGAAGGTCACGTTTTGACCCTCAGCCGGAATGAAGATCGGGTCGTACCCAAAACCATTAGAACCACTGACCTCGAGGGCGATTCGACCCTCGACCACTCCGTGAGCGACGAGTTCTTTCCCATCGGGATACCGCAACAGGGCGACCGTTCGAAACCGGGCCGTTCGATCAGCTTCGGGAACACCGCGCAACACAGTCAGCGTCTTGGCGACATTTTCGGCATACGTCGCGTCCTCCCCTGCGAACCGTGCAGTATGCACGCCCGGCGCTCCGTCGAGGTGATCGATTTCCAGGCCCGTGTCGTCAGCGATTGCAGGCAACGAGGTTGCATCGACGATCGCGACGGCTTTCAGTCGAGCATTACCTTCGAGGGTGTCGGCATCTTCGACCACGTCCGGAACGTCCGCTGGACGCGGCAAGATTTCGAGCACATCCTTCATGAGCAACGCAATCTCGTCGACCTTGTCAGGGTTTGCACTCGCCATGACGACGACTGGCCGCTCGCTCATCGATCGGGAAGTTGTGCTGGAGGCTGGGCGAGCAGACCACGCTGTGCCTCGGTGATCGTCGCGATGCCGCTCTCGGCCAGATCGATCATGTCGTTCAGGCGCTCGCGTCCAAAGACCGCTCCTTCGGCAGTTCCTTGAATTTCGATGAAGTTGCCGTTTCCGTCCATGACGACGTTCATGTCGACCTCGGCTGTCGAGTCTTCGACGTAGGGCAAGTCGAGAACTGGCACGCCATCGACGATCCCGACCGAAATCGCTGCACATTCGGTGAGCAACGGAACAGAATCGAGCTCGCCTGCCTGTACCAACCGCGTCAGAGCGTCGTGTAGCGCCACGTATCCGCCGGTGATGGACGCAGTTCTCGTGCCTCCATCGGCCTGCAAGACATCGCAGTCGATCGTGATCTCGCGTTCACCCAAGGCCTTCATGTCGACAACTGCTCGCAGCGAGCGTCCAATGAGTCGTTGAATTTCCTGGGTACGTCCCGAGACTCGGCGCCGAATTCGCTCGGGACTCGAACCCGGAAGCATCGAGTACTCCGCGGTCACCCAACCCTTGCCGGTGTCACGCATCCATCTCGGCACATCACCCGACACCGAGGCGGTACACAACACCCTCGTCCGGCCGAAGGACACCAACGCCGAACCGGCGCAGGTGTCGACGAAGTCGCGGTGGAAGGAGAGTGTTCGAAGTTCGTCGTTTGCACGACCGTCTGGGCGAGTCATGGATTGAATCTACTGTCATCGCGCACGTGCCCGACCCCGGGAGCAACCAGGTCGGGCACGGCTCGTGTGGCACCGTCTACTCAGCGCAGTCCGCTCAGCGCAAACGTTGCGCCTGTTCGACCATCGTGGCGAACTCGTCGAAGTCGTCGGTGTCGATCTCTCGACGCAGTGAGCGAACCTCGTCGGCAAGATCGTCGAATTCGACGTCGTCGGCGTAGGGATTGTCACGAAGGATCTCGGCCAAGGTCGCCACGACGGTCGCCTGCTGGAAGTCATCTGGGGTCGAGGTCCATCGCTCTTCGACATCTCGCATGTCGATGTCCTCGTCGATCTCGAACACCTCGCCCGAGTCCGGATCTTCCCAGCGAAGGTGAACGACGCCGAGTTCGACTCGATCGTCGATCGACACACTTCGATCGAGGACAATCTCGTACAGCGCTGTTGCCTGATGACCTGCACCGAGTTCGCCCGCATCGATGTCGTCGTTGCGGAAGTCGTCGTCTCGCACTCCTCGGTTCTCATAGCCGATGAGGCGATACTCCGCGACCACCTGGTCGTCGAAGTCGACCTGGACCTTCGCATCGATCGCGACGGTGATGAGCGTCGATGTCAGCTCATCGCGAAACAGCCGTTCGGCCTGATCGATCGTGTCGATGTAGGAGTAGAACCCGTCACCCTGGTCAGCCAACTGTTCCATCGTCGTGTCGTTGAAGCCATTCATTCCGTACCCGACGGTCACGAGGCCGATACCGGCATCCGCATCGTCTCGAAGTCGCTGCGAAAGTGCATCGACATCGGTGATTCCGGCGTTCGCCAGGCCGTCGGAGGCCACGATCACGCGGTTGACCCCGTCGTCTCGGAAGGCCTCCCGTGCAAGGTCGTACCCGGTGTCGAGACCCGCTTGCAGATTCGTCGAACCGCCCGCACGAAGGTCGTCGATTGCGTCGAGGATCTCGTCGCGATCACGAATGCTGGTTGGTTCGAGCAATATGCCCGAGTCTCCTGAATACGTGACGATGGCAACCGTGTCGTCTCGATCGAGTTCCTCGACCAGGAGTGTGAGCGACTCGCGGACGAGACCGAGTCGATCGGCTCGGTCCATCGAACCCGAGGTGTCGACCACGAACGTGAGCGCAACAGGCTGTCGATCGTCCTCGTCGATGATTTCGGCCTGCACACCAACCCGGACCAACCAGCGGTCCTGGTCGAACGGCGACGGTCCGCCATCGACGCTGACATCGAGTCCGTCCCGTGGTGCGTCGTAGTCGTAGTCGAGCGCGTTGACCCATTCTTCGACCCGCACAGAATCTCGAGGCGGTAGCTGACCGTCGTTCAAGAATCGGCGGCCGATCGTGTAACTGCCCGTGTCGACGTCGAGGGCGAAGGTCGAAAGCGGATCATCGCGTGTCTCGATGAATGTTCGG
>RCMY010002250.1_pt1 | contig 17526 bp, 15 predicted proteins | sample 2041341 | NCBI WGS metagenome assembly RCMY01 (sample SAMN09708234, study PRJNA481090) | Marine sediment metagenome, whole genome shotgun sequencing project. | reverse complement strand
AAACCCCTCTACGACGACACTCGAAAGCTCGCCTTTGGCCTTGAACCAGTTCATCAGAAGGGGGCGATGTTTTCGTAATGTCTTGGCCATCTTCTTCATTGGCTCTATCTTCGATCTCATCGTGTGTGTACACCAGGTATCAAGAAACTTTCCAGCTTGATTACCTTCAGGTACGGCTTCCTCCGGGCCGCGCAGGCATATCGCTGCACACATTCCGTAGTTCGGCGCTGCGCTCCTTTCCCAGCCACCGAAAGAAGTAAAGCAGTGTCTTGGTTTTCCGATGCTGGCCTACCCAGAGAAGGCGCTTTCGGCCCTGGTCAATCTGATACACGACAGTCAGGTAGTTATGGCCTTTTTGCCACTGTATCTCGTCAATACCGATGGATCTGATGGCCGACAAGTCCTGCCGTTCGCGTCCTCAGTTGACGGCCATCTCCACTGAACAAATACATGATGCCACGATGTTCAAAAGGCTTCAGCGACCTCCTGCCAGCTTATCCGCTTTGACCACTCGGCCAGATACCAGGCGTAGTTGCGCGTGATCTGTCGCTTGCCCACTGCCCAGGGCATATGCTCCACTTTCACTCCGCAGCGCCGACAATCTACCCGCCGCGGCGCGTAGAGCAGGAACACCTTGATTCCCCATAACGGGATGAACTCAAAACGTCGCTGGCGCTGTCGGTCATAGCTGGATGCCGGTTGTTCACACACCGAGCATAGCGCCCAACTATTGCGACGTTCATGGAGGACCACTTTCAGAGTCGGTTGGTCGGTATCACTCAACATTCGAGCCTCTCCGTAAACAAAAGACTTGAACTTCTGGACGTGATTCAGGATAGTCTTGATCTACATCCCGGTGCTTGTTCTCTTTGATAATGTTTGTTCGCACTTTCATCATCTCAGAGATAGGTGCCGGATGCACCTTCAGCCCGTCTTAGACTGCCACGATCATGCCGTTGATACCCACAGATTATTCAGACGAGCCGGAATTCCTTTTGCTTCTGCGAACTGAGCTAGTGGGCCGTGATCACCTACCGCCATTTGATCGTGAAAGAGGCTCCCTGGGCTAACTCGGATCAGCACCCGGTCGCGAAACTTGTCTTAAGCGAAGACCCGGCACGAAAGCTGTTTCCTTGACCAACCCGCAGATCCTGATCTTCGCAATTCTCGCTGCCATGATGGGGCTGTTCCTGTGGGGGCGGTTTCGTCATGACGTGGTCGCGTTAGCTGCCCTTTTGGCCTGCGTCATCTCAGGGTTGGTTCCGTCAGGAGTAGCCTTCGCTGGCTTCGGCCATCCGGCGGTCATTACGGTGGCCTGTGTCCTGTTGCTCAGTCAGGGGTTGCGCAACACCGGCGCCGTGGATTGGCTGGCGCGCAGCATCCTGCCGAGTGATGCCGGACGGATCACGAGTATGCTGGCGCTGATTGGGCTAGGTGCAGCGCTGTCCGGCTTCATGAACAACGTAGGCGCGATGGCGCTTCTGATGCCAATCGCAGTGCAGTTGTCGGACCGGCTGGATCTGACGCCCGGACAGATCCTGATGCCGCTCGCTTTCGGCACTATTCTTGGGGGCATGGCCACGCTGGTGGGCACGCCGCCGAACTTGATCGTTTCCGGCTTCCGGGAAGAGGCCGGGCTGGGGCAATTCGCCATGTTCGACTTTGCCCCTGTGGGAATCGCGGTTGCAACCTTGGGCGTTCTCTTCGTCGCTATCATCGGTTGGCGCTTGGTGCCTGCGCGCAAATCTGCTGCTGGCGCCAATTTTGACACGGGCACCTATCTGACCGAGGTGCGCGTGCCTGCGAAAGGTAAGGCTGTCGGGCTGACCCTGCGCGGCTTCGAGGCCGAGATCGAGGACAGTGGCGCACAGATCGTCGGTCTGGTGCGAAACGAGGTGCGCATGACCGCGCCGCATGGTGCGCGCCACATCCACGCGGGTGATGTTCTGGTGCTGCAGGCCGATGTCGACGCACTGGCCGAAGCGCTGTCAGTCTTCGGCATCAAGCTTGAGGCGCAGAAATCAGCCTCGGACGGCAAAGACGAAATGCCAGACGATACGTTCCAAAAGACATCGAAAGCAGCCAGATTGGAAACTGCCACAAGCAATGTGGACAAGGTCGCGGACCCCGATGAGAGCGATCAGCGTGACGAGGACATCGTGCTGCGAGAACTCGCCATTCTGCCAGGCGCGACCATCGTCGGGCGTTCGGCGAGCGATCTGCGGTTACGCACGCGCTATGGGCTCAATCTGCTTGCCGTGTCGCGCGAAGGACGCCAACCACAGGCGCGGCTTCGCAAGCTAATACTGAAATCCGGCGATCTGCTGCTGATGCAGGGTCCGGCCGAGATGATGGCCGAATTCATCAACGATACGGGTTGCGTGCCGCTGGGTGAGCGCGAACTGCGCATCCCCGACAAACGTATGGCGATCATTGCGGGCGCGATCATGCTGGGTGCGATCGGCATTGTAACGCTGGGCCTGCTGCCTGCACCCGTGGGTTTTGCCCTTGGGGTACTGGCTTCGATGCTCTTGCGCACGGTCCCTCTAAGGAAAATCTATACGACGATTGATTGGCCGATAATCGTTCTGCTGGCAGCGTTGATCCCGGTTGCGGGCGCGATGCAGACGACAGGGGCCGCCGATCTGCTGGCAAGGTATCTGGTCGAGACCATTGCGCAAGGCAACCCTGTCGCGGCGTTGGCAGTGGTATTGATCACCACCATGTTCCTGTCGGACGTGATGAACAACGCCGCCACTGCGGCCCTCTTGTGTCCCATTGCCCTTGGTATTGCCGCCACACTTCGGGTCAATCCGGACAGCTTCCTGATGGCTGTCGCGATTGGCGCGTCCTGCGCCTTTCTCACCCCGATCGGGCATCAGAACAACACGTTGATCCTTGGCCCCGGTGGCTTCCGGTTCGGTGATTACTGGCGATTGGGACTTCTGGTCGAGGTCCTCGTGGTCGTCGTCAGTGTGCCGCTGTTGTTGATCGTCTGGCCATTGTAGATCCGCATGGACAGGCCTCACACAGTCAATTGACCTATGACAGCAAGGTCCAGCAGTTTCAGCGGCACTGTCAGATCAAACAGCCTACTCTGCCTCTTGCCGCCCGGAGCTTCGAACTTCCGGCAGGACTTCCCTGTTTTCTCGTTTTTTTGCAAACCACTTAGACAATTAAGTCAGCCGAAATTCCTAGCTGAAACCCTAAAAGATCAATTTAATCTGACAATGAGGTCTTCTCTAGCGTGTTTGCTGATCCGATATTCTGGCATTCCTTGCCCGATCTTGCAGACGCGCCTCTTCCCAGATTTCCACGACGCTGCGATCTGTGAAACCGCCTTGCTCCGCCTCAATTAAAGTCGCGCGGATGGCCCTCGGTTATTTCTCTCGTCAATGGCGCTTGTACAGGCCTTCACATGCTCGGTAATTGATCAATGCTCGCTGCCTTATAATCAAATTGCCACTCTCTTGGGTTATTTGCATATCGCGTTCCAGCCATTCTTCATCAATATGCTGTCCGTGTACTTTATACCGAGACATGTCCGTGAAAAAATTCAATGGCCGGTTTATGCAGTCTGTTTTATTTCGGCAATCATCATGCTTCTGCAGCTTTATCTGTTTGAATGGGCAGGGTCATGTCCGCCGGGACGCGGACTGTGTGCTGAGCGACTATGCTCAGTGTCCGGAGAATGGCATATCGCTTGGGAAGTGCCGACAATCGGTATGCTGAACTTCATCACAGTCGATTCATGGGCATCTTTCCTGAGTATCTATCCCAGCTATTTCTTCGCGGCATTCCTGATGCCCCTCATGTACGGATCATGGCGACTGTCCGTGTACCACTTCCTGGTCGGCCCACGATTGGCCATGCTCCTGACCAGCAACCCCATGAAGTGGCCGCAATCTGGTGCCTGCTATCGATAGGCATCCTGTTGCTTGTCTTCAAAACACCGATAAGACAGTTCATGTTTGTGAAATCCTGGTGGTTGTGACCAAATCAAATCGTCCGAAAGCGAAGCGACGTATGATCACTGCTTATTTGCCGGGAAGGGCAAAGGCTGAGCGACCGCGCCCGGCAGGTGCTCGGCTCCAAGGGATAACTCATCAAAATTATAAACGCGCGGACTAACCTGCGTCAGTGTGCGCGGACTGGGAAACAAGCAGGCTGCAACATGATCACGGAGACACTTCGCTTGTGTGTATGAATAAGCTCACCTGAAGCGGGCCCCATCATCGTCCTTTTCATTCCATCGATAACCGGGGTAGATTCGCATGGCCAGAGAGCGCGAGAATCGCGATACCACTCGTGAGCACGCCGGACAGGGGACAGATGAACCCGGCCGCATGGCCCGATTCTATGTCGCGACCGTCGCGGTGTTCGTCGGCTTGTTCGGGGCCGTGCTGGCCGCCGGCGGGATCTGGCTGATCACCCTGGGCGGCTCCTGGTACTACGCGCTGGCCGGCATCGGCATGGTGGCCGCTGCAGTATTGCTGCTCCGCCGCCGAGTGACCGGTGTCTGGCTATACGTCCTGGTCTTCGCGGCGACCGTCGTCTGGGCGCTGTGGGAACGTGGTCTCAGCGGGTGGCCACAGGTGCCCCGCCTGGTCGGCCATTCGGTTATGCTGATCCTCGTCCTGCTCACCGTGCCGATCCTGCAGCGGAGGAACGCCGAGCGGCGAACCCGGGCCGGCCGCTCGGGTCTGGCGACGGCTGCGCTCGTGATCCTGGCCGGAAGCTCCGTGGTCTGGCTGACCAAGCCATCCGGCATCGAGGCGCAGACGACGTCGAAATCGGACTCCCGCATAGTGGCGAACCTGAAGACGGGCTCCGATGACGAATCGAACCCGGAGCTTCGCGAGCAAGGCTCCGGGAGCACCGGGCTGCAGGTCGGCAAGGATTGGCCCGCCTACGGCGGCACCTACGAGGCGACTCGTTACTCGCCGCTCGATCAGATCACCCCCGACAACGTGTCTCAGCTCGAACAGGCCTGGGTATTCCGCACCGGTGACACGCCGTCGGGTGACGCGACGGGCAAGTACTCGCCCGAGAACACGCCCTTGAAAGTGGGCGACACGGTCTTTGTGTGTTCAGCCATGGGCATCGTGATCGGTGTCGATGCCGGGACCGGCGAGGAGAAATGGCGGCACGACCCGCAGGTCGCGCCCGAGTCGATTCCCTACGGTGCGACCTGCCGGGGCGTGGCCCACTACGCTGTGCCCGATGCGCCGGCCGACGCATCCTGTGCGAGCCGTGTCATCTGGGGCACGCTGGATGCGAGATTGATCGCCATCGACGCTAACGACGGCACGCCGTGTGCGGATTTCGGTGCGAACGGCGAGGTCGACCTCAAGCAAGGCATCGGCGAGACGGTACCGGGCTGGTATGCCGTCAGCTCACCACCGACCATCGTGCAGGGCGTCGTGGTGATGGGCGCCCAGGTGAAGGATGGCCAGGCGGAGGATGCCCCGTCCGGTGTTATTCGCGGTTTCGACGCGATGACCGGCGAGCTTTCCTGGGCGTGGGATCTGGGCAATCCGGAATTGACGGGCGATCCCGCCGACGGCGAGATCTACACGCGTGGCACCCCCAACATGTGGACGATCGCGTCGGGTGACGAGGAGCTCGGCCTGGTGTACCTGCCCCTCGGAAATTCGGCGGTTGACTACTACGGCAGCCTGCGCAGCGATGCCGAGAACGAGTTTGCCACCTCGCTGGTGGCGCTGGATGTCAGGACCGGTGAACAGGTCTGGTCGTTCCAGACGGTCTACCGTGATGTCTGGGACTACGATCTCGGCAGTCAGGCGACCTTGATCGACTTTCCGGGCGACGATGGCGAGATGGTGGCGGCGATCGTGTTGCCCAGCAAGCAGGGCGATATCTATATCCTCGATCGTCGTACCGGCGAACCGCTCGTCGGCGTCGAGGAGCGTGAGGCGCCGACGGGCGGCGTGGAACCGGACTATCTCTCGCCGACTCAGCCGTATTCGCTCTACCACACCTTGGCGAAGCCCGATCTGACCGAAAGGGACATGTGGGGTTTCACCGCCATCGATCAGCTGTATTGTCGAATCCAGTTCCGGCAGGCGAGCTACCAGGGCATGTACACCCCGCCGACCGTCGATTCGCACTGGATCCAGTATCCGGGCTACAACGGCGGCTCGGACTGGGGCAGCGTCGCCATCGACTCGGAGCGTGGCGTGATCGTCGCCAACTACAACGACGTGCCCAACTACAACCGCCTGCTCACCCGGGCCGAAGCCGACGCAGCTGGGCTCGAGCCGATCAATACCCCGGGGGGGCCGGAGAAGACGCCGCTGGGCGAGGCGGGGCCGCAGACCGGAGCGCCGTACGGAATCCAGGTCAATGCCGGCTGGCGGGTGCCGTACACCGGTATCGTCTGCAAGCAACCACCCTACGGCGGCATCCGTGCCATCGATCTGGCCTCCGGCGAGACACTGTGGGATCGCCCGCTCGGCACGGCACGCAGGAATGGCCCTTTCGGCATCCCGAGCATGCTGCCGCTGAACATCGGCACGCCGAACAACGGCGGATCGGTCATCACCGCGAGCGGTCTGATCTTCATCGCGGCCGCGACCGACAACCTGTTCCGTGCCATCGACATCGGCACGGGCGAGACGATCTGGGAAGTGGTGTTGCCGGCGGGAGGACAGGCCAATCCGTTCGTCTTCGAGGCCGATGGTAAGCAGTTCGTCGGCATCATGGCCGGCGGACATCACTTCATGGAAACACCGATCGGTGATGAGGTCCTGGCTTGGGCATTGCCGTGAGCGAGGCCAGCATGCTCGACGGCTTCAGCCGGCGACGCGCGGCCGCGAGGGCCGGCGCAGACGTCGACGCCGTCAGGCGGCAACTTGGCAGCGAGAATCAGACCACGTTTCAGTAGGCTGTGAAGCGTTCCGGCGTGATCCGCAAGCGATGACCGCGCAGTAGTCGTCTGCGCGCCCGCGCCGACGAGTCGGCCTCGTGGGGCCGGAAACCCCGAATTCACGTCATTATTTGTAATTCACCATGCACAGGTTTACACGAGCGCTAAAGAGCGTTCCAAGGCTCAGGCGGCATTGGCTGATGCCTATTGGATCAAGCCTGATTTGACGGTTAGACAGATTGAGTACCTGCTTGGGAAGCGGCTTGCAGGCGAATTGATTCAGGCGCGTTTGGTGCGCGGGGTCTAAGTTGTCACAATCTGGCGTTGACAAATCTGCCTGCGGTCTTCCTGACGTTTCGACTTGCGCTTTCATATGTCTTGATCGAACACGCCTTGATCAAACACAATGCAAGGCCATGCCCGCCAAAAACAGCTCAATGAAACCATCAGAGCTGACTTGACAGTGGCAATCCCCTACGTCAAGAATCACTTGCTTCTGATGGATTATGCCTCGCCGGTGGAACAGAAACTGCCGAGCAGCTTGGGGGTCACTGAGGCGGCGTGCAAGACGTTGGTAAAACAGCGATTCTGCTGTGTTGGAAAAATCTGGAATCAAGACTGTGTTTAGCCTTCGCTCAGTAATTCAGGCGCGCAGGGGCGACGAGTGCAATTCTGGAGCAAGATCGAGCGCTATGGAGTTCCCTGTCTAAATTGATACAAACAGGCACGGACGCCCGATGTCGATTTTGGGCGTCCGCAACCGGGTCAGCTGATCAATCTTTCGGCAATAAGCCGCACAGCTTCCAAGGGAGAATATCGACTGAGGAGCGCTCAGCCTTCGTATTCTGGTTGGGCTTCCAGTTCCTCCTGCGTTGCATCCATGTATGCACGAAAATCCATCCCGTCTTCAGAACGCATGATGTGCAGTTCTTCCATCGTTACAGCCACTTCATGTTCACCCATGCCAAGAAAGCCACCGACGTCGACCACAACCTGATCAATGTTGCTGCCATCCTCGCTCAGCAACAGCTCGTCAATTTCACCAATATCTTCATCGTTTGCACCATACACGCGCACACCGGTCAGTCGCTCTGCAGTTAAATCTACCGGTTCGGCCACGATGTATCCCTCACGACGTATGTTAGTGGGGTTACGAAGCATTGGGCGTTCGAAAACTATCTGACCCTGTTCGCTGGATTCGTTCTCCTGCGCCATAGGCTCTGTTGGATCCGCAGCATTTTTTACCGCGTTTTCCGCGTTCTCGGTGAGGCCTTCCACATTTGATTCCACATCTTTCGCAGATTCCTGCGCCAGAGATACACCGCTGAGTGACATGGCGATCAATGTCGTTGCAAGTATGCGTTTCATAATTAACACTCCATTTCCACACGTGATGCTGCGTTCGAAAACTCGAAAATCAGGTTCGAACACAACCCAGATGTCAAATGTAGCGAAAGAAATCTGCCTGATAATCCAATTGAAATATTTTCAGGCAGTACTTGCAAGACTGCAAATACAAAAACGAGAGTAATAACGATAAAGATAAGTCGCGTAACGCCGTGACTTGACATCAACGTCACAGGTGGTGATGTCGCCCTTTTCCTCACGCAGGATACAAGCCCGATGATCGCCGAACTCCAAAGGCCAGCGCCAGCTCATCAGATCCTTGACAGATCAGAACAATGTATCCCGCCAGGTGTGATTCCTCGTAAAGAGCAATACTTTTGTTCTCCATAACTCGTTGATTACAAACGATCATCAACAATGATCCCTACAAAAGTCAGGACTTTCAAACTCGACAAAATACCGAACTTCGCTGAGAAACGCTGCAAATATCAATATCTGGCTTCGTAAGGACGCGTGGATGCGACTGCGCGACCCTAAAATGGCTGATGGAAGCACGTAATCATTCGATTTCTTCACGGGCAGTATTCATGTACTGCCTCTGAGCAAATGAAATCGCGATAGGGATTCACAGCCACGGGTGTAGCTGCTGCGCGCCGTTGCCGAAGGCAGACTTTGTAGCAAAGAGCTCACCACGCCAGTACGATCAGCGTCGAAACCGCCCCTGCTCAGCCTGTGCGCGAGTCACGCCCTCGATCATCGAAATCAGCATTTCCCATTCTGCATCGTTGAAGTTTGCCGATAGCCGCTGCATCGCTTGCTGCCGTCGATCGAGCTCTTGCAGATCGATCTCCACCAGTGCCTCGCTGGTGACACCAAACAAGGCGGCGAGGTTCTTGATCACAAAGTAGCCGGGATACGATGTCTTGGCATGCTCGAGCTTGCTGATATGGCTCGGCGAACTACCGACAATCTCAGCCAGAGCTTCGCGCGTCAGCGCCATCTGTTCGCGCAGGTTTGTGATGTTGCTCGCAAGCGTCTTGAGTGTCGTCAATCCCATGGCAACACAATCGTAGTGTTTTTCTGTACGAATGTGCAGTGCTATCAAAAGTGATAGTTCGACAACACGATGGACTTCACAGGAACCGCGCCGTTCCGATATCCAGATGCAGATCACATCACATTTCTAGCAGGAGACTCGACATTTTCATGATCAGAGGCCTGTGCAGTTGTGGCGGTTCCAAATGTGCGTGAGTCGCGACAATGATGATATCTATATGACTCCGTGCACGTCTTGCTCACCATCTGTCGCCCGATCACTATGCCAACCCCAAACACGTCAGCGAATCGGCCTCTGACACCTGCAGCACTTGAGCGAGTCAGGAACGCACGCGGCGAACGAGGTCCACACCCGATTCCACGGCGGCGACATGTCGCGAGTCAATTTCATCGGATCTTCAGTATCAAGGCAGGAATGCGCATTGCTGTGGCTGAAGGGCGCCTTCAAGCCATGGCCATCCTCTGGGCTGAAGGTGAGCCCTCGATCGTCTCGCTTTGTGAGCAACCGCTACGCATTCATTCTGCGACCCGGTCCGCTCCGTTCATGACGCTCGATCTGTCGGTGAAACATGCCAACGGTCAGGAAGTCATCTACGCGATCCGGCCGACAAAGCGCCTGATCGCTCGCGACGATGGCCGAGTCTTGCCAGAGCATTGGGAAGCGATAGAAGCCTGGGGGAATCACAATGGCATTCACTTCGATGTACTGACGGACGACAGGCTCGATCGCGACAAGATACGCGTAGCGAACTGGCGAGCACTGCTCGGGTTTGTGCGGCAGGCTCGAGAGAACCCAGCTCCTGAGCTTGAAGCCGAGCTTCTATCCGTTATCCAGGCGCATGCCGGTATCCCGGTCACTTCGCTCGCCGATCATGTGACAGGTTGCGATGAGCAAACGCTTGTCGCATACGTTGCGAATCTACTGCACCAAGGCTGTATCGACGCTCAATTGAGCACGATACCGTTCAACCGCTACAGCCCGTTAACGGTATCCACTCATGCGTAGCCTGGCACGCTACGCTGACACGTGGAGCCCGGAGGACTTGAACCCGGACAACTGGCCTCCAGTCAACACAAGCGAACTCCCGCTGGCAAAACTGGAACGGTTTCGCGTTCGAAAGCGATTGTTGCAGGCGTATCTTACCGGTGAAGAGGATGTCGCCACGTTGCTCGATCGGGCCGGCTCGAGCCGCGGTGAACTCTACCGGCTTCTTGATCGTGCCTGTGGTGTCAATCGGGATGGCAATCCGGTGGGTTATCTTGCCTGCATCCCCGGCATCCGACTGCGACCCTATGTGAGAACCCAACGCACTCGACGGGGTACAGCCGGGCTCTTTCAACAATTCCTGTCAGCCCATCCAGAGCTCCAGACGTTGCTTGATGAACTGGCGCTCGGCAAGAGAAAGCTCAAGATCACGACGGCGCGCGGCCGGCATTTCAAACAGATCTGGTCGGTGTTTCGCCAGGCATGCCGGGACGCGGGTCTCGATGTGGACAACGACTACCCCTTCTCCAATGCGGACGGCGGCCGAGAAGCGGTCAGACGCCATGTGTGTGCGCTCAGACAAACGGACTTCGTGGCCAGTGCACGCATTGAGCACGGTGATCACGTGGGACGTCTGGCAACAGCAACGATGAGCTCTGATGCGGGTCCGGTATTGCGTCCCTACGAGCGCGTCCAGCTCGACGGACATCGACTCGATGCCATCATCAACGTCCGGATTCAGGATGCGCTGGGCAACGATATCGATCTTCCGTTGTCACGCATCTGGCTCCTGGTGCTGATTGACATGGCCAGTCGCGCCGTGCTCGGGTACTCCCTCAGCTTGGCGGAGAACTACACGGCTGATGATGTGCTCGAGTGCATCGGTTCGGCCTTCGTGCCCTGGTCGCCCAAGGATCTTGACGGCACTCATGCGGCCTACCAGAACAATGCCGGACTGCCATCGGGTGTCCTTGATGGCTGCCAGTGGCGTTGCTTCGATTCACTGCAGATGGACAACGCGTTCTCGCACCTGTCCGCATGGGTTCAAGGACGCATCATTGGCGCGGGCGCTCTTGAGGTGATCACGAACAAACCCAGATCGCCTCGTTCGGATGCCATTGTCGAGCGATTCATGCGCACGTTCGAAAGCATCACCCTGCACCAGTGGCCCAATACCACAGGAACAGGCCCAGAGGATCCGAGACGGCGCAGTCCCGAGCAGGCCGCGGCTCGCTTCCAGGTCAGTTTCGCGGATCTGGAGCTGGTGACTGATCTGGCGATCGCCAACTACAACGCGTGTGCACACACAGCACTCAATGGACGTTCGCCACTGGAGTACCTCGACTACCGGTTGGCGCGAGGACAGGATCTGGTTCGCTATTGCTCTGCGCAGACAGCGGACGGCTTGAAGCTGTTCGAGCGTGATTTCCCCGTTGTCGTCAACGCGAGCCTTGCCCAGGGGCACAAGCCGTACATCCAGTTCCTGCACGTGCGCTACAGCAGTGATGTGCTTCGACAACGCCTCGATCTCAAGGGCCAGCGCGTGATCTTTCGGGTCAACACGCGCGACATTCGCTACGGACATGTTTTCGCCACCTCTGGTGAGTGTATCGCGCACGTCAGTGCCGACGTGCGATGGATCAGAACCGCGCACTCGATCAAGATGCGCCGAGCGATCTTCAAGAAGATCAAGCAGAACAAGTTGCGTGACGACTGCCATGATCCGGTAGCGAGTCACTTGGATGATCTGGCCCGTCGAGCCCCCGTGTCGCGCAAGGATCGCAACCGACTACTCGCAGCCCAAAAGCTCACTATGTCAGACAAGGAAGCGACTGATGACATACCGGCATCAGAATCGTTGACAACGGCCTCAACACGATCACGCTGTGCTCAGCCCGGCTGGGTTCGGCTTACCAAGACCGTTTCCACCTGAGGACGTGAGTGTGCTTGATGTCAGTGTCAATGGTCGTGCCAGCGCCGAGGATGTGTACGATCCCTTCCAGACGGTTCCGACTGATCACCTGTACAAGCTGGGCCGGCACCCAATCGAGAAGGACACGGCTATCCTGCCAACGAATGCCATGGAGGAATTCGTGAATACGCTTCTGGGCTGGCTCGCGGGTCGGTTGACCGGGGCCATTGTGTGGGGCAACCAACGTGTCGGCAAGACGCAGGCCATACGCTATGTCATGGCCAACGGGCAAGCCTTGCTGGGGGCACCGATTCCGATCAGCCTGTTGAGCGCCTGGGACCCTACGCACTCGAGTCTGAGCGAGAACCGCTTTTTTCGAGAGCTACTGCGGGCGATCGGATCACACGTGCAAGGCTCAGCCACCGCAAGCAACCTGAGGCGATCGACGATCGATGTCATGACCGATCAGGTTCGATCAACCAAGGAGTATCGCTACCTGCTCTTCATCGACGAAGCGCAATGGTTGGCCCCGGTGCAGCTCCGGTATCTCATGGATCTGCACAATCATCTCAAGATCGCCGACATTCGGTTGATCACCGTATTGGTCGGTCAGCCTGAACTGATCGACAACAAGCTCAGCCTACGAAACGCACGTCAGAACCACCTGTTGGGGCGCTTCATGACCGCCACCCATCAATACACGGGACTGTGCGCCGAGACGGAGTTCCGGCGGCTCTGTCGGGCACTGGATTCACAGTCCGAATTTCCGGTCGGCTCCGGTATCCAGTACACGCAGTATTTCGTGCCCAAGGCCTACCAGGCAGGATGGCGGTTGGAGAAGCAGGCGGCGTTGATATGGCGAACCCTGGATCAGATCATGAAGGAGAACAATGTCCCTTCGTGCAAGGAACTGCCGATGCAGGCGATCATGGCCTTGGTGGTTTGGCTACTGCAGGTGCTGTCCGATCTGGACTCGGAGTCACTTAGCCTGGAGCGCGGCATCGTCGAGGAAGCCATCTATCGGGTGGCTCTCGTTCAGATCGATGACCACGCGCACCAGATCAGCAAACGCTGATCACGCCAAGTTCGCAAAGTCGACATGATCGAGCTAACCGGGCTGCGCGACTGGGATCCGACGGGCGAATCAATGCTGTTGATCGTGCAGAAACTGGCACTGCGCAACCGACTGGGAAAGGCCAGGCTTTCAAGGCTCATCGGTGGCAAGGGACTGATCACCTTCGAGGCAGAATGCCGCCAGGATCCGGACAATCCGGATGCGTTGAATCTGGATCATCTTCAAGCGCATTCGGGGTGGCAGCGACACCAGTTGCGTGCCTCCTACAGCGACTACTATGTCTGGCCCTGGCAGGTCAACGATCTGTGTCGATCGATCGACGTTCCGATGGATGACCGGATGAAGCTCTGTCTGGACTGCGCACGTCTCGGGGATCATCTACTGATTCATCAGATGATGGACTGTCAGCGCTGCCCGATTCATCGATCCGCGCTGATCACCCGATGTCCGGCCTGCAAGCGAACCCTGTCGGCCTATCGCTTCCATCAGTTCTCACGACATGCCCTGCAATGCCGACACTGCGATTGGTCAGCCTGGAATGGACAATCCTGTCCGTCCCCCTCGGCGGTCGCTGCGCGCCTGCGGATCGTTGACGAGTATGAGTCGTGGATGGTGCGAATCCACAAGATCATCAACGGTGACAACGAGGCATATCGTTGGGTAGGTCAACCCTTGCAATTCCAGAATCTTGCTAACGTGCATGCCCTGGTGCCAGGTCCATCGTGGATCGAGGAGACGATGTTCGAGACGCACCGTGTGCGTACTTCTACTCAAAGGTTCCCCGGCAGGCTTGATCGACCGATCACGCCCCCTACCCCATGCAGTCGACAGTGCCCGCTGGCACAGGGAATCCGGCACGGGCCGGACATCGCCCGTGCCCAGTTTCGAACGGTTCGCCGTGTGCGCTCGATCATCGACGAATTTAGTCGTCGTACGGATCGTGCGCGGCTGGGTGATCTGGGCTACCGAAGAGAAGCCAGTGGCGTTCTTGCGTTGTGCGTGACACAGCGCACCTCGTCGTTGCGGACCGGCATCGCGCTTTGGCGATACTGCGTGGACAATCTCTTGCCGTACGCCGAGCGGTCGTATCAGTCGTATCGCGATCAAGCGTATGCGGACGCGTTTTTCTGGAAGTGGTGGCGCCAAGGACCCGGTAGCCTGTTTGGCGACACAGCGCTCGCACCGCACCTGGGGAGCCAGAACACGCTGGCACATCGGGTGGCGGACTGTTGGGAACACCGCGTGCTGCGCGACAGCCTCTTCCTGTTGATCGGTCGGGCGTCTTGCCTACGCGAGGAGCGCCGGTTCGATTCCTTGGACATCGGAGACGAGGCCGTCGCGATGGGAGGGATGCCCTTGTTTCTGACCGAACAGAAGCCGCGGACGTTGTTCGTGCACTGCGCGTCCATATTGGCTGATGAGAGACAGTGGTTTTCATTGATCGCTCGGATACAGCCCGGTTCCACCTTTGAGGCAGTCATGTCACCGGAGCAATTTGTCCCGGTCTTCGAGCTCCTTGGGATGGCCTCTTACGACCGACAGCAGTGTCTGCAAAAAGCTGCGGATGAACGCAGAGTCTGGGTGAACCGGCAGGCATACCGTGCCGGCGATGTCACGGTCGGGTATCCCAGCATGGGGTGATCGGACCCGGTACCTGGCCGTGAAGGTCGACTGCGACCGTCAGTCAGGCAAGTGACGTACGCGACACACGCCATGGATCTCATCGCTCGGCGCGACCCATCCCCTGACCCGATCCAGCCACGTTCGATGGTGGAGTCATTCGTGCTGTCGCGTTTTGAGCATGTCGTGACCGGGGTGATCCTCGAACCGCGCTTCGGCCTCGACATACGTCATCACGGTGCGTATATCTCGATGCCTGGACTGCGCCGCCATCCTGAACAGATCAGCCCTGTTGCGCGCCGCCTGTGTCAGAAAGCCGTGCCGCAAGCTGTGGGCTCCGAATTCTCGTGGATTCTTGCCGATGGCAAGCACGGTGTCTTTGACGATCGACGCAACGGATTGAGCCGACAACCGAAGTTCAGACACTGAATCGCCACGGTAGAACCGCCGAAATACCGCCCCTGAGCGAATGTTCGCCGCCAGCCTCCAGCGCTCGATCGCGGCCACTGGGCAGTACGGGGAATCCATCTGGGCGGGAATCGCAATTTGCTGACCTACCCCGGCCTGATCGGCCTTGGAGTGGCTGATAGTCACCAGTAGCCCATCGGCTCTTTGCTCCAGATGGTGGACATCCAGCGCAACGATCTCCGAGCGCCCGCAAAACCCAGCAACAACACAGCGCGATCACGCAGAGCGCGCAGCGTGTTGCCATTCAGCGTATCCACCATACGGCAGATATCCTCATCCAGGAGCGGCCGCTTCTGCTGGCCCGCGGTATCACGATGGGCATTGACGATGCCGCGCAACACCTCGTTGACTTCAGGGGCGATGTGCGGTGATGGCAGCTCGGCCCCCAGATGCATCAACCGGATCGCGGCTAACCGGCGTTTCAGGGTGGCGGGGGCGAGTCCGCGGGGTCGCTTCGGGCATGGAGAAGCTTGTATCGCAAGAAAGCGGGCGGCGGTCTGGGCCGACGCTGGCAAGGGTGTGGATCCGGTGTCCGCGCACCAGGAAATAAATTGTCGCCAGTCGGCCTCGTAGGCGCGCCAGGTGCTGTCCGAGCGGCTGCGGTTCGCGTAGTGGCGTGCCGCATCATCGGCGGCTGCCAACGCCGTGCTTGCTGCCGGTACGGTGCCGGTTGCGCCGTCGGCGATTGTCTTGTGCGTTACGGAATCGCTCATTCGAGAAGCATAGCGGGAACCGTTCAATCTAGCTAGTGAGAAAGCGCATTATCATGAGTTATCGTTGTGGTGGTGCCGTTATTGATCAAAATCGATAAACTGATAATTGTTATGATATGTTATGAAATAATGTCAAGAGGGTGATTTGATGGGCCGACGAGGTGTGACACTGGAGGCGGTAGAGGTCGCGTACGACGCGCTGCGAGAGGCGGGACTGAATCCGTCTATTCGCAATATTCGCGAGCAACTGGGTAACACCGGAAGCCTGCAAACCATTGCGGAGCATGTGCGCGCCATCCAAAGTGTCCGGTGGGATGGCGCTGGTCCGGTGTTGCCGGATCCGCTCATCGCCAATCTCATTCAAGGCGCGAGAACGTACTGGTCCGATCTGGCCGCTGCGGCCGATGATCAGATCATCCAGGTCAAGGCGCAAGCGGATGCGATCGTTGCTGCCGCCTGCACGGAGCGGGATGAGGCAGTGCAACAGGCCCAACAGAGGCAGGACGAGCTGAGCGCGCACCGGGTGACGGTGCAATCGCTACAGCAGCATATGAAAGAGAAGGACCAGCAGCTCGAGCACGCGGCTGAGCAAACGCAGGCCGCGATCGACGATCAGAATCAGACCAAGCAAGAACTCGACAGCTTACTCGTCGCGAGCGATTCACAACGCCAGGAGAAGGATGACTACAAGGCTCGTCTGGCGACGATAGAGACTAAATTAAAAGCGAGCACATCCTTAAATGATCAGTTGCGTACTGACGTTGAAAGGCAGTCGATTGCCCACAAACAAAGTGTCGATGCGCTTCAACGCACACTGGATGAACTACAAGGCCGGCACGACAAGCAGCAGACAAGCCTCGACCAGCTGCGCATCGAACACGATGCGACTCATGAGCGATTGCTCCAAACCGAATCCGCCCGATCAAAATTGTCCGCGAGCGAGCGCGATCTACACAGACAGCTCGAACAACAGGCACAAATTGAAGTCAGCCTGTGCAAGCAGATTGAGCAGTTGACTGCCGTCAACGATCAACTCCAGCAAGAACGCCGAGCCAATGAGTCGTCATCACGGCAATTGTTAGTGGATCAGCACGCGACAATGGAGCGGTTGGAAAATCAGCTCAGCCAACTGATGCAGAAAGGATCAAAGCGGTCCACCAAATCGGACTAGCGCTTAAATTCGCCAGACAGTGTCTGGCGAATTCCGCAGACGCTGTCTGCGCAATGGCACAGGTGCGCTCACGGTCGACAACACACACGGTCAGATCAAGGTCGACGGCTGAAGAATTGAGACCGGCTCTTCGGCGTCTGCGCTGACACCGAAGGGACATCCATACATTTGGTCCCGCAGGTTCTTCCAAGTACGCATCTGTGCAACGAATTCGGACACGAGTTCAGATCTTTGCAGTGCGAGTCTCGATCGTTGCTCCTGAAAAGTTCACGGTTTTGCTAGGAACTACA
>RCMY010007276.1_pt1 | contig 17528 bp, 18 predicted proteins | sample 2041341 | NCBI WGS metagenome assembly RCMY01 (sample SAMN09708234, study PRJNA481090) | Marine sediment metagenome, whole genome shotgun sequencing project. | reverse complement strand
GATTTCATGGGCATACGGCTCCGAATCATCACGAGAAAGAATCGCTGGCCTTGCTCCAATCGTTTTCGAGTTGGCAACAAAGCATAGCGCTGCACAACAAATTGTTAAAAAGGGAGCCGTCCAACTTGCGGAATTGGTCTGGGGGGTCACGCGACGATTTGAAAGCGGCCCTTATTCGCTCTATTTGGCGGGTGGGTTGCTTTGCAATCAACCGGAATATGTTCACCGATTGCGAGCTGAGCTAGAGCGGATAGATTGCGTGCCGGATCAAGTGCTGTTAATCAAAAATCCAGTTCTAGGTGCTTTGAGATTAGCGGTGCAAATCTGACAACCGTGAACAATAAAAAAAATATTTTCAGGCCATGGGGATTAGTGCTTCCGGCATTACTAATAGTATCAGTTGTACTAATTATCAATTTCATAGGAAATAAAAACGCCAACGAACAGGATACAGAGAGCTTCAGAAGGAATCGGAGTCTTTTCATGTTGCCGATGGTTTTGAGGTAACACTTTTCGCCGAAGAACCCATGGTGGTCAAGCCTACTCAGATGAATTGGGACGCACAGGGTAGATTGTGGGTGGTCAGTAGTACCATTTACCCTCATCTCAAGACTGCGGAGGAGGCAAATGACAAGATATATATCCTAGAGGATACGACTGGGGACGGGAAGGCGGACAAATCGACCATTTTTGCAGAGGGACTACTCATGCCTACCGGTATTCTTCCTGGAGACGGGGGTGCCTATGTTGCCAATTCCACTGAAATCTTGCATCTTTCGGACACCGATGGTGACGGCAAGGCAGACAAAAGAAGTGTTGTATTAAGTGGTTTTGGAACTGGCGACACGCATCACCTGATACATACCTTTAGATGGGGGCCCGCAAGTCGGCTTTATTTTAATCAATCAATTTATATCTACAGCCATGTCGAAACGCCTACAGGAGTGAAAAGGCTTGAAGGCGGCGGTGTCTGGCAATTAAAGCAAGAAACCCTTGACTTGAATATTTATGCCAAAGGTCTAATCAATCCATGGGGGCTGCAGTTCAATCGATGGGGCCAGTCTTTCCTCACCGACGGCGCAGGTAGCGAAGGTATTAACTTCGCCTTTCCGGGAGCGACATTTGTGACATCTCCGGGTGCAGAAAGAATAGTGCGGGGATTGAATCCAGGTCAGCCAAAACATTCGGGTTTAGAAATTCTTTCAGGTCGGCATGTGCCGGAATCCTGGCGGGGAAGTCTAATAGCGGGCGATTTTCGGGCTAATAGGGTTAATCGCTTCGAGTTAAAGGAACAGGGCAGTGGTTATTCCTCCAGACAAGTAGCCGATTTGCTATGGTCGGATAATATTACTTTCCGGCCGGTAGACATGTCGATGGGTCCTGACGGCGCTATTTATGTAGCGGACTGGTACAACGAGATTATACAACATGGGGAAAAAGATTTTCATGACCCGCGGAGGGACAAGGAGCATGGCCGAATCTGGCGTATTACGGCTAAGGACCGTCCTCTTGTGGAGCATCTGGATCTTGCTAAGGCAACTGCCTACGAACTTCTGGAAGCACTGAAGTTACCGGAGAATTGGAGACGTTCCCACGCAAAGCAACTGTTGAAAGAAAAGGGTTCCGATGAGGTAATACCCGAATTGAAAAGGTGGGTCAAGCAATTGGATAAAAAAAATGCTGATTATGAGCATCATTTACTTGAAGCGCTCTGGGTCTATCAGTCCCTGGATGTGGTTAATGAGAAACTTCTTCTAAACCTTGTGAATGCGAAGAATCACAATGCCCGTGCCGCGGGCATAAGGGCACTTCAATTCTGGCATGATGACGTGACCAATGTTCCCGAACTTCTTGGGAGGACAAGTAAAGATGAACACGCGCGGGTGCGCCTTGAAACGGTGATTGCACTTCGAAAAGGGGGTACGGCCGAGGCTGCCCGAACGGCTTTGTCCGTTCTCGAACATCCAATGGACGAGTTTCTGGATTATGCCTTATGGCAAACCATACGAGAACTGGAACCTTTCCTAATGGAACGACTGAAAGTTGATTCGAATTTTTTAGGCAGCACGGAAAAGACAGTTTTTGCGCTCAAGTCGATGAAGGATCCCGGCGCTATTGCACATCTTGTTCAGCTTTATCGTAATAATGAAGTTCCTGAAAAGTATCAAAAAGACGTCCTGAATTCTATATCGAAATGGGGCAATAAAGAGCATATGGATATTATTTTCGATTTGGCCCTTCAAGACGCTGGAGTCCAAGAAAAAAGTGCCATCGCTAAACTCGATGCACTTGAAGAAGCAGCACGTCAAAGAGGTATGAAACCGAGTCGAAATCTAAAGCGTATCCAGATTTTTCTGAAAAGTGATAATGAAGAAATCATGCTCAACGCTATTCGTTTAATCGGCTATTGGGAGATGGATGCAATGAGTAGGGAATTGGTCCATCTTATTCGTGAAAAAGATTTAAATGTTAAAAAAACTGCCATGAATGCCTTGGCCAAATTGAATAAACCTCAAGCAGCGCAACTATTGATGGAACTGGCAACCGAAAAGGAGAACAGCTTCGATCAGCGCGTTCTGGCAATAACTCAGCTGGTACCCTTGAACACATCAAAAGCAGCAAGTTTTGGGTTTCAACTTTTAAAGGAGTGGCCAACGGATAAGGATGCTGCCGGCTTTTTTAAGGCTTTTCTGTCTTCAAAAGAGGCGACGAAAGCTTTAGCTATAACATTGATGGAGAAGAAAGTTCCGGAAGATATTGCCATGGCTTTGAGACCGGTATTTGAGAGGCAGATTCCTTGGGGCAGACATGAGCATGATGATGTCGTTCTTATGATTAAGGCTTTAGAAGCCTCTGGTGGCACTGTCTCGTCAGAAAATATGCCCCAAAAGTTAGGTGATCAGGAATTGGAAAGTCTGGTATTGGATATTAATCGATCCGACGGAGATCCGTATATGGGGGAAAAAGTCTTTCGAAAAGTAAATTGTGTTTCCTGCCATGCCATTGGTGGGGCCGGAGGACTCATGGGGCCAGATTTGAGTAGCCTCGGGACGAGTTCACCCGTTGAGACCATCATCAAATCCATACTCGAACCATCCGAATCCATAAAGGAGGGATATGAACTTCAACGGGTGATTAAAACAGACGGTAGCGTTACCTTGGGATATATGGTGAGTGATAAAGCGTCGGAAATTGATATACGTGACATGAGCGGCGAGATAGCAACAATTGCCAAGACTAATATTGAGCAGCTTGAAAAAGTATCGGGGTCCCTCATGCCCCCGGGCTTAACGACGAGCCTTGAGAGGAAAGAATTTATTGATTTGGTAAGTTTTCTAGCGAAGCTAGGAGAATCAGGTAAATTTCGTGTGCCCAATGAAAGATTGGTGAGGCGGTGGGAGATCGCATCGCCCAGTAAAGTGCTTTCAGAAAAAATTGATGTTGAAGGACTAGGGTATGTCATCAAAGAAAAAAATGCTATTAGCTTTCAACCGGCATATAGTAAGGTATCCGGTAGTTTTCCAATTGAGGAACTTCCCGTGGTAGAAGTAGGTTCCGACAAGCGGTACAGTTTTGTTAGATTTGAGGTCGAGGCTTTAAGCGAAGGAAACGTCAATATCTCGATGAATTCAGAAGCCGGTGTAAAAGCATGGGCAGGGGATAAGCCTTTGGAGCTAATGAACGGCAGTTTTACAGTTGGTCTTCCTATGGGTATTAATCAAATCCAACTCGCCATCGACCGCAGTATTCTTGAGAAGGGGGAGCTTAGGATAGAACTTAAGGAGGCCGATAGTTCACCTGCACAAGTTAGGTTGGTTATGGGGCAATGAAGCGAGTACACTTGACGGTGTTTGCCTAATCGACGGTGCTTCTATAGCAAGTCCCGATAAGGCAATGAAGAGGAACCAATGCATCGAATTGGGGAGTGCTATGTAAGGGATACAATTGTGGCTCGCTGACCAACCAAGGAATTTCCATTTCATGATCTTCAACGGCCATGGTCAACCACTTGAGGGCCTCTTCGTTTTCCTTGAGGGCAGCGTGTATAATAGCTGCAAACCATGCCGGGGATCCCGCATAGGTTTTAGCTTTACGTTCCTTGAGTTCGGTCAGTAATTCCCGCGCTTTTTGCTCATTCCCTTTTTCTGCATAGGCAGCGCCCATCCATCCTAGCATTCTCGGAAATCGTACTCCTCCATTATCAATGGCTTTTTGAAAAAGTTCGATTGCCTCGTCGTAAGCTCCTGTGTTAAGATAAAAAAAGCCTGAACCGTACAGGATAAAGTGATTGGAATACGATTTTAACCTTGTCTCGCCAAACTCGCGCCCTTCCTTATGATGGTTCGCATAGTAACTGGAAAGCATCATTTGACTGTTCAGGTAAAAAGGATGTTTTTCATTGAGTTTAAGAGCTACCTTATAAGCCTCTTCGTGCCGATTTTCCATATGCAAGAAATTAACCCAATAGCTAGAACAATCGGGTAATCAGATTCCAAAGCTATTTGAAAACTCTTCTCGTCGCCTCAAATTCCCAATCCCCGAATAAATTTTCTGCGGCGCTGGAATAGGCCTCCTTAAGATCAGGATCTAGCATTAATGCCTTATGCAAATAGGGACCTGCTAACCGATAGGCTTCCTCTGCAGTTAATTCACCACTCCAGACCCCTGCTTTCATACTATAAACATGGGACATGCCAAAGTAGGCCAAGGCCAAAGTCGAATCCAACGCTATGGCCCTATCAAAGTAAGCTGTAGATTTTTGTAGCCCTTCCAAACTAAATTGGCTATAATTGTACCATCCTTTGAGAAAGTTATCATAAGCTTCAGGGTCATAAGAAGCCCTTTTATCGATGATGGATAGCTCTTGAGTGGTCAGCTTCGCTTTCAACGCCAAAGCAATATTCTTCGCAATATCATTTTGAATTTTTAATAATCCTTGCGATTTTCTATCATAATTCTCGGCCCATAACTGATTTTTAGTTGCAACCTCGACCAACTTAACTTCAATACGTAGTGTATTTCCATCATGTTGCAAACTGCCCTGAAGCACATGTGCCCCTTTATAACAATCATTTATATCTTTCACAATATCGACTTCTTTCTTAGAAAGATCTACGGCAGCGGATGAAATGATATCAAGCTCTTCAATTGTCGACAAATGACGGTTGATGGCATCGACCATTCCTTCGGCAATATATTGGTTTTCCAAATTGTTACTTAAGTTTTTAAAAGGCATCACCAATACCGATTTGGAGTTTGAAGGTATGGTGTTATTATTTTTGGTCAAAAAAGAGAATAGGACCAATAAGGCTGTAAGGGTAAGACCGATAGATGCTACATACAAATACTTCTTTGCAGAAACTTTATCCTTGATTGGTCGTTTAATGGTATCATTTAATGGCAATACCCCATCGTTGTAATGCTCCTTCGCCTGACTTGGCGGATAACCAAAATGTGCGGTAAAACATTTGCTAAAGTACGACGCACTGCCGAATCCTACTTTGTCGGCTACTTCTGAAGTGTTAAAATCATCTTTCTCCAACAATTCCAATGCCCAGCGTAATCTGAATTCCCTAATAAATGTGCTAATCGATTTACCATTGATTTTTTTTAGCTTGCGGTGCAATTGAGAGCGACTGACACCCATCATTTCGGCCAACTGCTTCACCCCGAATTGCTCGTTTTCGAGATTGTCGGCGATGTAGGCTTCCATCTTTTGGGTCAGTGAATTCTTCCTGTTGTATGTTGGATAAGCTTCTTCCACTTGTTATTTTTTCAAATAATAGGCATATATGTTTCTAACATATACAAAAAGAAAAAACATGTGCCTCGTGTAAATGGGTCAAGAATATGGAGACCGTTATTTTACGTCAACACTCCGAGCCATTTAAGATGTGGTCAATAAATCATTGGTCAAAGACATAATAACCAAAGACCTGACAGAAGGTGGTAAGGCCTATTCTGCCAGTGAGATTGGGGACTGGTTAGCGCAAAAAAAATTGTTGAGTCAACTACCTAGTCTTCGACAAAGTATTTTTTAATTGCCCCAAAAGTCATTTCTCAACACTTAAACTTTAAAAGACGGCGTAGTGATGCTTTTGAAAATCCCATTCGTTTCCGAATTTTACATCAACGACATTAAAATGTTAGGTTTCATCCCACGAAAGCACTTAATTTTTTGCCTCGATGCCATTGATTACTTCATCACCATTATTGCGGACATCAATTAATGCGTACTCACCTTTTTGCATAGTCATTTACAGAGGTTAGTCGAATAGGGAAAACATCGATTATTTCTTTCATATTAATTTCACTTCCGCTCGCTACTCCTAACATCAGTGCTGCAAACGACTCGCTTAAGGGGTCTTGTGCTCCATCTTTTTGGGCTTTGATAGTTTCTTCAGCCACAAATTGAAGCTCAAATTCTTTTCCTTTATTTGTCTGAAAGATATTTACTACTTCCATCGGACTTAAAGCTTCTGGACCACCAATCTCAATAATCCTATTCTTGGCAGCAGGATTATCTAATGATGCAACAGCAAATGAAGCAACGTCCTTTATTGCAATCCAAGAAACCCTGTTCTTTCCTTCTCCGTAGATGGTGGCTTTGGTATTGTGATAATCAAAACCCAATGCCGGACTGAGCCATACCTCCATAAAATAGGTCGGTTGCAAAATTGTATAGCCCAAACCACTTTCTGTAAGATGTTTTTCCACTTTACGTTTAGCGATTTGCAATGGAAATTGGCCTGGCATTTCGCAAAGTGATACATATACAAATTGCTTGAGATTTGCATCTATTGCAGCATCAATCAGATTATATTGTCCTTCAGTATCCACTGTTTGAATAGAATCCCCTTCCTGTCTCGATAGCGTTGAGGAAACGGTGGAAATGATTGCTGAAACTCCATGTAAAGCATTTTTTAATGAAGACTTATCTTTCAGATCGCCTTCTACAATTTCAACACCTAATTCTTTCAATTGGGTTACTTTGTTTGTGTCTGAAGAGGTCCGTACCAAACCTTTTACAGGTATATTTTTTTCCGATAATTGCCGGCAAATTTCACTGCCTAAAAAACCTGTAGCCCCTGCCACGAGTACCGTTGCTGAATTATTTGAATGGCTCATATCGTTTTATTTTGTTTCAATAATCGAGTCTCCTCGAAATTCTACCCAATCTATATTTAGTTTTCATCTATAGCTGTGATACTTCTATTTCGTTGATGCAGACATAGGGCCATTCCCAAAAACCTTTACACGATTTGGTGGGGAAAGAGCTCCAAGTTCACCCGGTACATCATCCAAAACTTCTATGAATTCAAATTTAAGAGAACAAAATTGAATAATAAATACTCAATAATGAGTAATTTAGAGAAATAGAGAAAGCTTTAAATCAGCAGACATGAGACATTCCGGCTCCATTCAAACCATGACGAAAGATATCGTTCATTATCATCTAAATCAGTCCTATGGTGAGTTGAAAACACAACTTGACATGGATTATCTATTGGATAAGTATCACACATTTCCAAATGAGACTTTGTATGTCATCGACTGCATGCAGGCACAATTGGAATCACTTTCGAAAAATTTCAATAAAATCGTTGGGATAGAACGAAAAAATAAAAATGATGTGTCCCTGTTATATGAACATGTGGATGAGTCCAATATATCTGCGCTACACCATTGGGTGATGACCAATTTAAGGACAGCTTTCAATAAGTCCACAGGTGTACAAATCGAGAAAGATGTTTTCAAATGTTTATACAAGACATTTGATGGGAGGGTTTTGCTAAAATGCACTACGGGCTTGGTCTATGACTCTGCCGGGGCAATGCGATATACCCTTGGCAAGCTTACCGACCTGACCGGGTTGACTTCGTTTCAGCATTTTGGCTATGAATGGGACGGGCCCAATAAGGAAAAGTTTTATCAAATGTATAAGTCGGGACACGAGCATGAATGCGTTTTGACAAAGAGAGAGAAAGAAATTCTTTATTTACTCAGAGAGGGCTTTACCAGTCTGGTCATTGCATCAAAGCTTTATATCAGTGTTCACACGGTTGACACGCATCGAAGAAATATAATTGACAAAATGGGAACTAGAACAGCCTTGGAAGCTTACACGAAATGTAAAAATTCAGGTTGGTTATGAAAGTCGCAACCCTACGAAAAAATAACTCAAGACAAGTTCATTTCTTCGATTACCCACGACCAATTAGTATCTAATTTGTCAATTCGGCCCAAACCGGGAAAATCGAAGTGAAAAGTTTGTACCAACATCGAATCAGCATAGGCCATATGTAACAATCGTAGTTTTGACTTTTTGGCAAGCTCGTGGTCTAGGTCAACGGAATTCCTCCAATTCAAATGTTCTATGTGAAGCGGGTGAAGCCAAGCATCGGAGATGTATAACAGATTTTCCCCGTTTGAGCTGAGATGTATAGCCAATTGACCGGGTGTATGGCCTGGAATATGGATCAAGTTAATACCTGGAACGATTTCAAGCTCCGTGGTATCGATCAATGTTAAATGCTGATCCTTAAGCGGATTCACCTGTTCTAGAACAGTATAATCAAATACTGGAGAGGAGCCCATTCTATAAACCCTGCACCAATAATCCCATTCCGCTTGGTGAACAATGATTTCACTGTCTGGGAAGATGCATTTTTTGTCCTCCGAAAATAATCCTCCCGCGTGATCGGGATGTAAGTGGGTGACGATAACTTTATCTATCTTATCCAGTAGGCCGTTTGCGATTAAATCCGGTATAAGCTGCCCTTCGAATCTAAATTGATGTCCTTTAAATTCCAGTATTTGAGACCGCCTACCCAATCCCGTATCCACCAAAATTTTTTGATCGTCCGTTTCAACTAATAAAGCTACATAAGGCGATGGTATCATGCCATCTATAATTCCCCCCGCTTTTAGGACAGTAAGTTAAGTTTAATTTTTAACCTAAATTTACTGTATCATGACACGTAGGAAACATACATCGAAATTCAAGTTCAAAGTCGTTCTGGAGGCACTCTCCGAACGGACGACCATCCAGGAACTGGGCAGGAAGCACAAGATCCACCCCGCGCAGATCACCAACTGGAAGACACAGTTCCTCAAGAACGGCGAGGAGGTCTTCTCCAAGAAGGCCAAGAGCGCCAAGACCGAGGCGGAGGAAAAGGAGGAACGGCTATTAAAGACTATCGGACAGTTAAAAGTGGAAAACGACTATTTAAAGACGGCCTCGTCATGAGTAAGTCCAAGAAAGAACGGAAAAAACTGGTAACGAAGGAATCGAAGCTGAGCGTTGTGCGCCAGTGCGAACTGTTGGACATCCACCGCAGTGGCGTATATTACGAACCCAAGGGCGAGACGCAGCTGAACCTGGAGCTTATGCGCCTTATCGACGAGAAGAACCTCCTGCACCCTTGGCTGGGCGTCCCGCGGATCACCACATGGCTGCAAAAGGACTCAACAAAAAGCGCGTCGAGCGGCTTTTCCGTTTGATGGGCCTATCGGCCACCGGGCCGAACCCCAATACCTCGAAGCGGGGGAAAGGGGAGCTGCACAGAATCTATAAATACCTGTTGAGGAACCTTAAGGTAGAACGCAGCGGGCAGGTATGGGCGATGGACATCACCTATATCCCCGTGCAGGGCGGTTACCTCTACCTTTGCGCGATAATCGACCTTTACAGCCGCTATGTCGTCGGATGGTCGCTGTCGAACACGATGACGTCGGAATGGTGCAGGAAGACCGCGGAGGCCGCCATAGAAGAACATGGCGCGCCCGAGATCCTGAATACCGACCAGGGAAGCCAGTTCACCTCCATCGGGTTTACGGGTTACGTGACAAAGGAAAAAGAGATCAGGCCGGGCATGGATGGAAAGGGAAGGTGCCTGGACAATATATTCATCGAACGGCTCTGGCGCAGCGTCAAGTACGAGCACGTATATCTCTTCCCGGCCGACGACGGGCTACAATGCTATCGGGGACTGGAGGAATATTTTAGATATTACAATGACGAGCGGAGGCACCAAAGTCTCGAAGACGAGGCCCCGTCAACAGTTTATGAACAAAGAAAGAGGAAAGCGGCATGATGGTACGAAAGGGGAAAATAGGGTTTTCAACAAAAAAGGAAAGTTATGAGTCTCCCCCCGGACCCCCCTCCTTCAACACCATCATCAAACTTATTTTTAAAGAATTATTGTCCTAAACATAGGGGTAAGCATAATCGATGGCACTATATTTTTCAAGGGCTTCAATGGAAACTTCCGGACTGATATTTTGGAAGTAATCGGCTATGCGATACTGGTATTGATAATCCTTAAATAGTGTGCATTTGAAATTACCGACTTTAAACGAATACAATCTTTTCATTTTCTACTTTATTTCAATGTACCATTCCTAGAGAACATATTCACTATTCAGAAAAAGACCGGTATCAAAATTACTTCCCGATGCAGTAAGTGACGAGTCCATATTTTAAAGGGGTTTCGGGGGTTTGAGATACAAATGGGAGACAAAATCCAAAAAGGTGGTGCAAACTTGTTCAAGTTTTACTAGAATTCTACGGAATTACATCCATTTTTTTGGTAGTCAACATCTAAAACCCTTCTCTCGATGGAATCCTTAAAAATGTTAAACGTAGAATCCGCACAATTACACTTGTCGGTATGACCGCAATAACAGAGCACATCTCCAAATTCATCCTTGTCGTTTTTCTTAATTTTAATCAGCGTTTGAATATTATCATCCTTTCATTATTTGAATTTTTATGAGCGTTCCGGATTACAGCCCCACTTAGTCAGATTTCAATTGTTTACCTGGACACTTTAGTGGACTTTTTAAAGTGTCATCGACCGGATAGTACCCAAAATGGTTGAACACCCAGAATTTATTTCCATTTGACGAAAAAGGCTTGTCGACCTTGTGAAATGCGTTAAATTAGTGGAAAACATGATGTGCGTAAAACAAAATTGTAGGTTACCTCATATTTCTATAGACACAAGGTAACTAAACAATATGAATTAAAGGAAGACGTTGTAATACAAATAAATCAAACTAAAATAAAATGAATTTTATTCTCAAGACACTATTCCTTATTATTTCATTCACGTTCTTAATAGGGTGTAGTAAGTCAAATGACTCCAGCCCTGAAGAGGATATCACCCCAATTTTAAGTAGTTTAAAAACGATTTTGAGTTTCAATTTTCTCGAATCTTTCGACCCCTGTGAAAGGGAAGTTTCCAATTCTATTAACAACGATGATGGAGTTATAGAGATTTTAGTTACTAATTCCACGAACATTCAATCTATTAATCCAACAATAACCATATCTGAGCGGGCCAGCATTGATCCAAAAGGCGCACAAGACTTCAATAGTACGGTAACCTATACTGTAACTGCAGAAGATGGTTCTACAAAGGATTATGATATAAAAGTTACTCTTGGACCAACGGAAAAAGAGATACTTACAGATATTTATGAACTAAACCCAGGAAACACAACCGGTTGGAATTTAGAGGATTCTGATGTTGGTAATTGGAACGGTGTAAAGACGAATTCTAACGGTAAGATCGTCGGTCTTGAGTTTTTTGAAAATGATATTACCATATTTCCTAATGAGCTATCTCAGTTATGTTATTTGGAAGAATTTAATATTGGCCGAAGTGAATTGTCCTTAGTACCAGATGTCATTTTTGAACTTAAAAACCTTACATTTCTTGAATTATCAAACACGGGGATTACAGAATTACCCCCTGAAATAGGAAACCTAAAAAATCTTAGAATATTAAGTTTGCCTAATAATCAAATTCAAATTTTGCCAAATGAATTAGGCGATTTGGAAAGTCTGATTTATTTAGCGCTCTTTAACAATCAAATTGAAGTCATTCCCCAGGAAATAGGTATGATATCAAATTTGAAGACCCTTGTGTTAAGTGATAACATTATGGAGGAATTACCTTCTGAAATTGGTCAACTAAAAAATTTAGAGAAATTGTATGCTCCTAATTGTAAACTTACAACTCTTCCTTCGAGCATTGGGCAGCTGGCCAATTTAAAGGAACTTTACTTAAATGATAATGAAATAACATTCCTGCCTGAAGGCATTGGCACTTTACAAAGCCTTAAAACATTACAATTACAGCGAAATCAAATTAAAGGCTTACCTAATGGTATTGGAAATCTGCAAAATCTAGAAACTTTATGGCTCTCCGCAAATAGTTTGATTTCCATACCAGGAGAGATTGGGAATCTTAAAAAACTCATTGAACTAGAAATAAACGGGAACAATGTGAGTTTCCTACCAGTAGAAATTAGTCAACTAAGTAATCTCAAGAAATTAGATCTTTTTGTAAATAACCTGACTTCCATTCCACAAGCAATTTGCGACATGGAGGCAAATTATGGTACTACTATTTGGAAGGATGCTGAAGTGACTTGTGATTAAAACCTATTTACAAGGATTAACTATTTGTGTGTCCGGCTAGTAGTAATATTCGCTAGAAATACGAAGTTGAGTGACCCGAGTCTGACCCGCAATAACACGGGATTAAAACGGGTGCGGCTTTGGTTTTTCACCAGGACCCATTTGCTTACGGATTATTCTCCTTTTTTATCAAAAAACAGTCATCTAATGGATAATAGCTTATCCGCTACAGAAATTGTCCTGTTTGTGGTTTTGGTATAGTAAAGTCTATTTTTTTCACTGCAAAATAATATCGCTATCGATATTCAATTTTTGATGCAAGGCCTTGGCGACGTTCAGGGTAATTTCTCTTTTCCCGTTTAAATAATCGCTGATTCTTGATGCACTGGTGTTTAAGAGAGCCGCCAGATCCTTTCTTTTTAGGCCCATCTCGAACATGCGTAGTTCAATCATTTCTATAAGGGTAGGCAACCCGATTGGAAAATGGATTTCCTCGTACTGCTCGATAATATCGCTAATCTTTAAAAATTCTTTTGCCAAGGGGTCTTCCAACGGTGTACTATCATCGACAATATCTATCAACTTTTCTAAGCGAAGGTTTGCCTTGACGTATTCTTCATGCGTTATTAATTTGCCCATACTGTTATAATTTATCGATATTCTTTATTCTATCGTAATCCCTGTGATTACCGACCCATCTAATTAATACTTTCTTGAACTTGAATCGTACAATGGCCACTATCCGGTAATGGTTTCCCTTGACGTTAAAAACAAATCTCCCATTTCCAACGTTGTCCGCCGAATTGAAGGTATTCTTTAAATCGGCAAAACTATCCCATTCCGCCTTATATGCTTTTTTATACCAATCTTGCAGGGCCACTTTCGAATTCGTTTCTTTCGAAAAATACTCTCTTAGTTTTTTAAATGAAAGGACGTGCACTTGATAGGTTGTGTTTATTTAGAACGTAAAGATAAACTTTAAATTACATATTCGGTTATTAATTTTCATAAATTGTAATTTATGTATTTTGGACTTCCCCCCAAATCTTACCATAACTTGACCGCGCGTGGATCCTGTCCGGTTTTTGTAGCGTTCCGGCAGATAAGCGTAAAGCAAAAACCGGATAGGGCGCACCCTACTTTTGATCTGGAACACTATCTTTTTCTGTTACCCATTTCCGGTACGACTCATAATGCCCGGGATTCCGGTCAAAATATCTCCGCAGGTTGGATATCACCTGTTGCTGACCTTTGGCAAAGGCCTTTTCCCGGACATCGTCAATGTGAGATATCCTGAAGGACAGATAGCCTATAACGATCAAGGAAACCAGCCAGATCGCATAGTTCAGCCAAAGCCGTGCTTTCGGGACCAAACTGGCCTTGGAGACCCGTTCCCCGATACTTTGTACCGAGCCATCAATTTGGGAGATATTGGCCTTTTCCAATGCAAGATGTTCCCGGAGCATGGACTCCATTTCTCTGGTGTCGGGCCTGATATTGATATTGTCCACGTTTTGGGTCAACCGCTCCAATCTGTCCACGGCCCTGTTGAAGCCTTCCAGCTCGTCGCTGAGCAGTTCCATTACCTCGTCGAGTTTCTTGTATCCCATATTTGTTGTTTTAATATCCGATTCCCGGATCAATTGCCCTTTTGATTACTTGCTTTAGTGCATTTTTAACTATACTCGAGGCAAGATTGGTGCTTATTTCCAAGGTTTTTCCTAACAATTGAACGGTCTTACCTGCCTCTATTGGTTTTACCATCCCCTTGTTTTGCGAAAGCTTCCCGAGAATTTTCCCCCCGGACATGGAGCGGTGCACCTCGCTGGCTTTGAAATTGTGGCCCTGGTATCCGAACCGGAATCCCTGCAACTTGTTCGCCCGGTTGACACTTGGGATGACCTCTACCTTTTGCGCTTTCATTGCCTTCATATAATCGTCGAGGGTTTTTGGCCTTTGGTCCTCCATCACTCTCTTGTGTGTGTTCCTTATTTCATGGCGTACATGTATGGTATCCAGTTCTTTTTCGAGTTGTACCTCCTTGGCTGTGGTCAGTCCCATCTTATTGGCCACGTTTTCGGCAGCCAGTTGGCTCCGCTTCCCTATAAAACTATCGTTGTAGGCCTTCCCGTCAAAGCCTATCCGGTTCACATATAAATGCACATGGATATGGGCCTTGTCCCTGTGGACAAAGGCTATGGCCTGCCGCTCCTTCAGCTGCATTTCCTTGATGAACCGTTGGGTCAGTTCCCTAAGTTGCTCCTTGGTCAGGTTCCTGCCATCTTCCCGTGTGGGACTGAGAACGAAGCTCAGGGTGTTCTTTTGGCAACGGGTATTCTGTTCCTGGATGATCTTGAACTCCCCGGTAATCTGTTTGGCATCGTTGCCCGCCAGATGTTGGCTATAGACCACCTCCGCATCCTTCTCCTGATTCCAACCATAGTCCATGGATTCCCCTGTGTGCGCTATGGATTTCCCCTTTCCGATCATCCCTTTATTTTTTAAAGTTGTATAGGTGTTTCCTGATTTCCTCCGCCAGTTCCGCGACTTCTTGGGCCAGTCTCGGGTTCCGTTTCTTGAACATATTGCCGATACTGGTAAAGTTGTTCTTGTACCTGACCAGCATTTTGTAACTGGCCATCTGTTCCCCGGTCAGACGCTCGATGACGGTATTTCCGAAAGCGGAACTGCGGCAGTATTCGGAAAGGGAAATCCCCGCCCGCTGCGCCCTTTTTTTGAGCAGCTTCTTCTCGTAGATGGAACACCGGAACTTGATGTTGGTCCTTTTCATTTCCTTTTGACTTTGCGACCATCGGGAGCAAAGCAACATCGTTTTTGTGGCAACAAAAACACATCTTGAATTCCCTGCCCAATTAAATCCTTTGTACTTCCCATGAGCCATTCGTTGATATCCTTAAAATCTTTGTACAAGGTTGATCTGTCCTCACAGTTCTCGGAATTCTCTATCAATTTTTGGGTCATCTTTTTTCCGTTCAGATCGTTGTCCAAATAGAGCTCGATACTGGAATAATCTTCAACTATCTTCATCGCTTTTTGAACGAATGCCGTAGAGTTCAATACCAAAAGGTCATATTCCATTTCTAAATTTTCATTACCCTCCAGAATCGATAACAGGTCGAACATCCCTTCGGTAACAATGAGTTTGGTATGGCCATTTTTGATATGGGTGGTGTCCTTTGGCGAACTGGAATTCTTAAGGTATTTGTTACGTAGTTCCCAACCCCCTGAATCGTTCTTCAGCCCGATTGCGAAATAGTCTTTGTCCTTGAACCGATAATGGACTTCCCTGATGTATTTCAAGGCGGTTGTCAGTTCGATACTTCTCGATTTCAAGTAACCTTTTAATGCAGGGTGGGTCAACGTTGTGATATTGGTTATGGTTATTTTATGCTCTTTCCCTTCGTCCTTCTCAAAGACTAACTGCTGTTGAAAAGAAAAAGAGGTCCGGTCTTGACCGATTATTTTCAATGCTTCTTTTACGGAGCATTTGGTGATCTGGCAAATCAGGTCGATAACGTTCCCGCCTTTTCCCGCACCGTGGTCGTACCACCTGTTCAGTTTCTTGGACACTTTGAAAGATGCTTGGGCCTCGGGCCGGAACGGACTGAGGTACCAAGCTTCTTTGCCGGTCGTCTTGGTCGGAAAGTGCCCGAGTTTTGCCAGCGCCCTTTCGATGGGAAAAGCTCGGGCTCTTTCGCACGATAGCCTGTTGGTTCTTTTTCTTTTCATCAGCTTAATTTTTGTCATATTGCTTACCTTCCTACCTAGCCCAATGATTACGTGGTCTTTGGCTTAGGTTAGAGCTAATTTTGATGTTACCTATCTTACCATTTAGGTAGGTTAGGTAACCCTTAGGTAATATTGGGGTTATACATCCTACCTAGTTTTATGCCCTATTCCAATTGACTTTCTTTTCCTTTAGGTAACTAGGTAGATACTATTCCCTATTTTTTGAAAGTTCTATTTCCCAAGGGGTGTCCGAAAAAAGCGGTCTTGCCAGATAGCCGTAGACCTGCCGTTTGGGATGTTTCACCTTTTGGAACCCGAATCCGGCCAGCGCACGTCCTATATTGATATGGTTCAACCGCAGATTGAGGCAGCCCGTTGCGACCATCACATCGGATGCCGTCCTGAAGTCTTTCATATCTGTCGACTTCTCGTAGTATTTGGCAACGACTTCTTGTTCCGAGGTCAACTTGGTGTATCTCTTGTTCCGTTCCTCGTTCTCCCGGATATCCTTGATGGACAGTTCGGGATCGAAGTTTGGCTCGGAATAGGCCAGATGGTAGGCCTGTGACCATACCCCGTTAATCTCGACTTCCTTGGAATACCCAAAATCTATTGTACCCATCAGCTCGAAACAGAGCCAACGCACCGAACCGGTCTCGTCGTTCAGGAAAGAGGACATGTTGGTGCTTCCCATAAAGGAGCATATCCTAGGCAGGGTCGTGTTTTTTCGGTCATAGGGCAGCCGTTCGTTTATAAAGGTCTTGGAGAAAAAGGACTTCAGTGCATTGACATCCTTTTTGGAAAGTACGGCCAGTTCGTCAAGATTGTACAGGAAATTCCGGCAGAGCTGTATCCGTGCGTCCTTGTCGTTACTGATATCCTCGGCCATGTATTCCGCCAGTTCGGGAGGACAAAGAAATCGGCACCATGTTGATTTTCCCGAGTTCTGTCCCTGATGTGACAGTACAAAGGCCTGTTTGTTGAAATAATGGAGCTCCAAAGCGCATTTTATCGACCGTACCAACCATTTCTTGAAATGGTAGTTGAAGGCTTCTTTCTCATAGGTGGGAACATAGGATGCCAGTTTGAGGATATGATCTTTCCCGTCCCATTTGGGAAGGGCTTCAAAATATTCCCCGATGGGATTGTATTTGGGTATCCATTCCGAACGGATAAGGATTTCCAGTTTACCTGTAGGGATATCAACCCCGGCCTTGGCCAGTTCGATAATCAGGGAGTTCAGGTTTAGGTACTGCCACTCCTTGGAACCTTTGAAGGCAATCTGAAAGTCATGGGAGATCTCGTTGTACGTAATGTCGTACTTGGCCTCCAAATATTCCATGGTATA
>RCMY010002248.1_pt1 | contig 17546 bp, 11 predicted proteins | sample 2041341 | NCBI WGS metagenome assembly RCMY01 (sample SAMN09708234, study PRJNA481090) | Marine sediment metagenome, whole genome shotgun sequencing project. | reverse complement strand
CGTGTCGGGAGACTGCTTGAACTCGTCTGGCGGATTGGACACATCAGTGTCCAGTCCGCCCGGCGGGTTTCTCGCGTCTCGCTCGGGCCGGCGCTCACCGTTGCGCTCGTCGTCGCTGCTTGCGGTGGGTCTGACTCCGGTCTCAGCGAGCGCCGGGCGGCGGCACCCAAGGTCTCCGCCGACGCTGTGACCACACGATTCGGGGCATCTGAGTGCAGCGGCGGTTTCGTACCCATGGACCTCGACCACGTGACGTCGGGCCCGGGAGATACAGCTTCCACTTTCGACGGAACTGGATCCGGGGTCGCCCTCGGTGATCTGGACAACGATGGCGATTTAGACATCGTGTTGGCGAACCTCAGCGGCAGTAGCACGTTGCTGCTGAACACGTCCGGCGAGGGCGGCATCTCATTCGAGACGGTTCCGCTGATTGTTGGCAGATTCCGCCACGTCGCGATCGTTGATGTAGACGGCGACCAGGATCGGGACATCGTGATGAGTACGGGCCTCGGAACCCCGGTTTGGTTGCGAAACGATGGCGGACGCCCATTGGCGTTTGAGCGAACCGAACTTCCTGGAGTTCGTGCCGTCACCTACTCCATGGCGTGGGCCGACCTCGGAGGCGACGGCGACATGGACTTGGTCACTGGCTCGTACAACGCGGAGATCACCCAAGTTCGGAACTCGCCGCTGCTCGGAAGCGATACAGGTGTGCTGGTTTACGATGCCGTGGGTGGTGTCTATGAGGGAACCAGAATCGCGAGCGAGGCGCAGGCCCTGGCGATAAAGATCCTCGACCTGACCGACGATGGGCTTCCCGACATCATTGTTGGCAACGACCTAGCGTCAGCGGACGGGGTGTGGATTGATAACAGCGGAGCGTGGCTTCGAACTGATCCCTTCCCTGCCACCTCGTTCTCAACGATGAGTCTCGACAGCGGCGACTACGACAACGATGGCGATCTCGACATCTTTTCGACGGACATGCTGCCAATGGTGCCCGACGGCGGATCCGATGCCCGATACGCCGAGGTCGCTGAAGACATGGCTGCGCTGCCGATTCCTGACGACATTCAAAGACCCGAGAACGTGTTGGTCGCCCGCGACGGTGACGACTATGCCAATGTCGCTCCCATTCTGGGTATCGAAGCGAGCGGTTGGAGTTGGTCGGGGGTTTTTGGTGATCTGGACAGTGACGGGTGGCTCGATCTCTACATCGTGAACGGGATGCGTAGCGACCTGTTGTTCGCTGCGTTGCCCGATGCACGCTTGGTGGAGCCGAACCAGGCCTTTCGCAACCGCCACGGCTCAGGAATGTCGCTTGAACCAAGGTGGGGTCTCGCGGATGAGGCCGGCGGCCGCGGAATGGCAATGGGCGACATGGACGGCGACGGCGATCTCGACATCATCGTCAACAATCTTGATGAGCCGGCTCGGCTGTTCAAGAACGAGATCTGCGGTGGTGCCGACCTCATTGTCGACCTCAAATGGACGGGCGAACTGAACTCTGACGCTGTTGGATCGACGATCGTGGTTACCTCAGGAGATCAGGTGTTGACGAGGACCATTGATGTTGCGAGCGGCTACCTCTCCGGGGGTCCCACCCTTGCTCACTTCGGCCTCGGTGAAGGCGTCGATGCCGTCGAAGTGAGCGTGTTCTGGCCCGATGGCGGCCGGACTGATTTGCAGGGCATCTCGCCCAACCGACGTCTGACGTTGACGCGGAACTCACCTATCCAACCTCCGGCTTAGTGTGCCGGGGCTCTCTATCTAGGAAACTCATGTCCAGTCTTGCTGTCATGCATGGTCGCACGACCACAGTCATTATCTCCCACGGCAGCGGCCCGCCCGCTGTTGTGTATTGGGGTCGAAGGTTGGGTGACGATGATCCAGCTGCGATTGCGTCGGCTCTTGGTCGACCGCGACCTCACGGAGGGCTCGACGTTGAGGCTCCGGTCGCGCTGGTGACTGAACTGGGTAGCGGTTTCTTCGGGTCACCGGGACTCAAGGGCTCTCGGAACGACGGCGCCGCATGGGCACCACGATTCGTTGAACAGCGACCGCCAGAGTCAGCTGATGGTGAGCTGCACTTCTTCTGTACCGACACTGTTGCCGGACTCGAATACTCGATCGACTTGTGGCTCCCGAGCGATCGCGACGTCTTGGCGACCAGGGTGACGCTGACGAACATCGGTGACTCGGCGTACCACTTGGGTCGGCTCGCGTTGTCGTTCCCGCTGCCCACGCAAGCGAATGAGATCCTCGACTTCACGGGTCGGTGGTGTGACGAGTTCCATCCGCGCCGGACAGCCTGGGATACAGGAGCGATCATCAACGAGAACCGACGCGGCCGAAGTTCCCACGACCATGTTGCTGTTTTGTTTGCCGGCACAGCGGGGTTCGACGAGAACCATGGTGAGGTCTGGGGTTTCCATCTTGGGTGGAGCGGCAATTCCCGGATCGTGGCCGAGCGTCTCTCTGACGGCCGCCGCTACCTGCAGGGCGGGGAACTTCTGTTCGCTGGTGAAGTGGTTCTTGAGCCCGGTGTGTCGACGGTCTCGCCTTGGCTGTATTCCACTTACGCCTCAACGGGTCTCGGGTCGGTGTCTCGACGTTTCCACGACTACCTGAGGTCGCGTGAGGGGCACCCGACACCGGACCGGCCGAGGAAGGTCATTCTCAACACATGGGAAGCCGTCTACTTCAATCACGACGTCCCAACATTGATGAAGCTTGCGGATCGTGCAGCAGAAGTCGGCGCGGAGCGATTCGTTCTCGATGATGGTTGGTTTCACCGTCGTGACGATGACCATGCTGGCCTCGGCGATTGGTGGGTCGACGAGGCGAAGTACCCGGATGGGCTTGAGCCGTTAGTCGACCATGTGACGGGCCTGGGGCTCGAGTTTGGTTTGTGGTTCGAACCCGAGATGGTGAACCCGGACTCCGAGCTCTATCGCAACCATCCTGAGTGGGTGTTGGGGGACGCCAACTATCCCATGGTCCTCGGGCGGCACCAACTCGTGCTCAACCTTGCCAACCAGGATGCTTACGACTACGTGTTCGAGCACATTGATTCGCTGCTCGGGCGGCTCGACATCGGCTACGTGAAGTGGGACATGAACCGCGACCACGTGCAGCCTGTTCACAACGGCCGAGCGGGCACGCGCGCTCAAACGCTCGCTCTGTACCGTTTGTTCAAGGAGTTGAACGCCAAACATCCGCACGTCGAGATTGAGAGTTGCTCGTCGGGTGGAGGTCGCGCCGACTTCGAGATCCTGCGCCATACGAAGCGCATCTGGGCATCGGACTGCAACGATGCGCTTGAGCGGCAACGAATCCAGCGAGGGTTCTCGATGCTGTTCCCTCCCGAGCTGATGGGCGCGCATGTCGGCCCACACGTATCTCACACCACGCGACGGACCCACGATCTAGGTTTTCGAGGAGCGATTGCGTTTATGGGCCACCTTGGCATCGAGTGGAATCTGTTGACAGCGACGGACGAGGAACGGGCGCAGGTCAAGGAACTCGTTCGACTCCACAAGCAATTTCGTCCGCTGCTCCACGGGGGTGACATGGTGAGGCTCGACAGCCACGATGAGGCTTCGATGAGTCAGGGTGTCGTCGCTCGCGACAAGACGGAGGCGATATTTGTCTACGCACGCATTCAGACTGCACGTTCGTCGATCCCAGATCCGCTGCGGTTCGCCTACCTGGATCCGACTCGTCGTTATCGATGCGAGATTTTGGCGCTGCCTGGGCGATCCGGCGATTTCGGGCAGACCGCGCCGCATTGGATGAACGAAGGTTCGGTCACGATGAGCGGGCAGGCACTCATGAGCGTTGGTTTGCAGCCTCCGGTCATGGACCCGGAGTCGGCGCTGCTGTTCCACTTGACTGCAGTTTGATTCATAGACCTCTCAGGAAAATAGGGTCTCGGCTCGAACCAGCGCGGCGATTCCTACGGTTGACCCCAGCTGGCGGCCGTTGAGGTCATCAGCTGGGACATGAATGCCTCCGTAAAGCCGCGATCGACCAGCCTCGTCGGCGGCGTCGTAGTAGGTCGCCCATTGCAGTGTGACTGTCTCAGACGGTCCCGATTCGTGTACGAGCCCGCCAGGCTCGACGACGTGGGTACTGAACCCCCCGGGGAAAAATGGAGAACCGGTGAACCCGGTCAAGACTTCGGCGGCTGCTCGGCTGAATGCGCTGTGACCACTGACGTACCCGGGAAACGACGGGGTGACAAAGCTCGGTCGTTGGTACGGAACCCAAGTTGTGGCCAGGATCCACCCGGTGCCCGCGATGGTGTTTTCCACATCGCCCGGTGGTCCTCGCCAGGCGAACACGGCTAGCTGGCCGACATGGTCGGAGAGCAGTTCATGCCGAGATCCGGGTTCGCTTGATTCAGCGGTGATCGTTTCGACGAGGCCGTGCTGCTCTGGAAGCGAGCCTTCCTCGCCGAGCCAGCGGATCATGGAGATCGGGCGAACCGAGTCGTAGTGGCTCTTGGAGCCCCAAGCTGCGACGGCGGCGTCGTGCAGCGCTCCATTCAGGGTGATGCCGAGTTTGACGTCCCACTCGAGCTGCGACACCACCCTCTGTTCTCCGGTCAATCGAAGGTCGCCGTCAGCACTGATTCGGTCGGTGACTTGGTTGGCGATCGTGTTCCAGTGGCCGGGCGGAGTTTCTGAGCTTGGACCGTCGGCCCAGTACTCCGCAATCACGCGCCCGTAGTCTGCTTCGAGCACCATGTTCGGCTCGTAGGGGGCTTCTGTGAACGGGTTGGTGTCGTAGCCGGTCGAGATGTCAGAACCGAGCGGAGCGTCGCCTAGCGTTCTCGGTCCGATGTCGATAGTCGACGACGAATTGGGGTCGAGCAGACTCGAGAGTCGCAGGACCTCGATGGCGCCTCCGACATAGCCTGCCCGGTCAGAGGCAAAAAGCGGAGGGGGCCCAGGATCGATCGGGAGCCCGTTGACGGGATCTGGTTCGATGGCGAACGTGGCGACGGTGCCCCACGAAGGCCCGATGAACTCCTGCACGCCTCCGGCTATTTCCAAACCGTTCTGCGTGATCTGGACCTCTAGTGAGAGTGGCTGCCACCGGTCAGGGTCGAGAAGGCCCGATCCTGGTTGATCCACACTGAGCGGAGGGTTCACCGCTGCGTACGAGAGATCCACGTAGTTGGCCGCCTCTAGAGAGCCGTCCGCCCTTGTGCCGTCGATGATCTCGTCGGCGATCGCCACGCCAAGTGCTGCTGCTGGATCTTCTGACGCTGCATCGGTTGAGGGCAGGCAGAGGCTCTCGAGGACTTGGTCGAAGGCAAGAAGCGATTCGGTTGCCCCGACTGCGAGCGCGTATCGATGAGTGAGCAATCGGTGGGCGGCATAGCTGATAGTGGTGGCTCGGAGTTTCTCGAGCTCCTCCGGTGCTGCCTCCAACTCGTTCTGTGAGAACAATCCACGGACGAGTGGATCGTACGCCGCCCACGAGTCCCAAGCTGCGGCCGAGAGGTGGAACAAGTTCCGGGCATGAACCGTTGGTGCGGGGAAATCTCGTCTGATGGCATCGAGCGCAGCTTCGTTCCATACGCGAGCGACGGACTGGTTCCCGACACAGATTCCTTCGGACGGTCGAGCGTCTGCCGAACACGCCGCGAGAAGAAGCAGTCCTGCTGTGGCGACTCTTGCGAGGTTTTGAGTCTTGGAATTGTTCAACGGACGCTCATTTCGTGGAGGCGGCCGAGTACCACCATGACAAGTCGGGAAAGTGCACGAGGTTCAGGTTCGAGCCAAGTTCGACGTTGCGCTCCACAAGGTCGACCGCCGGCCAATCGGGCCTCAAGTACACAAGAGTGCCAGGCGACGACCATTGAAACAGCACCTCGATGCTGTTCTCGCTGCGGCCCACTTCAACTCCCGTTGCAAGGTCAATGATCACGATGCGGTTTGGTTGGCTGACCGATGTCACGACGGACGCAGCGAGGAGCCGGCCATCTGGCGACACCGTTGAGCGGAAGATGTCTTCTTCGGGATTGTTCACCGACCGACCCGGCTGAGCCGGGTCGGCGGCACTCAAGATCAAGAGTTCCTCTTCGTTGCCAAAAACCACGGCGTCTGAGCCGGAACCCAGGAAGGACATGCCCGTGGCTCCGGAGAAAGTGGCACCCTCAAGTTCCGGACGTAGCAGGGCGAACGATGGGCCTTCAGGCGTCGCAGTTTCTGAGACCAGGCCATCGCCAGCTGAATCCAGCACTCTGCCAGCGGTGCGGAGATCGAGGACGGCAAGCTCGCCGGATCGACGATCGACCAAACGGGCGTCGTTCTCGGCCGAGGTGAGAAGCCACACTTGATCGGATTGTGGACCCCTGAACGCTGCGAACCCCTCACCGAGGGCGACTGCAGGCGTCGCGGGATCGTAGGAGTAGTAGGCCGCCTCGCCGAGGGAGGTGATCACGACTCCCTCGGCCATCGCAAGAAGATACTCGCGCCGCTCTCCCGGCTGCCCGAAGAAGGAGTCGAGTCTTCCAAGGGAGGACAAACTGCCGTCGATTGAGCGAGTGGAGAGCTCGCCGTTGCGCAACGTGTGGATTTCAGCGCCGTCGCTCGAACCACGCCCGCTGTCGATTTCCACGAATGACAGCGTTCGTCCGGTGGTCTCGGCGCTCGGCAGGAGGCTCCAACGCTGGGGTTCAGCGTCTAGCTGCGCTGGGGAGGGGATTGTTGATTCAGTTGTCGTTGACGTGTCTTGAGGCGGATCAACGTTGGTCGGTTGGCGAACAACCGCAACCGCAACCGCAACGGCAACGAGAGCGGCGAGCAGCAGGGCAAAGACGAGCGTTGGCCTGTTCGAGTATTCGAGCAGTTCAGGACGTGGTTTTCGTTGCCCGACGTCGTTCGACACGCTTCTAAGTATGGCATAGCGTTGCGGCCGGCCCCGCTCGTGGGCGACACTGACCGAATGGCCAAGATCAGTTTCATCGGTGCAGGTTCCACGGTGTTTGCCAAGAACTTGCTGGGCGACATCCTTAGCTATCCGGAGCTGGCTGATGCGACGATCAGCCTCCACGACATCGATGCTGATCGTCTGGCAACGTCGCAGGTAGTGGCGCACAAAATCGCAACTGCGCTCGGCGTGTCGCCGACGATCGAGGCAACGACAGATCGCCGCAGATCGCTTGACGGTGCAGACTACGTCATCACAATGTTCCAGGTCGGAGGCTACGAGCCGTCGACGGTCGTGGACTTCGAGGTTCCTAGGTCGTTCGGTCTGAACCAAACCATTGGCGACACATTGGGCATCGGAGGCATCATGCGCGGCCTTCGCACCATTCCCGTGCTGCTCTCAATCGTGAGCGATATGGAAGAGCTGTGCCCTGACGCGACGTTGCTTCAGTACGTGAATCCCATGGCGATGAACATGTGGGCTATTAGCCGTATGAGTTCGATTCGGTCGATCGGGCTCTGTCACAGCGTCCAGCACACGGCTGAGCAAATTGCCGGGGATCTTGGCGTACCCGCGAGCGAACTCAGCTACAAGTGTGCGGGCATTAACCACATGGCTTTCTATCTCGATTTTCAGCATCGAACGGCCGACGGATTGGTTGACCTCTACCCTCGCCTCAATGAGCTAGCAACAGCGGAAGCCCCGTCGCGTGGCAGTGCGGAACGCACTGACGGCGGAATCTCTGGTTTGAGCGATGCGGTTCGCTACGACATGCTTCGGCGACTTGGCTACTTCGTTACTGAATCGAGTGAGCACTTCGCTGAGTACGTGCCGTGGTTCATCAAGAGTGGGCGGGGCGACATCGTCGACAACTACGGAATCCCGATTGATGAGTACCCGCGGCGGTGCGTGCGACAGATCGACCGTTGGCAAGAGATGCGAACCGAGCTCGAAGCTCCGGAGAGCACTCTTGAGGTTGTTCGTAGCAACGAGTACGGGGCCGGAATCATTCATTCGATCGAGACGGGTGAACCTCGGGTTGTCTACGGAAACGTCCCAAATCGAGGGCTGATCGAGAACTTGCCCGAGGGGTGCATTGTGGAGGTGCCCTGTGTGGTGGATTCGAACGGAATTCAGCCAACAAGAATCGGCCAACTCCCGCTCCAACTCGCAGCGCTCATGCAAACGAACGTCAATGTGCAGGCGCTCACCGTCGAGGCTGCCCTGACGGGAAGGCGCGAGCACGTCTATCACGCGGCGATGCTCGACCCCCACACGGGTTCAGAGCTAGATCTTGACAAGATCTGGAGCTTGGTCGACGCGCTCCTTGATGCCCACGGTGAGTGGATTCCGCAGCTGTCCTGACCACGGTTTCACGAGTCGGCCTCGTCTGTGCTGGCGAGGACCAGTTCAGTGTCGGCAAAACCCCGAAAGCGTTCCTTGGCGGCAGCGGGAAGACGATCGTCGGAGATGACGGTGTTGGCCTCATCGAGCGACGCAATCTTTGCCAAGCCACGAATGCCCCACTTTGTGTGGTCGGCGAGTACAGCGACGCGCTGGGCACATTGCATGATGGACTGGTTGATCTCAGCCTCAAGCAAGTTGGGTGTTGAGAACCCCAGCCCGTCTGCCATGCCGTGTACTCCCATGAACGCGAGGTCGACATGGAGGTTTTCGATTGCACGGGTTGCTATCGGTCCCACGAGAGCATCTGAGGGTGTCCTCCGACCTCCGGTGAGGATGACGATCTGATCGCTCCGGTCAGCGTCGTAGAAGATCTGCGCGATGGACGGGGAGTTGGTGATGACGGTGAGGTCGTGCACAACGGACAGGAGTTTGGCAAGAGTCCAGGTCGTGGTTCCGGCGCCGAGGGCGATGGCGATGCCAGGCCGAACCATCGCAGCGGCAGCTTCTGCAATGGCCTGTTTCTCGCGCCGTTGATGAAGGCGCTTGACCCCGAACCCGGGCTCGTTCGTGCTGTTTCCGCCCGCTCGTGTCGCACCACCGTGGACCTTGTCGACCAAGTTTCGTTGGGCGAGGGTCGTGAGATCTCGGCGAACGGTCATCTCCGACACGCCGAGGAGTTCTGCAAGGTCGATGACGCGGGCTGAGCCCTCTGTTTGGATCGAATCCAGAATGGCATCGTGCCTTTGTCGTGCGAGCAGAATCTTTGGCCTTGTCACATTCCTAGCGTTGGCCAGAAACGAACAAATGTCAACAGTCACTGTTGAGTTTCGAACGCTCAGCTCCGAAAAGTGGCATTTGTAGTGGTGAGTGCCCTCGTGATCCATGAGGCCGGAGTCGCGTAGGGAGCGACATCCCAGAAGTTCTTGCGCATTCATGTGCGGAAACGTGCTAGGAAGTGTCAAACGCCGGCCGGCATGGCGCCAGTGGGTGGCTCACACAGGGGAGATGTCGTGGCTGAGGTAAAGCTCAAAGATGTGAACAAGGTGTATCCGAACGGATACCACGCCATCCACGATCTGAGTCTCGAGATTCACGACGGCGAGTTCCTCGTTCTTGTCGGCCCGTCCGGCTGCGGCAAATCCACGGCGTTGCGCATGGTGGCTGGTCTTGAAGAGATCAGTTCTGGCGACCTTCTCATCGGTGAGCGCGTGGTCAACGACGTGCACCCGAAGGATCGCGACATCGCGATGGTCTTCCAGAACTACGCGCTGTACCCGCACATGTCGGTGGCTGACAACATCGGTTTCGCTCTCAAGCTGGCCAAGGTGCCGAAGGCCGAGATCGAAGAGCGTGTCCGCAAGGCCGCAGCGATCCTCGACCTCACCGAGAATCTCGACCGCAAGCCGGGTCAGCTCTCCGGTGGTCAACGCCAGCGCGTGGCCATGGGGCGTGCAATCGTTCGTTCGCCAAAGGCGTTCCTCATGGATGAGCCGCTGTCGAACCTCGATGCGAAGCTCCGTGTGCAGATGCGGGCCGAGATCGCTGGTCTCCAGCGTGACCTCGGTGTCACCACGCTGTACGTCACCCACGACCAGGTCGAAGCTATGACCATGGGCGATCGCGTGTGTGTGCTGAAGCGGGGCTATCTCCAGCAGGTCGACTCGCCACAGAACTTGTACGAGTCACCAGACAACGTTTTCGTCGCTGGTTTCATCGGCTCGCCGTCGATGAACCTCATGAAGGTGAAGCTCTCCGGTTCTGCGGATGCTCCTTTGGCGGAGATCGCTGGTCAGCAGGTGGCGATCGACCCGGCGCTGGCGAAGAGTCGACCTGCCTTGTCCAACTTTATTGGCAAGGAGGTCGTGCTTGGTATCCGGCCGGAGGATCTCGAGGATGCTGAGATCTCGGCAGCTCCCGCTGAGAAGTCGTTCACGACAACGGTGACTCTGATCGAATCGTTGGGTTCGGAGATCATCGTGCATTTCCCGTTGGCGGCTGAGGCGTTTGCGATCATGGATGCTCAGTTCGAGGGCGAGGACGCCATTGAGGCTCAGAAGGACGATCAGGGCCGCACGATCTTTGTCGGCAAATTCAGCCCGCGGTCGCGTGCGCGGATGGGCAAGGAGATCACGATCGGCATCGATACCGGTCGTTTCCACTTCTTTGACCCAGCCTCGGGCCTCGCCATTCGGGACTGACCCGGCTCGCTCCGCTGCCAGGCAGCGAATGCGCCGCAGTCGGGCCGGCGCGCCTTTCCGATCAACGGCATCGCTGGTCACAAGCCGAGCGCTGGTTCGCTACGTATCAGAACAGCCGAGCATTCAACTCTGAAGGCAGTCCGAGCTCTCGGCAAGACGAATCCGGACCTTCAGCCGCTTGAGCGCGGCGTCGCTCTCGGAAGTCTGCGGCCATCGCTATCCTGCGCGCTGAGCCCGACATCGGGTGATGGCGCCATCCAGCGCGTCGTGTCTCCCTCAGCGAGTTGAGCAAATTTCATGGCTGCTCTCCTCGTGTTGGTTCTGCCCGGTGGTGTTGCCGGCGCAAGGTGTTCTTGGTTGGCCGCCGGTGAGTTCGAGTTGTCGTACGGCTTGGACGACTTGTCCTACGTGACGGCGGAGGCCGCGGGTTTGGGGGCAACTCGCCGAGTGCCCAGCAATTCGATTGCACACCGTGACCGGCGGGTCGAAGAAGCTTGGTTGGCACGCCGTCCTGGCGGCGGAATCCGAGGCCCCATTGCTACCGTCCTGGCGGTGGAACTGCGGCAACAAAACCTGGCCCGTCTCAGCGGCGGCGCCTTCGATGTTCTGGTCATCGGCGGCGGCATCAATGGAGCTGTGACCGCTGCGGCGCTCGCGGCGCGTGGCATCAACGTTGCCATGGTGGAGCGCTCTGATTTCGCCAGCTTCACGAGCCAGGAATCATCGAACCTGATCTGGGGCGGGTTCAAGTATCTCGAAAACTACGAGCTCAAGCTCGTTTGGGATCTCTGCACTTCTCGCAACCTGATGATGAAGAGCTACCCCACTCGCATCAAGGAAATCGACTTCCTCGCCACGCTCGACAAGACCGCTCCGTTTCCTCTGGCCCTCGCCGCGCTCGGCTCCGTCGGCTACTGGGGGATTGGCCGCTTTGCCACCAAGGGACCTCGGGTCTACACGGCGAAGGGCATCGAGAAGGTCGAGCCGCTCGTCAACACCTCAACGGCAATGGGCGGCATTCGTTACGCCGATGCCTACCTGCCAGACAACGATGCACGCTTCGTCTGGGAATACGTTCGGAACGCGCTCGATCACGGAGCCACCGCGGTCAACTATTGCTCGGTCGACAAGGCTGAGCAGTCAGAGAGTGGCTGGACCATCTCCGTCACCGATACCATCAGTGGCACGGCTCATTCCGTCTCGGCGAGAGCAATCGTCAACGCTGCTGGGCCGTTCGTCGACGGCCTGAACGACGACATGGAGCTCGAAACCGAGCATCGCATCGTGTACTCCAAGGGCATCCACCTGATCGTTCCGAAGCTCACCGAGACCGAACGAGTGCTCGCGTTCTTCGACGACACGGGACGTCTGTTCTACGTCATTCCGATGGCCAACCGCTCCGTCATCGGCACCACCGACACTCGCACGGACAACCCGGCCGAGGGGGTGCTCGACGAGGACCGCGACTTCTTGCTCGAGCAGATCAATGCCCGGCTCGATCTGGAAGCGCCACTGACCAAGTCAGACATCATCAGCGAACGTTGCGGCGTTCGGCCGTTGGTGGTCAAAAACGACGGCAACGATCAGGCCGAGGTCGACTGGACGTCGCTCTCTCGCAAGCACGAGATCGAGACCGACAAGGCCAAGAAGGTCATCTCGATCTTCGGCGGCAAGCTCACCGACTGTCTCAACGTCGGCGACGAGATCGCTGAAGAACTCGAGTCGATCGGCATCACGGGTCAAAGGGCCGCAGACGATTGGTTCGGCGAACCAGGCCAGGCGGAGTGGGAAACCTTCCTCACCGCAGCGACCGCTGCTGGGCTGGGACGGGCTCCCGACGTTGAGCAGTCAGCAACGATGGCCGAGGTCGTGTGGCGTCGTCACGGTCGGGCCGCTCATAGCGTCCTCGAGCTGATCGTCGAGGATCCGAGCATGGCCGATCCGGTGTTGGCCAACAGCGATCTGTTGCGGGCGGAACTTCCCGTCATGGCCGAGCGAGAAATGATCGTCCGACCAGACGACCTGTTGCGCCGCCGCACCAAGCTCGCGCTCATCACCCATCGCGACGATCTCGGCGCCGATCCCGGCATGCACGAGATCAACGCCACCTTCGGCTTCTAGCTTTGCGCGAATGCTCCATGCCCTGGGTTGAGCAGTTCAGGGCGGCAAGCGCCGTGGCCCGACACCTCCTGTGCTGTCGATCAGTGTGGTTCAGAAGCTGGGCTGCCATATGCGAACGACGAATCGCGCCCGACATCTCGCTCGTCTCGGGCCAGGCGGATCCGTCCTTGTCGAGCACGTTCTGGCGGCGACATCTGGCATGGCGTTTGGGAGTATCCCTGCCGATCTGGCAGACAGGCTCGCTGATCTTGGCCGACGCCCGGAGAGTGTCTACACCGATGCAACACTGCCTTCGGGCCGCCCGGAAGTTGTCCTTCGCCGCCCGGAACTGGTGAGCCCTGACTCCTGTGCAACGGTCCGGCCGATCACGCTCCGGAGAACCCCAGCCGGGTGCTGCTCGCCCCTTATCGCGTTCTGACGTGGTTCAGAGAGCGGAGTAGTTCTCATTCCTGGGGCGCTTCGACATTGTGGAGCGATGATTATTGTGACTTCGTCGACAGGTGATGGCATATGGTGCGGGATCGACCTGGCGCACCGTGTGGACGTCGGGGCAGCCAGGGGACTTTGAGATGTTTGCAGTAAGACAGCGGGCAGCAGCGCGTGCTGCAGCGGTCGGAATGATCGTGGCCCTCGGATTCGCAGCATGCTCCGGATCGGATGCCGACTCAGCGGACCCAGCTTCAGCGGCGACCCCGTCCACGAGCGAGCCTGGCAGGACCCAAGCGACGGTTGCCGAGTCGTCGGCAGCCAACGACGACTCGATCGCGGATCGACCGTACGACGTATTCGTGCCGACTGGGTACGACCCAGCCGCCCCGATGCCGCTCGTCCTTCTGCTTCACGGATACACCGGCACCGGCGTGTCCCAAGAGGCGTATTTCGAGTTCGAGACACTCGCGGACTCACGGGGCTTCCTCTACGTCCACCCCGACGGCACCGTCGATGGACGCGGTGAGCAATTCTGGAATGCCACCGACGCGTGCTGTGCGTTTGGAAGCAACCCGCCCGACGACGCGGCATACCTGATAGCCGTCATCGAGCAGGTGTCGGCCGAATACAGCGTCAATCCGAAGGCGATCTTCATCGCTGGGCACTCCAACGGCGGGTTCATGTCGTACCGCATGGCTTGCGAACATGCCGACACGATCGCAGGCATCGCAAGCCTCGCCGGAGCTACGTTCGCTGACACAGCTGACTGCACACCCTCGGAGCCGGTGAGCGTGCTCCAGGTCCACGGAACCAGTGACAGGACGATCGCATTCGATGGAGGGGCAATCGCCGGGAACGACTACCCGGGCGCACGTCAGACGGTGGAGTCTTGGATGACCTACAACGGCTGCGACGCGACGCCGACTATCACCGCCGATGCGCTGGACCTCGATGGCAGCATCGACGGATCCGAGAGCGATGCTGAGGCATTCGGCGGGTGTGGGCAGGATTCACAGGTCGAGCTGTGGACGATCGATGCCGGGGGCCATATTCCTGACGTCACCGAAGCCTTCAGCGCGGGCGTCGTCGACTTCCTTCTCTCTCACCCCAAGCCGTAATCCCCGACGGTGACATCGAGCGAGCACGCTCACGCTTGCAACCACGACGGACGAGCTTTGCCGGGCCAGATGGATACGCGGAGGCGTCTCCACGGGGGGATTGTCCGGTACATGAGCCGTGAGCGAGAGGTCCCAACAGACGCCGACTAGGTGTGGAGCCAAATCGGCCGCTGATCGTCATCGCAATCGGGTCAACTCTCTAGACTCAGGGCAATGGAGCCTCACATCCGCTCACAATTCGACGAGGCCGGACAAGGGCACGTCTTCGGGTTCTTTGACGAACTTTCCGCCGAGGAACAAGCGGCTCTCATCGGTGAGGCAGAGGCAATCGACTTGGTCGAGCTTCGAGGCCTGATCGACACGCTGGTGTTGGGCGAAGGCGAGGATCACCTCGTGTTCGACGTCATGACACCTGCCCCCTTTGCACCGCTTCCGGAACATGGCGGGGATGTGAACATGTGGCTCCGGGCGCGCGAGGTTGGCGAGGAAGCTATTCGGGCTGGGCGAGTTGCCGCCTTTACTCCCGCCGGCGGTCAGGGAACCCGCCTCGGCTACGACGGACCCAAGGGAACCTTCAAGGTCACCCCGGTTGCCGAGAAGAGTCTGTTCCAGGTATTCGCTGAGAAAATCTTGGCCGCATCCAATCGCTACGACGTGGAAGTCCCCTGGTACATCATGACGTCGGCTGGGAACCACGATGCAACCGTGAGCTTCTTCGAAGACAACGACTATTTCGGGCTGCCCCCGGCTGCAGTGAAGCACTTCGCCCAGGGCACCATGCCTGCAGTCGGGTTCGATGGCAAGGTCTTGATGAGTAGCAAGGGCCGAATTGCACTCAGCCCCGACGGCCATGGGGGCTTCCTGCGGGCCATGATTCGCAACGGCTGCGTCGACGACATGAAGGCTCGCGGCGTTGACTGCGTGGCCTTCTTCCAAGTTGACAACCCGCTGGTGCGTTGCGTCCATCCAGAGTTCATTGGCTTCCACCTGCTCGGTGACTCTGAGCTCAGCAGCAAGGCATGTGTAAAGGCCTATGCCGAGGAAAAGGTCGGGGTCTTCGTCGAACGCAATGGGGCTATGTCGATACTGGAATACAGCGACCTCCCGGATGAGTTCGTCAACGCGACCGATGACGACGGCACCCTCGTGTATCGGGCCGGAAGTATCGCTATTCACGTCTTTGGTCGCGACCTCATCGAACGAGTTGGCTCGGGTACTGATCCAAACGTAAAGCTCCCCTTCCACCGGGCGAACAAGAAGGTGCCGACCATTGACGCTGCGGGCAGGCCCGTCGTTCCCATCGCACCAAACGGTGTCAAGTTCGAAGTGTTTGGGTTCGACGCCCTGCTTTTCGCCAGGAACCCGGTTGTCATCGAGACGGCAAGAGCGGATGAATTCAGTCCCGTGAAGAACGCTGCAGGCGTCGATTCGCCGGAGTCTGCACGCAAGGATCAGCTTCGCCAGTTTGCGCGGTGGGCGATTGCCGCGGGGATCGAGCTCGACGTCGACGAGTCTGGCCTTCCGGCGATCGAGTTTGAGGTTGGACCTCTCTTTGCGACCTCGGGGGAACAGTTCGCCGAGCGCGTTGCCTGCGACGACTCGTTCCAGATCAAGAGCGGTTCGATGTTCTAGCGCATTCGCTCGGCGGGCTCACAGCCCGAAGGTGTTCAAGCGCTTGCTGATCGTTGTTGGTGGTCGGACTCTGAGCGATCCGGCAAACCGGGAGCTGCTGATCAAGTCGGGACTCGTCACTAGTCTCAATGCAGGCGGCGCCGAAAAATCTGGAGGGTTTGGGTTGTCCGAGTCCGACGTTTCGCCCGAGGCTTGAGGCGTCAGCTGACCGACCGGCGCTCATCGCTGGCCTGCGACGTTCCGCCGCTGGGCCACATCTTGGCCTGCCGGTCGTGATGACGACCCGACGCAGTGGAGTGAGGAGCGTTTGACGCGGCGGTCAGCCTTGCGGTTCCAACCAACATGATCCGATAGGCCTGCGGCTCAAACAACGAAGACCGCGAGTGATCCCGGCATCGGGCTGGTCCGAGCTGTCGCCGTTCGAGCACGCTGTGATCGACAATTTCTAGGGTGGCGGATCGGGACTCCGTTGCACCGCTGTGTCGGCTCGACCGTGATATTGCGACGCCGCATCGGGGCCGAAGCCGAGTGGTCGCTCGCCCGATGAGACCGTGATTCCGAGCGCGCGTTTTGGGCGACTCGTCGCCCTGCCCCAGGACAAGCTGGGAAGCTGGATCGGGTGGAGGTGGCGCTGTCTGGGAAGGGATGATGTCGCCATGTTGATTGATGCCGACAACCAACCTGCGTCGAATGTGCTGGTTCAGTTGAAGCGATCCGAAGCGAGTGACTTGAACTCCGCGCTCGTCGACTTAGCCTTTCGCTTCGGCGACGTGGGCCTCGGACACGATGTGGGTCGCATCGCGATCGCTTCGCCAGCGAGCCGATCCGATGTTCGAAGTAGCGCCCGCCAGGCTCTGCCGTTTGCCGACCGAGGTGCTGTTGTCGCCCGTTGCCTAGCGGTTAGCGTCGACGACGCATGAGACTCACGACTCTGATCCTGCTTGCAGCACTCATCCTCGGTGCGTGTTCTGAATCGTCTACAGAACGAGATGCTTCAGCGAGTGACGACTCGGCGAGCTCAGAACCGGCATCAAGGTCAGCAAGCGACCCCGAGGCTTGCGGGGCCGATGCAGCTGAGAAGGAGCGACTGCTGGAAATGACCCCAGCGGAGTTCGATCAAGACATGGTTGGCGGCTGGCGAGTCGTAGCTGACAAGCCAGGCTGTGAGCTGATTGCCGCCTCCTTGATCGAGGCATACATCAACAAGAATGACATCGAGCCGGCCGAGGGTGTCATGCACTGGCATGTCGGACAACTCTTTGCGTTAGGTGGTGACAGCGAAGCGGCGATTTCTTGGTTGGAGGCCGCCGCAACGCCGGGCAACCTTGCATGGAACCTGTACGTGGACGGCACGGTCGCCTTTCTGCGCCAAGATCGTCCCGCCCTGGAAACAGCGAGGGATGCGCTTGCGGGTGTTGAAGTGTCTGAAGCTGAAAAGGCAAGCCGGAGACAATTTCTGAGCGACAATCCGGACATCGTCGTGAGCGACCGCTTCGTCGACGAACCACAGAATCTGAGCGTGCTCGAGGGCTTCGTCGCCTGCTTCAATCAGCCGTACTCGGTCGCCTACGGTTGCGCTCCGTAGACGGCGAGGCTGAATCGGGCAATGCGGAACGGAGACATCGGCAGAGTGGAAGGCCCGCTCACCCACCATCGCTTGAGGCCGGTAAACGTTGGACGGACAAGCCTGCGGCTC
>RCMY010002245.1_pt1 | contig 17555 bp, 12 predicted proteins | sample 2041341 | NCBI WGS metagenome assembly RCMY01 (sample SAMN09708234, study PRJNA481090) | Marine sediment metagenome, whole genome shotgun sequencing project. | reverse complement strand
ACCTCACTCGCAACAGAAAGTGCGCCCAATGCTACAACAGCAATAATGGGTTTTTGAGGTGAAGAGGAGCTTCGTATAAAATCGTAGGCATAATGCTGTTCGCTTAAGGCAACTACCGTCATTCCTGCGTAGGCATAATGCTGTTCGTTTAAGCAAATAACCGTAATCCCCTTAGGGCAAACTCGTCTTCTCCGCGAAGGCGGAGATCTGGTTGATGTCACGTAAATGTCCTAATAAACAGTTGCCTACGTAAAGATAGACGAGTTCCAAGAAGATTCCCGATGCCTCGGGAACGACGGTAGATGTACTAAGCGAACAGCATTATGCATGCGCAGGAATGACGGTATATGCGCTAAACCGATCGGCATTACGCCTTCGCGGTAAAGACGGTGAGCGCTTCAAACTCTTAAATGATCAGTATTACGATGCCTCGGGAACGACGATAGATGTATTAAGCAAACAGTATTATGCCTGCGCAGGAATGGCGGGTTTTTTTCCTAACGAACTGTATTACCATCAGATGCCCTATGGACACATCAAAAGTAAGTAATAATAGAAGTGCCGACCGTGTGAAAACGTGTATTTAAATTACTACTGATATCTCAACTAAACAGTCTCGTAAATGAGTTGAAATATGAAGTATAGTAATTTTATTAAAGAAATGAATAGTAACACAAGATAGAATTAACAAAAAGGAAGTCAAAAAAAACCGACCTAATCGAGGTCGGTTATTTATCATCAAGTACGTTTAGTTCTATACTATTTTCTACGAGAAGCGAATAAACCACCAATAGACAGTAAAATTAATGCTGCTGCTGCAGGAGCGTTAACATTTGCCACCTCAACTGAAACATCTCCAGCTGTAAACGAGCCTTGGTAAGATGTTTCACCGTTGTCAAATACGACTACAGACAAATCCTGACCGAACTCATCATTATACAATTCAACAGTAAGAATTCCTGCCAACGCATTGTCAAAAATTGCTAAGGGAAGTTCAAATAAAACTTCAAAGAAGCCATTCGTATCTGAGGCTTGACCAGTTGACGAATCAGAAAATGCACTAACGCTTAACAGGCTGAAGATATTTGGATCAAGAAAATCTGCTCCAGAAAACATGAAGCTTTGCGGTCCAGGTGCACCTGCTAGGCCAGTTAAATCAACAATGTTAAAATAAGATATCTCTTCATAATCCCAGCTAAAGTTCGGAGATTGATTCATATTCGAATTTTCAGTCATTGCGCCAATTTGAAGAGTTGCTGTTACGCCCTCAACTTCAAAATCAAAAGACTGAGTAATTAAACCTGCGTTTGCCGTAAAAGACAAGCCTACTGCTAGTGCTGCCGATGCGAATAATTTTAAAAGCTTCATGTATACATCCCTACGTAATTAAATTAATTTTTATTAAAGTTATTGTACATATTATAATTATGTACTGTAACTTATAGCAATTTTCATTCCAGTTAGTTTTTCATCTATTTTTCAGTGGCTTGGAAGACGGCTCTTTTAATAAGTAAATTAATTGTAAAATAAGCTGACACTTTAGTAACTAGCTTGTAACTAATGAAGGGTTCAGCCATTGTGTAACTGTAAGTTTTTATTGACAAAAACAACAAAATTTAAATATAAAATTCATTAGATATTTTTTCTTAAAAAACATTGCAGCCACTACATTATTCATCTATTTACTCACCAAATTGAGTGTTAAATAAAAAAAATATTACGTTTAATCGTTGTTAATTAGCAATATTAGTTACCAACGTAAGCCGGTGTTCCCCACAATGGTACAGTTGATAAACTATGTTTAAAACTTCCTGAAGTTTCCTTTGTAGAATAAGATACATACATAATGGTTTGCGATTTAGCATCATAAATACGGCGCACCTTCATATTTTTAAAGAAAATACTCTTCGATTTCTTAAAGACAACGTCACCCGATGCAGATTTATCAATTTCAGCAAGCATCGCGGCAGTAATTGCACCTGTTTGACGACATGAAATAGAACTGTCGGAAGGATCTGATAAATCTAGATTTGCTTCAATACTGGATATATGACAGGTAATGCCCGTCAATATAGGGTCTTGCAATGAGTCTATTTTAATATCTTTGGTGGTAAACAGTCCCAGTGAAACATCACCAACTTCATTGTCGCTACAGGCACTTAATACCAACACTGTAAGTACCAACATAAAGATAGAAGATTGTTTTTTCATTTTGCGATTCCCTGTAATTTAAAAGTGAAGCGGTTGTTTACATGATAGTTTGCGACTAACTTGACAATGCCTTGCTAAAATAAAGCCAGATTTACTCAAAATCTACTTTACCACGTAATCGTTTATTTACGCCCATACGCTTTTTACTCTCAATGCGTTTCTTTTTCGCATTTAATGAAGGTCTTGTTGCTTTTCGTGGTTTAGCTTCAACGGTGACCGATGCAATCAATTCAGCTAGACGTGCCAACGCATCTTCTTTGTTTTTTTCTTGCGTTCTAAAAGATTGCGCTTTTATAACCAGTACGCCGTCTTTGTTAATTCGGTTATCATTTAGCGCAACTAGCCTTTCTTGATATAACGGTGGCAAACTCGATTGGTATATATCAAAACGTAGATGAATGGCACTAGACACCTTATTTACATTTTGTCCGCCGCTGCCCATGGCACGAATAGCAGAGAGCTGTATTTCTGCGTCTTCAATTGACAGATCTTCAGTAATTTTGAACATAAACCTATTAAATATGATACTTTTATGATCTACAGTATATAACAATGCGCACCATATACGAATGTCAAATTAGGATAAAATTTAGTAAACCTGAATGGTAATTCATCGTATAACTAGAGTGCAAATTCACTAATATGGAAGATACCTAGCATGCAACAATATCCAATTGGGACCCCAGGTAAACCTTGGACTGACAAACAAAAGAACCAGTGGCGAGAAGCGCAGTCAATTAAACGTAGGTATCAAGATGAAGTGCTTAATAAATTTGCAAATGTTAGCTCGCATTTTGATAAGCAAAATTATGGAAGTTTACCCATTGATCCAGAAAATTATCCATTATTTGGGTTTGTATCAAAAAACTGGGATATCGAAAAGCCAAGCGTTTTGATTACAGGCGGTGTGCATGGTTACGAAACCAGTGGCGTGCAAGGTGCTATTGATTTTCTGATCCATCATGTACAAGACTATTTGGACCATTTTAACTTCATTATTGCACCCTGTATTAGTCCATGGGGATATGAAACTATAAACCGTTGGAACCCCGATGCGCGAGATCCTAACCGGTCTTTTTATGCAGATAGCCCTGCTCCTGAAGCCGCGCAAGTTATGCGGTTTGTAAATGCTTTTTTGCAAAAAAAATCACCAAGTAAGGCACTGCTAGCGCATATTGATTTACACGAAACTACCAATACGGATAATAGCGAGTTTAGACCTGCCTTAGCCGCTCGCGACGGCATTCATCAAGACGAATGGGAAATTCCTGATGGTTTTTATACGGTGGCAGATACTGCAAATCCCCAGTTAGAATTTCAAAAGGCTGTCATAAGTTCAGTCGAAAAAGTCACGCACATTGCGCCATCAGATGCACAAGGTAAAATAATTGGAGCAGACGCAGTCGCGCCCGGCGTTATTTGTTACGACAAATCAGCTTTATTCTTATGCGCAGGCTTTACAAAAGCAGATTATGTGACTACCACAGAAGTGTATCCCGATAGCCCAAATGCAAGTCCTGAACTGTGCATACATGCGCAGGTTGCGGCTATAAAAGGTGGCTTGAATTATTTAATTAAAAATGGCTAGTCACGCAAAATCACAATAACGAGATTATTATGCAATCAAAGGCAATACAAAAACAATTACAAGCCTGCTTAAATAAAGCGTACAGCCCCTATTCAAAGGTAAAAGTAGCTGCCGCTGTTGAATATGAAGTGAACGGAAACAGTCGAGTTGCTTATGGTGTAAACGTCGAAAATATATCTTATGGGTTAACCATTTGCGCCGAGCGCTCGGCAATATCAAATGCGGTTGTTGATGGCATGACAGCGATAAAAGCGGTGTACGTTATGTCTAATCAAGAACAGCCTATATCGCCCTGCGGCGCATGCCGTCAAGTCCTGACCGAGTTTATGCAAGACCAAGATGGTAGCGTTATTTGCAACACGCAGAATCTTGATAAAACATGGCGTAGCACCTTAGGACAATTATTGCCAAATAGATTCGACTTATAAATAATAAGTAATCACCATTGATAGAAATTGTGATGTATTGTTACACATTAATGCTGCTAATCCCGTTTTAGTCTCAAGCATTTTCTTGAGATCGTCAGTTTTTAGAAGTTTGAAGATATTAAATGGCTGGCAATTGCTATCAACGTTGTTAACGTCAATCGCACCCGCATCGTAACATTAAGATTGCTAATATTAGACCGCCACATGTAGGCAATCCCAAACACATTAAAAAAACGAACCTTATTTTAATTCATAATTTAAGTCGCCACTTAAATTTAATTCATTATTTTGTTCTATTCTTAAAGGCTTACCTGTTTTTATAAAAAAATGAACGAATTATGCCTTGAAACGGCTATAAAAACTTGGCGTGATAAATGCTTAGTTCACTTGAAACAAGAGTGTAGGCATATCTGGTCAAAAGTGACTTCAGTTCTACATAACCCATTTTTGATTCCTTATATTAGAGGTGTAGTACGAAATGAAAAAATATATAGCATTGGCGGGCGTTATCGCGCTTACTTTGGGCGTAAATTCGAATTACAACAGTTATTTGCCCAACGAAACGAAATTAGACTACATATTACAAGGTGCGACCAAAGCGACCATCTTAAACGATGTTAGTAGTGTTGGAGGTGTTGTTGTTCACGAGTACTCGGTAATAGATGCGGTATCGGTAAAGCTATCAAATAGCCAGTTAGCTGAAATTAAGAAACGAAACCCAATGTTGCGGTCCTTTAGAGACCAAGATGTCAATGTTTCAAGTGTAATTGAGTCATTTTCAAGTGGGAATGTGTCTTTTAACGTTAAGAAAGGAACGATTACCTGGGAAGGCATCAATTCAAGCAATGATCCAGTTGTCATAAATTCAGTTGATTTGAACATGCCTGGTGCAAATAAAGAAATAAAATACGTTAAACTTAATGGCAATACAGTAGGGGGTAAACAAACACCATTTAACAGTTCGATAAAGTTGTCGGCAGATGATCAAATCGAACTTGCGGCAGGGCAATCTGTGCAAGTTGAAGTGAAGTTTAAAAAGCTAAATACAACAAACGTAAGCGAGTATCAAATTGCTTTTGGAGAAATTAGGCCTGAGGCTGGTTCGGAATCTGGAGGAAGTCAGAATACAGCGTATTTAGGTAATGCTGGCGCAGAGATTATTTTTCATGCTGATACCAACGAAGTTAGTTGGACGATCGCGAACAGCAAAGACTATGCCCAAGAACTTTCAAAAATACGATTGCACTACCCTGTTGGAAATAACGGCATAAACTCTTTGCTTGTAAACGATATCGAAATGGACTTTACCATTAACAGCGCAGATAAACTGAAGTTAAACAATCCAATTACAATTAATAATAGTCAAGATATTAATATCCGTATTGCTTTTGAAGCTTTGTCGGCCACTAACAATGAAGCTTATGAAATAGCGTTGCAATATACAGATGGCGAGACGCAAAATGTTATTGTCCCCGCAACAAGTTACGCTTTAGGTAATGACAGAGATACTAATTATCCTAGCCTCGTGAGAGCAAATTTAGCGCACGAAATGGGCATAACTGGCTATGGAGTTACGGTCGCTATTATAGACACAGGTATAAGAGACTTAAGCCAAATAAAGACCACCGCTACCGACGGGTCGCGAGATATTACTGTCGTCGATGTTTTAGGTAGTTCTAAAAATAAAGGTAAATCAAGAAAAAATGATGAAAACGGACATGGCACACATTTAGCCAGTATTATTACTAACTCCAGTCAACGTATGGACCAAGATGGAAACCTATTAGGTGGCTACAATGGTATTGCCCCTGACGTCAATTTAGTTGTGTTAAAAGCGTTTGATGTTGAGGGACAATCTAGTTATTTAGACATACTCAATGCGATAGAATATGTTGTTGAGTATAAAGACGTACTTAATATTAAAGTCCTTAATTTGTCGTTCAGTGCAATACCAAGCTCTTATTATTGGGACGATCCACTAAACCAAGCCTTAATGAAAGCATGGAATGCAGGTATCACTGTTGTAACGGCCGCGGGTAATAAAGGCCCTGGCGCAATGACTATCGGCGTTCCGGGTAACACTCCCTACGTGATTACGGTCGGCGCTGTTTCAGACAACTATACACCTAATAACCTGAACGATGACTTCGTGACCACATTCTCTAGTGCAGGACCCACTTACGAAGGATTCATAAAGCCTGAAGTGGTTGCGCCAGGTGGTCATATACAAGGCATAATGGATAAAACAACCATTATTCGTAAAGCTCATCCAGTTTTTGAACACAAAAATGCTGTAGAAGATGTTGAGCCAGACACTGAAGAAGGCCATAATTATTTTGAGATGTCAGGCTCATCACAATCAACTGCAATAACAACGGGTATTGTTGCGCTTATGTTGCAAGCTAACCCAAATTTATCGCCAGATGACATTAAATGTCGACTCATCGAAACAGCAAAAGTAGCAACAACAGAAACAGGCGAATTAGCCTTTAGTGTGTTCCAACAAGGTGCGGGATTAGTTGACGCTATGGCAGCAATTGAAAGCACGGCTTCAGGTTGCAGTAACGCAGGCTTGTCTATAGTTAAAGATTTATCGGGCGAGGAGCATTTTATTGGCCCTGCCAGACGTCATGAAAATGATGGAGATTATTACATTCCCGGCGTTGAAGGCTTAGAGTGGTCAGGTGTTTATAGTGATTCACAGTTATGGCGCAATAATTCGTTTAACGCTGACTCTCAGTTGTGGCGTAATAATTCGTTTAATGCTGATTCGCAGTTATGGAAACATACAAGCTTTATGAGTAATTCGCAGTTGTGGCGTAATAACTCATTTAGCGCTGATTCGCAATTGTGGCGCAATAACTCATTTGATGCCGATTCACAGTTGTGGCGCAATAACTCATTTAATGCTGATTCACAGTTGTGGCGCAATAACTCGTTTTATAGTGATTCACTTACAAGAGACTGGGTAAATCACGAATAATATAATAAGGTGATAAATAGAGTCGGCATAACAATTATTGTTTGCCGACTTTTTTGTTTACGCTAATTTTTTCGTTTAATAAAAAGCCGTGGATGCCGATAACAAAAAATGACTATATATCCATCTCAATTATTTTTATGCTAAGCGAAAAATTAAGCGGGTTTACAAGCAAGAAATTCTGGCAAATAGCAGCATTGTGCGCGCTTTTGGTGCCAGCGTCGTTTAGCAAAGCTAACGATCTATTTGCGCCTTATTTCCAACCCCTGTATTTTACCAATATTGACCCAGAAACAAGTGCAATAAATCCTGTTATTAACGTCATAGAACAGGATTCAGCTGGCTATATATGGTTAGGAACGCAAGATGGGTTAGATAGATACGACGGTAAAAACCTTACGCACTTTAACGTATCTCGAAATGCCCAAAGTTCACTTAGTAGTAACTGGATCAACGACATATTACAAGATAGTGAGGGGCGCCTTTGGATTGCCACCAGAGGAGGCGTTGATCTTTATCTACCCGAAACTGAGAGGTTTAAACCTCAAACGTATCGTAAAGACTTCCCAGCTAACACCGAGTTTAGACAAATAATTGAGCTACCCAACGGGCATATCTGGTTTATCAGCCTGAAAGATGGAATCTATTCACTTAATCCACGCGAAGATATCGTTACCCATATAACCTTTGATAGCATTGCGAGAGACGACCCAAAATTACGCTTAGGAGACGTAGTTGTTCATTCAAATAGCATTTTTATTTCCCTTTTGGAACATGGACTCTATCAATATAATTTACAAACCAACGCCTTTACTCCAGTAACTAACGTAAATAGGCAGTTTGAGAAAATTAAATTAACTAAGCTGCACATTTCTAAAAACTCCTTATGGGGAATTAACCGCGCTAAAACACTGTTTAGCATTGACTTATCGAATACTTACACGGTAGTTGAACACCCTCTTATTGCAGAAAGCTGTGGTGGTTTTTTAAGTGATATTCTCGTAGATGTTCACAAAACCGTATGGGTAGCGTCTGACCAAGGATTGTGTGGTTACGATGTGGCTTCACAAACAACATATTTATACAAGAATGATGGCAGTAAACGACATGGTTTGATTGGAAATAATGTTATTTCGTTATTTCAAGACGCAAGTGATGTTGTGTGGGTGGGAACAATGAGTGGTGTTAGTCGCTGGAATGCGAACCAGCGGATCTTTAATCATATATCAAATAATGACGGCTTTGAAAAGTTAATAAACAGCGACATAGTGACTAGCTTTGTTTTTGACCCTATTTTGAATAATCATTACATTGGCAGTTTTGGTGGTGGTGTCAGTATTGTTAATCAATTAACTAATAAAGTGTCATTCATCAATACCACAGCATTTAGCAATATGTCCGATGAACGGGTAATGGCGCTAGAGGTAGACGAAGATCAACAGCTTTGGATAGGAACGTATAATTCAGGCGTGCATAAGTATGACCCCTACACCAACGAATTAACCTTAGTTCGGAAAAATGAGAATAATGTAAATACCCTAAGTGCTAATGCAATCAGTAAAATTAGGCATCTGTCTAACGGCGACATGGCAATTGCTACCTTTGGTGGTGGATTAAATATTTTATCCAAATCTGGACAGTTTACACACTATAATTCTGACCAAAGCGATGAAACCAAAGTAAATTTTAGAAATTTATTGGATATTGTTGAAGACAATGAGGGCCGATTATGGATTGCGACGATAAATGAAGGACTAAACGTCCTTGAGCTAAATACCAAAACTATTCGATCGTTTTCACCTGAATCTGAGATTGGGAAGCGGATCCCCGGTAAAAATATATTTGCATTGCACAATACTAGTGACTACTTGTGGATGGGAACGGAGGCCGCGGGTGCCATTCGATTAAAAAAAGATTCGGTTGATTCTGATACCCTAGAATTTAAGGTATTCGATCCGCAAAATGGTCTTGATGGAAACTCGATATATGGCATTTTGTCAGACGACAAAGATAACGTTTGGGTAAGTCATTCCAAGGGTTTTTCGGTGATTTATCCAAACGATGAAATAACTAATTTCACGACTGCTCATGGTCTGCAAGGCAAAGACTTTACCTCTGGCGCATTTTATGACGACGGGCAGGGTAAATTTTTCTTTGGTGGCGCGAATGGTTTTAATGTTTTTGAACCTAACGATATCAAGGTAAGCGCTTATCATGCTCCCCTAACGTTAAGTGCTTATGCAAAAGCCAATAAACCCATTTCCTTGTTTAATATGTTAAACAACCGCGGTGAGATTGAGCTTGAATATAGTGACTCATTTATTAGTTTCGAATTTGCAGTTTTAGATTTTACCGATCCTATAAATAATGCCATCGAATATTCACTTGAAGGTCTGTATTCTGACGTAATTAAAAATGGTAATGATTTAAGGGTTTCATTTTCAAGCATACCTGATGGTAAATATACCTTGCGGGTTAAGGGCTATAACTCAGATAATGAGGCTACAGAAAACGAAATCGTGATTCCGATTACTGTGCATCCGCCTTTATGGCGCAGTACAATCGCATATATTGTCTACGTCACACTTTTAATCTTAGTTTTTTACTTTTTACTAAGCCAGTTCAGGCGTAAAAGTCGTCACCAAAGAGAGTTTCAAAAACAACTCCAAAAGCAAGTGCATGAACGCACAATTGAATTAAATGAATCAAACACCGAACTAGAAAAAGCGGTTGTCACAACAAAATTAGCGAAAGAAGAAGCTGAGGGTGCCGCGCTAGCTAAATCAATCTTCTTAGCGACCATGAGCCATGAAATTCGAACACCAATGAACAGTATCTTGGGCATGGGTGAATTACTACTTAATACAAACCTTGATAATGTTCAACGTAAATATGCGGCGACGGCGCATCGTTCAACAGAAATGTTGCTTGAAATAATCAATAATATTCTCGATTTTTCTAAAATAGAAGTTAATAAGGTCGCGTTAGAAGAAATTTCATTTGATCTTCATACCACAGTTGAAGAAGCTATTTTTCATCTTGCGGGTAGAGCGCAAGAGAAAGGTCTCAGTATTGAACTTACGATTGCTACAGACTGTCCCACGCAGTTTTACGGTGATCCAATTAGGATCAGGCAAATAGTCACTAATATAGTTGGCAACGCAATTAAATTTACTGAGTCTGGCCATGTTAAAACGCACGTTTCAAATGAAAGTGGGTCAGTGCTTATAGTTGTTAAAGATACGGGCATAGGCATCGCAAACAATAAATTGGCTACTATTTTTGACCCTTTTGAACAAGCTGAATCGAGCACAACAAGGCGTTTTGGCGGGTCTGGTTTAGGACTAAATATTACTAAAACCTTAGTTGAGCTAATGGAGGGCTCGATACAGGTAAGTTCAGAAAAAAATGTCGGTACAATGTTTACCGTTTCATTACCGCTAAAAGTGGTTGCTGTTAGCAGGCCTGATATTGAGAAATACAAGTCACTAGAAGTCTTACTTTTTTTGCCGAATAAGTCATTACGTAGTTGTTGTATTAATACTCTACAGCGTGCGCATATAAAATACGGAGTGCGAGAAAAGCTAGATATTGAAGATACTTTTGATAGCACTAGTTTGTTGCTACTTGAAGTGTCAACTTATAAAAACATTAAAGATTTGGCTTTTTTTGAAAACAATAAGCATCGAATTATTGTGTGCAGTGCTACTAACAGTGGCTTATCGCACGAAGAGTTAAATAACTTAACGGTTTTGTCATCTCCAATCACCAAGCAAAATTTGCTAAGTGCAATTGATGATCTGACAAATGTTGAGCTTGAACACGCTGAAGATACAAACCCTTTACATTTTGGTAAAACAAACTACTTTGATGCGAAAGTACTTCTAGTAGAGGATGTACGAACTAATCAAGAGGTCGCAAAAGGCATTTTGTCCCAATTAGGATGCGAAATAGAGCTTGCGGAAAACGGTATGATTGCGGTGCAAATGGCACATCAAGTTGAATATGACCTTATATTTATGGATTATCAAATGCCGGTTATGGATGGTATTGCAGCAACTCAATTAATAAAGAAGCAGTTACACCACAAAAAAGTCCCATTCGTAATAGCATTAACTGCTGATTACAGCGATACCAATAAAGACAAATGGTTAGCCGTGCAAGTAGACGGGTTTATGAATAAACCTTTCAATTCACGAGAAATGCTGGCCACTCTAAAGCAGTTTCTATCTCCACTGATTGTACAAAAATCACCTAGTAACATTGAGGTATTATCTTCAGCACAACCTGCTGAGTCGATAGGTGCTTGGCAATATCAATACCTTGACGAAAGTGTTATTTCCTCCATAAGAGCCATTGAACAAAGCGCCGGCAATGATATGTTGAGTAAATTAGTCAATATATTTGTTGAAGAGTCTGAAGAAAAATTACCCAAAATGAAACTAACCATTGAAAATAATAACACAGCAGAATTAGCCAGTATTGCACATGCGTTTAAATCTATGGCCGGAAATGTGGGTGCGACAACAATTCAAATGCTATCAGCAGAAATTGAAACATTGGCGCTAAACAATGATAGTCGCGCTAATAATGAGCGTTTACAGATGTTTGAAGTGACGCTGTTAAACACGATCGCCGAATTTACAAGTATAACGCAGGCAACTAAATGAGCAAACAAGTAATAAGAGAAAATAAGGTCTTAATTTGCGATGACGACCGCACACATTTACTCATTATGAGAGAAACGTTAGTGTCGCAAGGCTATGAGGTAGAAGAAGCTGCCAACGGCGAAATAGCAATTGAAGCTTACCATCGCTTTTTGCCTGATATTGTTTTGCTAGATGTAAACATGCCTAAATTAGACGGTTATTCAGTATGCTCAATTATTAGAGGGACTAAAACGGGAAAGAGTATTCCTATTTTAATGATAACAGGCTCTGATCAACATGAGGCAATAGAACGAGCTTTTGAAGTAGGGGCCACCGATTTTTTACCTAAACCCATACGATGGCCATTAATTCGCCATCGCATTAAGTACATGCTGCGTTCGTACGTTACACAAAAAAGTCTTCAGCAGAGTGAAAAAGAACTCAGGCATCTTGCCTATTACGACACATTAACCAATATGCCTAACCGGCATTATTTTACCGAACAACTTTCTAGGTTTATTTCATTATCTCAAAGACAAGATAAATCAATGGCGGTAATGCTGATTAACTTAGATAGCTTTAAGCGTGTTAATGACACTTTAGGGCATCGCTATGGTGATCAAATTTTATTGGAAATTGGCACTAGGCTAATGGCACAGTTGAGAGCTTGCGATCTTATTTCACGTGCTGAAAAAAAAGGGGCTGACGCGCAGGTTGCACGGTTTGGTGGTGATGAGTTCACAATTTTGTTGAGCGACTGTGGCGGTATTGATGCGGTTGTTCAAATAGCAAAAAGAATTCTAATTGAAATATCAAGAACTATACTCATCGAGCAATATAGCTTAGTGGTAACCGCAAGTATTGGGATCTCTATTTGTCCATACGATGGCGATACCCCAGAAGATTTACTCAAATTTGCCGACATGGCTATGTACGAAGCAAAAGAAAGTGGTAAAAATTGTTACATGCTACATTCTAAAGAACTAAATGAGCGCTCAATAAATCGTTTAAAGCTAGAAGAGCATATGCGCGACGCGCTCAAAACAGGCATGTTTGAGATATTCTATCAACCACAAGTCAATGCTTACACTAACACTGTGCGAGGTGCTGAAGCATTACTTCGTTTGCATCATCCATCACTGGGTGTTATTTCACCAGTAGAGTTTATACCTGTAGCTGAAGATACGGGACTGATAATAGAAATTGGCTATTGGGTAATAACACAAGCGTGTAAACAATTGGTTGAATGGCGTGATTCTATTGCTGCCAATATTGGTATATCAGTGAATGTGTCGGTAAAGCAAATCAATCGGCCTGAGTTTGTAACTAAGGTTGCAGAAATATTAAAAACAACAGGCGCTGACCCTAGATTGTTGGAAATTGAGCTCACTGAATCTATTATTATGAATAATGCTGAAGAAAATATAATTAAGTTAGCAAAGTTGAAAAAATTAGGTATTAAATTATCTATTGATGATTTTGGTACTGGATATTCATCGTTAAGTTACTTAAAGCGATTCCCACTTGATACCTTGAAAATAGACCGTTCTTTTATTACAGGTTTAAATAATGACACTGAAAATGGGGATGCAGCTATTGTAAGTGCCATTGCCGCGATGGCAAAAGCGCTTAAATTAGCGGTTGTTGTTGAGGGCATAGAAACACTTGACCAATTGAATTGCGTTAATGTGATATGCGCCGATAAAAGTATTCTTATACAAGGATATTTGTATTCTAAACCGATGCCAGTTAATTTGTTTTTTGAGTTTCTACAACGACCCCTTAATTACAGTGTTAAAGAGACTATGTCTTTGCTCAGGCATTGCCAAAATTAGCCCGACGAAAAAAGTATATTCAATAGTATAGAATTCGATGCTTCGTTTATAATTACTTAATTAACGGTTAAGCAAATGCCGCTCAAAAAACTCGACCTGCATAGCATGACTATGTAGCATGGTATTTTTACCTGAGCTAGTTCTGTGTGCTCTATTGGGATAGGCCATAAATTTAAATTGTTTATTGTGCTTAATGAGTTCATTGATCAAACGCTCTGCACCTTGATAATGCACGTTGTCATCTCCGGTACCGTGTATTAACAATAATTTACCGGTAAAGCCCTCAACAAAAATTGGTCTTGCACGGTTACAGTTCCTATTTTTTTTATAAATAGATTTACGCCAATCGCGGCCTTTTGGGTGCTCGGATAAGCGGTTTTTGAGTTTTGTATTTTCCACCCGCATTTTAACCGTCTTGTGATCGCTCACCTTAATGGTTCGCACAGTTCATACGCGGGATGTATCGGTCTGGGTTATCGCCCAACAAATCATGCCACTGAGTTTTATCATTATGTAAAGTGACCACGCCACCCCGCACGGCGGCATTCGTTTCACTGGCTTTAGGGTACGGAAAACTAATAATTTCAGGATAGAGGGTGTCGGTATTATTGAGCATATGGACCATACGCACACCCGAGGTATCAAATTGCCAGTAGACTATCTTTTGGCTGTCGGGTGAGAACTTGGCAAACATCTGTAAAAAAATTGCCGGAAATTTCGCATAAGTTATCGTTTTTCTAGCTTAAAGAACGTAAATAGGTTTGCACTTTATCACGCTGACTCAATACAAATAATAGTAATAAGTCACCCCTTTTCGCTTGAGATAAGGCGTATTTAACGCCTTCTAATGGCTCTGCAACGCGCTTAATTTTTTGAACAGGTACACCTTTGTCGACCAAATGTGACTCTACAAGTTGTGAAATTTCATTAAGTTGGCGACCGCGTAAATAATCTTTTAGTTCAGCCAAAATATATGTAGTAGGCTGCAAGCCGTATACGGCGTCTGCAACATCAGTAATGTCTTTATCTGAACGATCTCCTGCGTGACTAAACATGACATGAACGGCGGCTTTGTTAGCTAGTTTGTCGGCCATATTCGCTGCCATATTCATTACCGCTTGCACGCTATGTGCATTATGAGCAAAGTCGACAATAAGCGTTCGACCGTCTATTTCGTATAGGTTCCCGCGACCCGGATTGTCTTCAGCGGTTATACCAAAATGCTGTAAGCCTTGCAAAATTGCCGCGTTACTTAGTTTTAGCGCTTTGCAAAGACCCACAACGCCCAATGCGTTTTGCACATTATGCACGGCGGCTCCATTCACGGTCATGGGAATATCACTGACCTTAGCAATAATAGTCGCACCAGCATGATGATAAATAAGATGATCATTTTCTACATACACGCAAGGCTTTCCCACGCTAATATGGTTTTTAATCAATTCGTTATTGGCTTGTAAACTAAACCAGCAAATAGGGGCATCTTGACGAGGGTTGGCGTAATTAGGGAAAAATTCGGGGACAAATTTTACTAATCGCTCGTCATCGGCATTAAGTACCAATATACTGTTTTCGTCTATTGCTTTGGCCAACATTAGTTTGACGCGAGCAATGTCATCAACGGTATTAATACCATATTGACCTAAATGATCACTCGCAGCATTGGTAATTAGTGCCGCGTTCGCCTGACTAACCGGCAAACCACGGCGCAATAAGCCGCCTCGTGCCACTTCTAAAAAGGCCATTTCGGTGCGCTTGTCTCTTAGTAACATGCGCGCACCACCGGGGCCAGAATAGTCGCCCTTATCTATAATCGTATTTCCCACTTTTATAAAGTCGGTTGAGGTTACGCCGGCGGTAATTCCCGCCGCTTTCGCAATTTCTGCGGCTAAACGCACACTGGTCGATTTTCCATTGGTGCCAGTTACTAAAGCTAGTGGAATTTGCTGATACTGTGACCAATTTAGACTGCTGGCTTTAGGAAGTTGCTGTATTGGCCATGTTTGAGCGGTGCTGCCAGTGCCTAAGCTAATTTCGTCATCATCGGCTAAACACACAACATGATGTTGTTTGGCCTCTAACAGTAGCTCTATAAGCGCAGGGTTTGCTTCTTCGCTAATACTGGTTTTTAGAGCGTTAACACGCTCACTAAAATCAACAATATGAGTGTCTTGTAATTCATCGACACATAAATCCCACGCTAATTCAGCCAAATCGCAAGCACTATAAAGCAAGTCCATGGGTGCCGAAATTGACATGCTGGCGCCACCGTTATACACCCTATAAAAATGCTTTGACTGCCAGTTAAGTACTTGTTGACACTTTTCAAAATGTTTTTGCCAAGCAGAAACTACCTGCATCGTGTCGGCGCCTTCTATCAATACATCGATAATTGCGCCCGAAAAATTTGATAGTAAATTGGGGCCAGTAAGTCGCCTTACTTCGTCAAGGCTTAGCTTCATAATAAGTATAATCTCTTGTAAATTACCTCAGTTTTACACGCATTAAATATTAGTTCAAATTAAATACTTGCATATACCTTTCTTGTATTGCTAGTGGGCGAAAGTTGCGGCAATATGACGGCACGTGATCTAGGCGCTAAACCTAGTTAATGAAAGAAAATCGACAATTTCCAAGCCATAAAAATTAGGAGAAACTTGTGCCGGGATTATTACCGAACATCGATCCAGATGGATTATTAGAATATTCAGTTGTTTACTCTGACCGCTCTTTAAACCATATGTCAAAGTCGTTTCAAGACGTGATGAAGACAATTTCAAGTGATCTCAAAGCGGTTTATAAGGCGCATTCTGTCGCGGTTATTCCGGGAAGTGGCACCTTTGGTATGGAAGCCGTTGCGCGTCAGTTTACCCAAAACAAGAAAGTGTTAGTGATTCGAAATGGCTGGTTTAGCTATCGCTGGACACAAATTTTTGAAATGGCGAGTCTTCCTGCTAATGAAATAGTGCTAAAAGCCCGCCCTACGTCAGCGCAATCTGAATCACCGTTTGCCCCTGCTCCTATAGAAGAAGTGGTGCAAAATATTCGCGAACATAAGCCTGATGTGGTGTTTGCTGCGCATGTAGAAACATCTGCTGGTATCATATTACCTGATGATTATATTCGCGCGGTATCTGAAGCCGTGCACGAGGTTGGCGGAATATTTGTACTTGATTGTATTGCATCAGGCACCGTGTGGGTGGATATGCAAAAAAATGGCGTTGATGTGTTAATTAGTGCGCCGCAAAAGGGCTGGAGCGCGTCACCTTGTTGTGCGCTGGTTATGTTAAGCGAACTGGCTAGCAAACGTGTAAATGAAACCAGCAGTAATAGTTTTGCTGTTGATTTAAAAAAATGGCTGCAAATTATGCAGGCCTATGAAAACGGCGGACATGCGTATCATGCCACTATGCCTACCGATAGCTTGACTCGCTTTTGCAATATTATGCAAGAAACCAAAGCCTATGGCTTTGGCAAAGTGTGTAACGAACAATTAATGCTTGGTCGTGAAGTCCGAAAGTTACTGGCCAAAAAAGGCATTAAAAGTGTGGCCGCCGAAGGCTTTGAAGCGCCAGGCGTAGTGGTTAGTTATACCCAAGACAACGAAATGCAAAATGGCAAGAAGTTTGCTGAAGTAGGCCTACAAATTGCAGCAGGCGTTCCCTTGCAATGCGATGAGCCCGCAGACTTCAAAACCTTTAGAATTGGCTTGTTTGGCTTAGAAAAGCTGCATGACATTGAGCACACTTTGGCGAATCTTGAGGCCGCTCTAGATAAAGTAATTTAGCAATTCATCTACCGTCGTTCCACCGTGCGCTTAATTCGTTTTAACCCCCCCGTCTTTACCGCCTTCGCGGTAAAGAC
>RCMY010002244.1_pt1 | contig 17560 bp, 14 predicted proteins | sample 2041341 | NCBI WGS metagenome assembly RCMY01 (sample SAMN09708234, study PRJNA481090) | Marine sediment metagenome, whole genome shotgun sequencing project. | reverse complement strand
TTTGTTGTGTTTCCATATCTTATTGTTTTAGAGTACATTAAAGATACTGGACAGGCAGCTTTTACATAGATGCTGAGGTAAAAAACAAACAAATTAATCCTTAATTCGAGACATTATAATTCTAGGCCCATAGAATCAAAAATTAGATTTGTGTAACTATTCAGGTACATAACTCCTTGAAAATTAACACCCTTTTCTCTAGACCCATAGAAATCAGGGATAAAACGACCAGATTAAATTTTATAATTTCATAATAGTTACAACTCCCTAAAAATTAAGTAAAATCAACTATTTTAGAGAGTACCTCATTAGTTGAAGATTTGTGGTGCAATAAATCATGTCAAGAAATAAAAAGAAATTAAGTCAACTTGCTGCGACCGCTATTTCAGGTAATGATATCAGTTCATCCTGTTTGTATGTATCTGCACTTGCAATTGTGTATTCTGGACAATATGCTTGGATAGCTCTGTTAATGGTTGCGGCTGTTCTTTTTCTATTTCGCAAAGTATCTGGAGAAGTGGTAGGGGCATTGCCATTAAACGGTGGAGCTTATAATGCTTTGTTAAATACTACAAGCAAGTCAATGGCTTCAATGGCGGCAACATTAACTATACTTTCATACATGGCTACTGCGGTGATTTCTGCCAATGAAGCAATGCATTACACACATATTCTATTCGATAATTTTGCTTGCAATATTTATGGGATTAGCAATTATTGGAATAGGAGAATCATCTAAAGTTGCCATAGTCATCTTTATTTTTCATTTATTTTCATTAATAACCTTATCCATATTCACAGGACTTTATTTCCTTAACAACGGATTTGATATTTTTATGGCGAATTCAAGTCTTCCGATAAAAGGAGGAAGTATTACAACCGCATTGTTTTTTGGATTCTCGGCAGCCATGCTTGGCATAAGTGGCTTTGAAAGTTCTGCAAACTTTATAGAAGAACAAGAGAAAGGAGTCTTCCCAAAAACACTCAGGAATATGTGGATGGTGGTAACTGTTTTTAATCCCTTGATGGCTTTTTTAGCATTAGCAGTAATACCCATGACCACAATTGAGCAAAACCAGGAAGCACTTTTATCCTATATGGGGAATTTATCAGGTGGTTCTTGGTTATCAGTTTTAATATCAATAGATGCCGCACTTGTTCTAAGTGGAGCAGTTCTAACCTCATTTATTGGTATAAATGGATTAGTTGAAAGGATGACATTAGACAGAGTGTTGCCTCCATTCTTATTGAAAAAAAATAAACGGGGAAGTTCTTACCGAATATCTATCGCCTTCTTTTTACTATGTGTTTCAATTTTATTACTAACAAATGGTGAGTTAAGCGCATTAGCAGGAGTTTACACCATTGCCTTTTTATCTGTAATGGTATTATTCGGAATAGGAAATATCCTATTAAATGTAAAAAGAAAAAATCTACCAAGACCAGAGAAATCATCTTGGCCACTTTTATTATTAGCAATTGTCTCAGTAATTATTGCTATTACTGGCAACGTGATATTAAATCCCGCGTATTTAGGTGTATTCTTTGAATATTTCCTTCCAACGATATTAGTAGTGGGAATAATGCTAAACAGAACTTTAATTCTTAAAGTTCTACTGCAAATAATAAAATATCTTCTATCACCAATGCAGAATTTTCTAAAAAAATCGAATCATTTAATTTTGAGTTTAATAGATAATATCAACTCACAGGAATTCGTCTATTTCTCCAAAGATGATGATGTGGCTACACTTAATAACGTAATGTTATACATTAGGAAAAATGAACATACTAAAAATTTAAAGATTGTGGCTGCTTTTGAAAAGGGCGAGAAAGCGTCGTCACAGTTCAAATCTGATTTAGAAGTATTGGACAGAGAATACCCTGAAATAAAAATAGAGTTCATTGAGTTAGAAGATAATTTTGGACCAGATTTAATTAACAGGTTATCCAAAAAATGGAAAATCCCTGTAAATTTTATGTTTATAGGTTCACCTGGCGACCATTTTCCGTGCAAAATTGAGCAACTAGGAGGGGTTCGATTAATAATATAAAAGGTCATAACAATGTATATCTGCCTATGCCTCCCAAAGGGTAGGCACGTCAAATATGCCCATGTTGTAATGTATTTAACCTACCAAGATGAAAAGAATACTCGTAGCCATATTGTTAATTAGTACCTTGACCTCATTTTCTCAGTCAGACAAAATAATTGGGGAGTACTTTCTTGAACTTAGAAACGAAAATCACAAAATTGAGTACAGATTAAATCTTAATTCGGACGGAACATTTAAATTTCACTCTTATACCAATAATCAAAATGGAATTCCACCAATAGTGCATAAATACGGAAAAGGAACTTGGAGTGTAGATGGCAAAGTCGTTTCATTTATTACGAGTAAGGAAAAAAATTTAGACGAAAAACATACTCTGGCCTTTAGTGATTCTAAAGCAAGATTTGTTACAAAACCTTCCCGTGATAAAACGGACAGGATAGTAAAGACTAGACTTAAATTTTTTGGATTGAGGGACTTGACATCTTCAAAATTTAAAAAACGCATTACAACAAAGCCTAAAATTCATTGCTTGTGGGTTTCCAAATCGGAAATCACCCGCAAAAAGCTATCTTTATGTTCGGTTGGATTGTCCTTCGGACGAATCACAGCAACGAACCTTAGCCCAACCATTGGCAGTAATAAACTAAAACAAAAAAATATGAAAACAATGACTTGCAATCAATTAGGAGGAGCTTGTGATAAAGAATTCCATGCCAATACATTTGAAGAGATTTCTGAAATTAGTAAACAACATGGAATGAAGATGTTTCAAAAAAATGATGAAGCTCATTTAGAGGCAATGAATAAAATGAGGAGTTTAATGAAAACTGCAGATTCTGACGCCATGAAGAACTGGATGAAAAGCAAGAGTGATGAATTTAATGCTTTGCCTGATAATGTATAAAACTATTATCAAAAAAACCTAAACTGCATCAAAACGCATTGGCAGTAATCTAAAAATTGAAAATATGAAAGAGTATATATTATTTATCAGAAACGAAGGAGAACCAGTAGTTAACTTGTCCCAAGAAAGACAACAAGAACACATTCAAAAAGTTGGTGGATTTATTCAAAAAATGGTTGGCGAAGGAAAGATGAAAGCAGCCCAACCTTTGGAAATGAAAGGCAGAATAGTATCCTTTGAAAATGATAGTTTTACAGACGTGTCATTTGACGAAACAAAAGAAGTTATTTCGGGATATTATCTTATTCTAGCAAGAGATTTAAACGAGGCGATTGGAATAGCAAAAGCAGACCCAAGGTTTGAAGATGGTAAATGGCGAATAGAAGTTCGACCTATTATGAAAATTGACGGAATTAATGAATAAGTCCAATAATAGAAGGTAAAAAACTACTGCCAACAATGAGAATAATACCCATTTATATAATTTCACTTGTATTAATATTTTCATGCTCATCAAATGATAATGATATTAACAATTCACACACTATTTATCCTGAATTTGGTTCAGAAATTGAAGTAATAATTAATGGCTTAACTTTTGACGCAATGGAACCATTTATCTCACCGAATGGGAACTATATGTTTTTTAATAATTTAAATGATGGTGTAAATACAAAGCTATTTTATGCGACTAAAGTCAATGATTCAACTTTTAATTTTGCTGGAGAATTAATAGGTGCAAATCAAACAACAACACCACATTTAGATGCAGTTGCTGATATGGACATTAATGGTAGTTTTTATTGGACATCAACAAGGAATTATCCTTCAGAATTAAATAACCTTTTTCATGGTACTTTTAGTTCTGGAAATATTAATGATATTGAAAGAGTTCAAGGAGACTTTAATATGAATACACCTGGTTGGTTAATAATGGATCATGGAATAAGTTTAGATGGCCAATATTTGTACTTCAATAACGCAAGGTTTGATGACCTGAATTGCCAAGGTCCTTGTGAAACAACTATTGGAATTGCACAAAAAGACAATGTTTCAACTTTTAGTACACTTCCAAATTCCTTATCAATCCTACAAAACATTAATGATTCTAATTATATTTATTATGCGCCTTTTATAAGTAGCGATAACTTAGAATTTTATTATACACGATATTTAAAAGGAGAAATTACCTCCAGTACTGTTTTTGAAATATGCGTTGCAGTGAGAAACAATTCTATATTCGAATTTTCGATTCCAAGAGTTTTATTTTCGGAGACTATTTTGAATTTAATAGAAACTCCTACTTTAACTGTAGATAAAAACATCATTTATTATCATCAAAAAATTGCTGATTCTCATAAAATAATGATGAGATATCGAATTTAAAGAGAATCAAACTTAAGATGTCTATAATCAATTGCTAGTTTTGCTTAACCAATGTGAGTTGGTTTGTTTGTATCTGATTCTCCTTCGGAAAATTCTCGCAAACAACTACGCAACTTTCCATATACATAAAAGTTACCTGTAAGCTGAAAAAATAAAAAATGAAACCAAATACAAAGCTTAAAAAATTCATACAATCTTATGACCAGGGAATTCAAAAGTTGACGTTGGAACTGAGGGGTTTTATAACAGATTTGGTTCCAGAAGCGAACGAATTGATTTGGGACAATTATAATGCGGTTGCAATGGCTTACTCAAAGTCGGAAAAATTAAAAGATGCCTTTTGCCATATTGCTGTTTATTCGAAACACGTAAATTTCGGATTTAATCGTGGAGCGGAATTGACCAAAGTAAACATAAAACTGAACGGAAAAGGAAAGTTGATAAGACATATTTCAGTAAAAGATTTCCAGTCTTTCCCATAACAAGACATAAAAAATATGGTTTGGGAGACCGTTGGGATTTCGGAAAAGTTAAATAGCGAATTGACCAACAATAAAAAACCAAAAAGCATGGTAATGTCAACATCGGAAAAGAAAATAAGACCGGACGGAAAAGCCAGTAGGTAACAACACTTATAATTAATGCGGACTTCGGAATTTAAGCCAAGGTCTGTGAATATTTATGAAGTTGCAAAATTTTTGGGGTTTTGTTTTGGATATAAAAGAAAAACACAAAACTGAAAGAATCTCCCTTAACGAACATTTTTTGAAATAATGAAAAACAAAATATCGAAGTTCATTTTAAAAACCATTCTACTTTTCCCAATCGGATTTAGAAGACGGACAATTTAAATTAACGCTCCTACCTGAACCTAGAACTAAATAATGTTCCAGTTTAATAATTATAATTAAATTGAATTTATAGTAGTTCACTATAAATTCAATTTAATTACAAACAATATCCGTAGTACTGGAAAGCATATTCAGGCGGGTAAAAAGTTTTTACCACGTATATTGCATTACTAAACCATTATTATGAAATTAAACTTATTGTCTTGTGATGCTCAGAGACCAGATAGAAGAGCCATTGCGCAATGTATTGTAGAAATATCAATGAACATTAATGAATCTTTGTCTAATGAACTTACAGATATTCTTTTAGAAGGTGACGCTGTAGCTATTGATGTAGAAGATAAAAACTCTGGTTCAGCTTTAAGAGCTCTGCGTAAACTTAGTATCGACTACGAAATTATAGAATGATTTAATGTACGGTATTTCATTTCTTATTACCCCAAAACAAATCTCTTAAAACATAGTATTTGGGTCTAATTCATAAACCCATTATATGGCGAAATGGCAAAGTTTAAAGGCTGAGAAATGTTAATAGACATTTACTACTTTCAAAACGGGGAAAACCTTTACGATATTCGATGAAAAAGCACAATTACGAAATAAGAACCGAATGGACCGGTAATGAGGGCAATGGTACACTTGACTACAAATCTTATAACCGAAATCATACGATTATTGCCAACAGAAAGTATGGCGAAATTAAAGGTTCATCTGACCCATCTTTTCTTGGTGATAAAACAAGATATAATCCTGAAGACCTTTTTCTTTCTTCTATATCAGCTTGCCATATGTTGTGGTATTTACATTTATGTTCTGTGCATAAAATAGTAGTTACTGAGTATATAGACCATGCAACAGGTGTTATGGAAGAAACTGAGAATGGAAGTGGAAAATTTACTGAAGTTACACTGCATCCTAAAGTAGTTATCACAAATTTAAATATGATAACGAAAGCAAACGAGTTACACGAAGAAGCAAATAAAATGTGTTTTATCGCAAATTCTTGTAACTTCAAAATTGAACACAAACCTAATACTTCAGTAGAATAAGAAGACTCTGGCTATATCTGTAAATGCTGTCTTGTTTCTTACATCATTCTTAAAAAGAATCCCTCTAATGATTTTTAATCATTAGTAGAAGAATACACCCCTATTACTAACCGAAAAGTACCAATCCCTAATTTTTCATTGTTTCAAATATTTAGTTGGCACAGTTTTGTATTGTAATTTTACTATTATGAAAAAGCTACATTTAATTCTCGGTATATTCATGTTTGCACAATTCGGTTATGCACAACAAAACGATTCCTATGAATCGCTTTGGGAACAAGTTGAAAAATTTGAGACTGAAGATTTATCCAAGTCAGCATTAAAGCTAATTGAAACTATATCAAAAAAAGCGCATCTCGAACAAAACGAAACTCAAATCATAAAATCTCTTTTATATAAATCAAAATTCGCTTTGATTTTAGAGGAAGATGCTGAATTAAATATTGTTAATGATTTTAAAGCTGAGATTGAGATTACAGAAGGTTCAACGAAAAATATACTTCACAATTACTTGGCTAATATCTATTGGCAATATTTTCAGCAAAACAGATACACGTTTTATAATCGTACAACCACAGAAACAAAAGTTGACACCGTTGATTTCAGGACTTGGGACTTAAACACCCTTTTTCAAGAAATTGATATTCATTTTCAAGCATCATTAGAAAACCCAGAAGCACTACAGAAATTACCAATTTCTAACTTTAATGTAATCTTAAATGAAGTAAAGGAATCTTCAGAATTTAGGCCTACGTTATTCGACCTTTTAGCGCATACTGCACTGAGCTTCTACACTACAAGTGAGAATAGTATACAAAAACCCGCAGACGCCTTTGAAATTGACAACACAGATGTATTATGTGAAGCGTATTCGTTCAGTTTTATAAATTCTGAACCCAATAATACCACATCATTGCAATCAAAAGCTTTAAAGATTTACCAACAATTAGTTTCTTTTCACTTTGGCAATGCAGATATACGACCATTAGTGTTAGTAGATATTGAACGATTACTTTTTATACATCAATTTGCAACGTTTACTGACAAGGATGATTTATTAATTGAAGTGCTTCAAAACTCCGCAGAAAGTATTAAAAATAGTCCACTTTCTGGATTATATAAGTACGAAATAGCGTATCGTTTTCAACAAATGGGTGGAACATTCAACCCACAAAGTAGTAAAGAGCATCAATGGAAACTAAAAGAGGCCATTGCATTGTGTGATAAGGTAATTGCTACATTTCCTAAAAGTAGAGCAGCAGAAAAGTCCCAGGCATTAAAATCTCAAATTGAAACACCATTTATTCAATTACTGACAGAGAAACACATCCCAAATAATACAATAAGTAGATTATTAGTTACGTATAAGAACTATGAGAATATTCAATTAACAGCCTACAGGATTTCTCAAAAACAGTTAGAAGAATTAAACGAATTATATCCTGAAGCGAAAAAGCTATCCTTCCTTAAAAATCTTCCTGTTGAAACAACATGGAATTCGAGACTTAAAACTGAAAACGATTTTCAAACCCATAGTACCGAAATTACTATGCCCCCGTTAGCAAATGATTATTACGCCATTGTAGCACAGTCTAAAGATAAGAGCGACTCATTTTTTAGTTACGAAACCGTGCAAGCTACCGATTTTGCGCTTAGCGAGACCCAATCTGATACACATCAAATCTATCAAGTAATTGACCGTAACAACGGTAAGCCTATTTTAAGTGCCAAAATAAATTTTAACTATCGCAAGAATTACAATTCCCCTGCAAAAAGTGAAAGTTTTACGACCGACTCACAAGGTGAATTTTCAATTAAAAAAAATGAGGATAGTAGAAGTAGTATTTATATCACCATTAAAAAAGATAAAGAGATAGCCTATTTTGGCGATTACTACATCAATAGAAGCTATTCTCAGAACACGACCAAATCAAAAAACACTTGTTTTTTTTTTACCGACCGTAGTATTTATAGACCAGGGCAGCCTGTATATTTCAAAGGTATTGCAGTCCGGAATGAAAATGGCAAATCGAGCATTATTGAAAATACAACTGTACATGTTAAACTTAATGACGTAAATGGACAAAAAATAGGAACCCAAGAACTAACCACTAATGAATTTGGCTCCTTCTCTGGGGAATTTATTCTCCCATCAAACGGTCTTACCGGCATGTTCTCCTTTAATGCAGAATCAAATGAAATAAATCTGAATGGCTATACAAGCTTTTCGGTCGAAGAATATAAGCGTCCAAAATTTAAAACTTCATTTGACCAAATTACGGAAACCTACAAAGTCAATGACAGTATTAAAGTTTCTGGTAAAGCAACTGCCTATGCAGGTAGTTCTATCTCTGATGCTAAAGTAGTATACCGAGTAAAAAGAATAGTAAACTTCCCTAGGTGGTATTATTGGTATCGCCCCTATTTTAACGGCACTTCTCAAGAAATAACACATGGCGAAACTACCACCGATTCATCAGGAAAATATAAAATTGAATTTAAGGCGTTGCCAGATACAAGTATCGAGAAAAGCGATCTACCAACGTTCAATTATGAAGTAACGGCAGATGTAACCGATATTAATGGAGAAACACGAAGTACTACAACAAATGTATACGTAGGGTACCATGCCTTGAATGTAAATTTGATGATATCTTCTGTTCTTGACAAGCAATCAAAAGATGCTAAATTCAACATATCTAGCACCAATTTAAATGGCGCATCTGTGGCTGCAACTGGTGTTATTAAATTATACAAGTTACAAGCACCCGATAATGTATTACGCCCAAGAACATGGCCTGCCCCAGATTATGCCGGGTTTACAAAACCCGAGTTTAATAATTTGTATCCACATGATGCTTACAAAAATGAGGACAACCCACTAAACTGGGAGAAGGGTAAAATGGTTTGGAAAACTTCTTTTGATACCGGTAAAGCTTCAGAAATTCTTCTTGGAAAACTTAAAAACTGGGGTTCTGGTAAGTATGTGATGGAACTAGAATCTAAAGACAAGTTCGGCCAGGCTGTAAAAGATGTAGTCCTTATTACCTTAACAGGAGAAGAAGGCGAATTAGCAGACAATCAGTTATTTCAGATTAAAACGGATAAGAGCGAGTACTCAATTGGCGACAAAGCAAAGATTACATTTTTATCAAATGCCAAAGACCTCAACATTATGGTTCGTATTGAAAAGAACCATAAAGTAGTTGATTCAATGCTCATTAACCTGAACAACAATTCAAAAACAATAACGGTACCAGTTGCTGAAAAAGATTTAGGAGGATTTGCCATCAACTACAGCTTTGCATTTTATAATTCATTTGAGGCACAAAGCCAAAATATTCAAGTGCCTTACCCTGATAGTGAATTAGAGATTGAAACCCTTACGTTTAGAGACAAATTAGCGCCAGGCACAGACGAAACTTGGTCTTTTAAGGTAAAGGGGGCAAAAGGCGATAAAGTATCGGCAGAACTTTTGGCAAGCATGTATGATGCTTCATTAGACCAGTTCGTTTATCATAGTTGGAATTTTAATCCGCTGTATCGCCCAACTTATTATTCCTCGAATAGAACAAGTGCTACTAATAGCTTCTCTAAAAGCTATTTCAATTCCCATCAAAGTTATGGCGGCTATACTTATTCGGAATTAGGATTTGATACGTTTGATTGGTTTGGACTTTATTTTGGCTCTTATGGAAGATTTTATGAATCGAGGTCAAGAAAAAATGCCATGTCCGCTGCTCCAATGGCTTCGGGGATAATGGAAAATTCTGCTGCTTTAGAGGAACTTGACACCGCTGGTTATTCAGATTCCGTAACGGAAGATGAACTTCAAGGTAAAGTTGCAGGTGTAGAAACCAATACCTCGCAAGAACCTGAACCGAAAGAAGAAAAAACAAATTTTGATTCGGTTACGATTCGTAAAAATCTACAAGAAACAGCTTTTTTCTTTCCGCATCTACAAACCGATAAAGATGGAAATGTAGCCTTTAGTTTTACAACACCAGAAGCGTTAACACGATGGAATTTGCAACTTCTCGCGCATAATAAAAACATAGAGAGCACAACTAAAAATCTGAGTACGGTAACACAAAAAGAATTGATGGTGATACCAAATGCTCCTCGTTTTTTACGCGAAGGAGATGAAATTATTATCAGTACAAAGATTGCCAATTTAACCGCGAAAGCACTTTCTGGCCAAGCAAAACTAGAATTAGTAGATGCACAAACTGGTTTAGATATTTTGACCCGATTGATTGAAACTACTGAAGGAGATATTTCTCATTCTATTGACGAGCGACCTTTTAAAGTTGACTCCTTAGGAAATACGCAAGTGTCGTGGCAATTAAAAATACCCGAAGGTCTACAAACAGTTCAATATAAGATTATTGCAAAAGCAGGAGACTTTGGTGATGGGGAACAAAATATGTTACCTGTATTAACAAACAGAACCTTAGTTACCGAAACGTTGCCAATGTGGGTTCGTAGCAACCAGTCTAAAACATTTAGCTTAGATAAATTGAAGAATGTGTCTTCGGCTACGCTCAAACATCGCAAACTGACTTTGGAAATCACTTCTAATCCGGCATGGTATGCAGTACAGGCACTACCCTATTTGATGGAGTATCCATACGAATGCAACGAACAAACATTTTCGAAATATTATGCAAATTCGTTGGCGAGCCATATTGCTACTAGTAATCCTAGAATTAAGGAAGTGTTCGAGCAATGGGCTAATACTGATGCCCTGCTAAGTAATCTTGAAAAAAATGAAGAATTAAAATCCTTATTAATTCAAGAAACACCTTGGTTGCGTGATGCCCAATCTGAAAGTGAACAAAAGAAACGAATTGGGCTATTGTTCAATATGAACAAAATGAAGAATGAGCAAGAACTGACATTAAACAAATTGATGCAAAATCAAAAAGTAAGTGGTGCTTGGCCTTGGTTTAATGGCGGACCAGATAATAGATATATTACCCAACATATCATTACAGGATTAGGCCATTTAAATCATTTAAATGTTGCTTCAGCTAAGTCAAATAAGCAATCAGAAATAATTGATAAAGCTATAGCCTATTTAGATAACGAGTTCGTGAAGGAGTATGAAGAAATGAAGAACCATGCCAAGAACATAAATGACGACCATTTGAGTGCAACCCAGGTTCATTATTTATACATGAGAAGCTTTTTCAAGGAAATTAAAACCTCTAAAAAAGTTGATGAAGTAACGGCATATTACCTCAATCAAGCACTAAAGTATTGGAAAAACCGAGGTTTGTATGCTCAAGGTATGTTAGCATTGACCTTACATAGAATGGAGGATAAAAAAACTGCCTCCAAAATTTTACGCGCATTAGAAGAAAACAGTATTACTAGTGATGAATTAGGCATGTACTGGAAGAAAAATACGAGCTCTTGGTTTTGGTACCAAGCCCCTATTGAAACCCAAGCATTATTAATCGAAGCTTTTTCTATAATTCGCCCAACAGATACAGAAACGATTGACAATCTTAAAATTTGGTTACTCAAAAACAAGCAAACCAATCAATGGAGTACCACCAAGGCAACCACCGAAGCTGTATATGCCCTTTTATTACAAGGCAATGATTGGTTATCTGTAACCGATGCTGTAGATGTTCTGGTAGGAGGACAATCAATAAACCCTACTACATTAGTAGATGTAAAAACAGAAGCAGGTACAGGGTATTTTAAAACATCTTGGAACGGAAGTGAAATACAACCTAAAATGGGCGAAGTTCAAATGACCAAGAAAGGTAATGGTATTGCTTGGGGTGCTTTATACTGGCAATATTTTGAGGATTTAGACAAGATTACATCTGCTGAAACACCGCTGCAACTAAAGAAAAAATTATTCTTGAAAAAGAACACGGCTACAGGTGAAGTGATTTCAGAAATTAAAGATGGCACTGTTTTAAAAGTTGGAGATCTTGTTCGAGTTCGCATCGAATTAAAATCCGACCGCGACATGGAATTCATTCACATGAAAGATATGCGCGCGGCAGGGTTTGAACCTGTAAATGTTATCTCCAGCTATAAATGGCAAGATGGTTTGGGGTATTATGAAAGCACGAAAGATGCAAGTACCAATTTCTTTTTTGACTATTTACCTAAAGGAGTTTATGTATTTGAATACGATGTACGTGTAAACAATGCCGGTAATTTCAGTAATGGTATCACTACCATACAAAGCATGTACGCGCCAGAATTCAGTAGTCATAGTGAAGGGGTTCGTGTAACCGTGGAAGGTCAATAGAATATTACGGCATTACGAACATAGTGAAATAATTTGTTGTTGCATTGCTATCAAATCACAGATTGCTTCTTTCGATACCTATCGGAATCGCAAAGACGAATTAATAATCTTCTTATGCCTTATAGAAAAAAGAGCATAAAAAAAGGCGCTACTCTGTAGCGCCTTTTCTAGTACTATATACTAAGATTTACCAAATATGAACTCTCTTTTCAGGAGCTAGGTACATGGCATCACCCTCTTTAATACCAAAAGCATCGTAGAACTCTTGAATATTTAAGAGTGGTTGTGTTGCTCTAACCATTCCTGGAGAATGTGGGTCCGTCTTAATTTGTGTTCTTAAGGCTTCATCTCTACTCTTAGTTCTCCAAACCGTCGCCCAAGACATAAAAAAGCGTTGCTCAGGAGTAAAACCATCAATATCTTCAGGACGACCATTCTCTGCATAGTATCTTTGAAGTCCGTCATACGCACCTAATAGGCCTCCTAAATCACCAATATTTTCACCTAACGTGAACTTACCATTTACGTTAACGCCTTCTAATACTGAAACGCTATCATACTGTACTGCCAAAGCATCGGCTCTTTCAGTAAATGCTTTCAAATCTTCATCTGTCCACCAGTTTTTTAAATTTCCATCAGCGTCAAAACGAGAACCACTATCATCAAAAGCATGTGATATTTCGTGTCCGATTACTGCACCGATACCACCATAATTTACTGCCTCATCTGCCGTATAATTATAAAAAGGAGGTTGTAGAATAGCTGCTGGAAAAACAATCTCGTTATTAAGAGGATTGAAATACGCATTTACTGTTTGTGGCGACATACCCCATTCTGTTTTATCAACAGGCTCGCCTATTTCTGAAAAATTCTTTAATTCACCCCATTTATCAACAGCTGTCATATTCTCGAAATAAGATTTATCCTTCGATACATCCATAGTAGAATAATCTTCCCATTTATCAGGGTATGCAATTTTAACCGTAAACTTATCTAACTTCTCAATTGCTTTTGTTTTGGTTGAATCGCTCATCCAATCCAATACAGAAATACGTTCTTTAAAAGCCTCTATTACATTGGCAATCATCAGTTCCGCTTTTGCCTTTGCCTCTGGTGGAAATTTAGCATCAACATACAATTGACCTAAAGCTTCACCAACAGTACCATTCACAGTTGCTAAGGCACGCTCATCTGCAGCACGTTGTTCTTTTGCTCCACTTAAATATTTGCTGTAAAATTCCCAATCAGCAGTTTCAATATCCGTAGTAAGTCTTCCCGCTGCACTATTAAAAGTATCCCATCGCACCAAACTCTTTATATCCTCTATTGGTGTTTCCTTCAAAAACTTGTCTAATGCATTGGTATACCTTAACTGAGTAACCAAAAGCGTATCGAACTTTTTAGTAATACCTAAATCAGAAATAAGTTTATTTAAATCTATTGTTGTTAACATCTTGTCAGCATCGGAAATAGATCTCGGGTTATTATAATTTCTGGCATCTCTACTTTCTACCTTATCTAATCTAGGTTCGGCAAGTTTGGTTTCCATAGCAAGAATTTTGTCAGCAGCTTTTGTAGCGTCTGCTTCCGTATCCCCTAACCGTTGCAGCATTTTTGAGATGTGCTTTTTATATTCTTCCCGAATTTCGATAGATTTTTCGTCTTGCTCTAAATAGAAATCACGATCAGGAAGACCTAAGCCATTAGCTCCCAAATAAACAGCATTCATACTACTGTTATTTAAATCTGCACCTGCTCCGATACTAAAAAATGGAGAAGAAACAGCAGCATTAGTGGCTAAAACAGTTTGTAAATCTTTTAAATTTTTCACTGAAGCGATGGCATCTAATGCAGGTTGTAAAGGGGTAATTCCAGCTTCATTTCTTGCAGCTGAATCTAACTTTGTATCAAAAATCGCCAAAGCTTTCGCTTGATCCGTATCTGCTGCATAGTTTCCACTTTCCTTTGCAGTTGCCAATATTTTTAGAACATCATCATCTGTAGATTTACGAAGTACACTAAACCCACCCCAACTTGTTCTATCATCTGGAATTTCAGTAAACTTCATCCAATTCCCATTTACGTAGTTGTAGAAATCTGATTTAGGATTTTGTGTTGTATCCATATTAGCTATAACGATACCAGGTATTTTCTCCACTGCTGCCGTTGTTTTAGCTTCTTCTTTGCAAGAAGATAATGCTACCAAACCAGCAGCTAATAAATAAATTTTTTTCATAGTTGTGTTAATTAACGTATTGATATATGACGTTTAAATTAAGATTTGTTACAAAAATCATAAAATTAATACCCATATCATCATTTAGCCTAATATAATATTGGGCTTTAATGGCCTAAAATTAAGGAAACTTTATTGAACGTTATAAACCTAACCCTATAAGTATTGTTTACTCATTGAAAGTACCAATACCCTAATTGCTTATTTTAAAAAGGACCGTTTCACTTTAGTTTAGAGGTATAAATAAAAACCACTGAATTATGAAAAGCACATTAACAATTACCGTAAAAGAACCCTGCACCGAAAAATTCACTAATTTTAGTAAAACTGAAAAAGGAGGTTATTGCACTAACTGCCAGAAAGAAGTTATAGATTTCACCAAAGCAACGAATGAAGAACTTATTCGTCATTTTAAAACGGAATCGAATAAAACCTGCGGAGTATTTAAATCATCGCAACTTACCTCTTATGAAATCAATTCTTCACCCATGATACATAATAACATTATATCGAAAGGAATTGGAATGATAACCTTATCGCTCTTGGCGCTTTGCACCACACAAATTAATGGTCAAGAAACAGTAAGTATTGAAACTGGAATTGAGGTGGTTTCTACAGAAACCCTAGGTGAAAATTCCATTATTAAAACCGTAAAAGAATATTTTATAGTGAAGGGTGCGGTGCTTGATGAAGCCAATGAACCGTTACCAGGAGTTAATGTTGTATTAAAAGGTACTACTGTAGGTATTCAAACAGATATTGATGGAAAGTATGAGTTTCCACAAGAACTAGAGGTCAATGATGTTTTAGTGTTTAGTTATATTGGCTATGAAACCAAAATATATAAAGTTACTGCCAGTAAATCTTCTAACATAATCGTTAATATTACCTTTAACACCTATGATGTTGAACTAATGGGTGATATTGTAATCGATGGGACTTATAGTAGCAAAAGAAATGTATTTCAAAAGTTCATTTCCATCTTCAAATAATGAGAATAGCTTTTGTATTCTGGTTATCATTTTATTTCTCATTCGCGCAACGTTCAGATTTTAATGACATCAATTTCAAAAAAGCTGATAGTGTAGCCAAAATTTATAAAGGAGAAAGTTTAAAGAATTTACCAGTGCTTACTTATAATTTAACAGCACCATTAGATACTGATGTTGAGAAATTTAGGGCAATCTACACGTGGGTAAGTTCCAATATTGAGAATGACTATACTTCGTATGTAAAAATCCGTAATAAAAGAAAGAGGTTTGTCGGTAACAGGCAAGCCTTTTTAGATTGGAATAATAGCATAACACCTAAGGTCTTCAGTAGGCTGCTTAACGAGCGAAAAACGGCGTGTACAGGGTATTCGTACTTAGTTAAAGAAATGGCAAATCTTGCCGGTTTCAATTGCGAAATTATTGATGGTTATGGGCGCACACCAACATTGCTATTAAAAGAAGATAGCGCACCAAATCATTCATGGAATAAAATTGAAATAAACAATAAATGGTACATCTGTGATGCCACCTGGTCTGCTGGGCAAACTATTCTCGAAGATGGAAACCCGCGGTTTGAACTAGATTATTTCGATGGATATTTTTTAGCGGAACCCGAACTGTTTGCGAAAAATCATTTTTCAATTAAAAAAGAAGAAATACAGCTAAATGATACGGAAAATTTTACCGCGTTTATTGAAGGTCCGGTTATTTATAAGGAAGCTTTTTTAGCTCCAATTATTCCCATAAGTCCTCAAAAAATGAACATTTATATCAACAAAGGAGAGGTAGTCACATTCAAATTAAATGCTCTTGATAATTTTAAAGAAGAAAATTTTCAATTACAAATAAATATTGGAAGTCGACAAAAAATAATTCAGCCTAAGATTTTACGAAATCAAAATGAAATCAGTTTGGTTCATCGTTTTGAAAAAAAAGGTTTACACGATGTACATATTTTGATAGATGATGAACTTGTTGTCACGTATGTTGTGAAAGTGAAAAATGCCCGGTAACATTAGTGATAGAGTATGCTTATTTCGGAGGGTATTTGCTAAATATCTTATCGACTACCGCTTGAAGTTTCTCTGACTTTTCTACTGGCGTATCTCCTTCTCGAAAAGGACTTTCACTAATTGCTTGCCAAATTAACATGTCTTTATTCGAGTCGACAAAATCTATCTGTAATTCTCGCGTTAATTTTGGTCCACCTACGGGAATTCCGATAGAAACTCCTCCGCCTATACTACCTCCGCCTCCTCCAAGGCCAACACCTACATTGTTACCTTGCTGGGACTTAAACAAAGAACTTTTAATATTGATGAAAATATCGGGTTCTTCTGCAAACATGAATCCTTTTTCACCTAAAGTAGCATCTAAAGAATCCATTAATCTTTTCTCATCTAATTGACTTAGACCCGTTTCCATATCGGCGAAATAATTATAGGTAGTATAAGACGTAAAATCGGTCTGATTATCATAGTCATAATTAACTCTAGCGACTCCGCAAGAAGTCAAAAGCAGCAATAGAACACTAAAAAAGAAGATTCTCATGATATTGTCTTTCTTTAAAATTAAAGAAAAATAAAGCTTAATTCGCGTTTTTAAGCAGGTATTCGATTAAGAGTTAAGCATTGCCCAAAGTTTATCTTTTAATTCAACAATACCCATTTGCGCAACCGATGATATAAACATAAACGGAGTGCCGTTTAATTCTTTGGTTAATTCTTCTCGCATTTCATCCATGAGTTCATCATCTAGCATATCGCTTTTAGAGATACATATTAAACGGTCTTTATCAAGCAATTCAG
>RCMY010002242.1_pt1 | contig 17565 bp, 16 predicted proteins | sample 2041341 | NCBI WGS metagenome assembly RCMY01 (sample SAMN09708234, study PRJNA481090) | Marine sediment metagenome, whole genome shotgun sequencing project. | reverse complement strand
TGAGCCGGCCTTGTTTCGCTCGAGGTTCGCAACGGCGGCCGCGGCGTCGACGGGGGTGCCGTCGTGGAAGGTCATGCCTTCACGCAGCGTCATCGTGAGCGTGGAGCCGTCTTCACTGAATTCCCACGACTCGGCGAGGCCGGGCACGACATTGGCCTGGGGATCGAGATGGACGATCCGGTCGTAGGTGAGGAACAACGATGGCGAGTCGAACGACGAGGCCGAAATCGATGGATCGAAGGTGGTCGGACCCACCGAGTACGAAACCTTCAGGGTGGCATCGCGATCGATATCGGATGCCTCGGTGGAGGCTTCGGTGGTCTCGGTGTTGAGGCTGGGGGCCGTGGTGGGGGTTTCGGACTCGGAAGCTTCGCTTCCGCCTCCGGCCCCAGTGTCGCTTCCGCTTCCGCCGCATGCGGCCAGCGCGAGCGCTGACGCCATGATCAGCGCGTAGGTCTTTCTCTTCACGTTTACTCCTGTGGGTCGAATCGCGGTGTCGGAGGACACCGCCACGGCCAGAACCTAGTCACATCCCTCGTCGGGTGTGAAAAGCGGCACTGACGGCAGGCGGGATTTGGGCGCGGCTGTGCATTCGTTTGGCACGAAAACAGATCGCTGCAACTTCCCCAGCAGGGCATTTCGTTTGCATCGTTCGGATCGTGGTGACTTTCGTCACTCGTCTTCGACGGCGTGATTTCCGCTATGCGCGCGCAATGGCAACGGGTTGTCAAGTTGATCGTCGTCGTGGACGGGGGATCAGTAGATGATGACGCCTCGGATGTTCTTGCCGGCGTGCATGTCGACATACCCCTGGTTGATCTGGTCGAGGGTGTAGGTGTTCGTCACCAGTTCGTCGAGCTTCAGTTGGCCGTTCCGATACATCTCGAGCAGCCACGGAATGTCACGGCTTGGACTCGACTCACCGAACAGCGAGCCTTGGATCCGCTTCTGGAACAAGGTGAGTTCGCCAGCCGGTATCTCTACCTTGGCGTTTTCCATGTTGCCGAGTCCGGTCACGACCACCGTTCCAGCCTTGCGGATCGCTGTGAATGCCTCACTGACATGCTCTGAGGTGAGAACGCCGGTGGTCACGATGGCGGAGTCTGCGCCCTGACCGTTGGTGACCGACTGGGCGAACTCGGTGGCTTCGGCCATGGTGGCAAAGGCGTGGGTGGCACCCACCTGCTCGGCCACCTCCCGCTTCAATGGCTGGGGGTCCACGGCGATCACGTTCGTTGCGCCGGCGTGCGCCGCCCCCTGCACCGCGTTGATCCCGATGCCGCCGACGCCCATCACGATCACGGTCTGACCCGGTTTGACCTCGGCGGAGTTGACGGCCGACCCCCAGCCGGTACCGACGCCACACCCAACGAGGCAAGCCTTGTCGAGCGGGAGGTCGCTCGCGACCTTGACCGCCGAGGCAATATCGACAACGGTCGACTCGGAGAAGGTCGAGATCCCGCACATCTGGCCGACGTCGACACCGTCGACCTTGGCGCGGAAGCTGCCGTCTTCCCGGCAACCGGTGAGCAAATTGGCCCCCAGATCACACAGATTCTGCATGCCCGACGCGCACCACCGGCAGCGACCACACCCGGGCAGGAACGAGGTGACGACGTGGTCGCCGACCTCCCATCCCAGGGTGTTCGGCCCGACTTTCTCGACCACTCCGCCTCCCTCGTGGCCGCCGACCATGGGGTAGATACCAGCGGGAATGTCGCCGGTCTTGATGTGGTCATCGGAGTGGCACATTCCTGAGGCCACGAGTTTGATCTGTAGTTCTCCCTGGCGGGGGTCATCGAACTCGATCTCGGTGATCTCCCAATCGTTGCCAGGTGCACGCATGATGGCGCCGCGGGTCTTCATAGTGGATCCTCCTCAGTTGGGGCGGCATCGGAGAGAGTCTGCGGACCGGTGTCACCGTTCGTCAGTTCTCCCATTGTGTGTGACGAACGTCATGGTGTCGAGCGCTGTCGTTCGATGAGTGTCCGACTGACCCGGGCGGCGGGTCCAGTTCCTTATGGCTGTTTGGCAATGGCAGGAAGGAGACGGACGGAAAATCGGTTCCGATAGCGGACGTTGAGCGAGATCAGGACCGAGGTCATGGCTTCGATCGCGGTGGCATTTGCCAGTTCGCCTGCATCATAAAATGTTCCCGTACTGATGGGTCCGAGTCGGTCGATGACGGTTTGCACTGCTTCCGCATCGTCGCCGCAGACCAAGACATCGGCCTCGAACGGAATGTCGATATTGCCGAGTCCCTTCGCCGGCGCATGTTGAAGTGCTGCGACCACCAGTGCCTCCGGAACGATGTGGGCCACCTCGGCCGCGATCGAGCCGGCGGCCGGCGGGTCGGGTTGGAATCCTCGATCGTCCCCCGGGCGGATCCGAGCGGCCATCGAGACAACGATTTTGGCGTTGAGCGCAGGTGCGAGCTCGCGGGCGACCTCGGTGATGTACTCGGCGTTGGTCGCCAGAATCACGATCTCGCACGCAGCGGCATCGAGATTCGAGCCTCCGGTCACCGGGTTGGGTCCCTCGATGCTCAGCTCGGAATTGATCGAGGTGGCGATCACTTCTGATCGTTTGGCATCTCGACTTCCGATGACGACATGTTGAGCGTTGGCCGCGAGACGCCTCGCAAGCGCAACGCCGGCTGGTCCCGTTCCGCTGACGATGCCGATCGGCTGAGCCGATTCGAATCGCTGGGATGTCGGTGAAGATCGATCAGGCATTCCCACAAATTCCGATCCCTCGAGGTTGGTCGTTCTGGCCGCAAACGTAGTGGCGCCGAGGCCGCCTAGCCAGACGTGTCGACACCGCACACGACATCCAGAAAATCTAGTCAGGAAGTCTTGATTGTAAAGGTTAGGAAGGCTTATCGTTGATCTTGGCTTACCGCTACATGAACAAGGAGAGAGCCATGACCACACAGTTGCATACAACGGCGACCGCTACACCAGGTGCCGACATCGATCCGTCCAAGCTGCCCGGCCACTGGACGCTGGCGAAGATGGGAAAACGGGTTCTTCGACCCGGCGGCCTCGAGCTCACACAGGCCATCCTCGACCGATTGGGCATCGGCCACACCGATGATGTCGTGGAAATCGCACCTGGCCTCGGGGCAACCACCAAGCTCATCCTCGCCTGCGGGCCCGCCACCTACACCGGCATCGAACGTGATCCTGTCGCCGCCAACGAGGTACGGTCGCTCCTGCGCAAGACCGGCGACCGGTGCATCGAGGCTGCCGCCCAGACCAGCGGCCTCGACGATGCGTCGGCCGACGTCGTCACCGGCGAGGCCTTCCTCACGATGCAGACCGACGACAACAAGAAGCGGATTTTGGCGGAGGCATTCCGAGTTTTGCGACCGGGCGGCCGTTATGGGTTCCACGAGATGTGCCTGCGGCCCGACGGGGTCGACCGGGCAACGCAGGATCGCATACGAGGCGAACTCGTGCGATCCATCCGCGTGGGAGCGCGTCCGCTCACCATTGCCGACTGGCGTGGGATGCTCGAAGAAGCCGGGTTTGCCATCGAGTTCGAGAAAACCGTCGACATGGCGCTGCTCGAACCGAAGCGGCTCGTTGCCGACGAGGGACTCGCACGCACGGCGAAAATCCTGTTCAACATCGCCCGCGACGCCGACGCCCGCCGACGAGTGACCGCGATGCGCTCCACGTTCAGGACCAACAAGGAACACATCGGTGCCATCGCGATGGTCGCGATCAAGCCGTTGCCAACAACCGGTGCGTAGAGGTGTGGCGAGGCCTTGTCTCCGAGCAGGGTCGGAGTAGTCTCGTCGTATGCAACGCGAAGAGCTCGGCGGCGATCCGCCCTGTTGGGCCCACCTCCTCGACGAAGACGACGACGATGCTTCGACGCCCGACATTGGTGCGCTCGTCGTCGACCTCGGCAAGGACCGCATGGGTTCGGGTGGGGCCATCTGGAGCCTTCCCCACGGCGGCGATCTCGACGCGAACCTCGTCCGCCTCGACCCCGGGGCAGGGGTCGGCAGCCACATCAACAACGACGTCGACGTTCTCGTCTTCGTGCAGGCTGGCACGGGCGAACTCATCGTCGACGAACAACCCCGTCAGCTCGGCACCGACCATCTCGCCCTGATCCCCAAGGGCTCACAGCGTTCGATCGTTGCCGGCGATGCAGGGATCACCTACCTCAGCATTCATCGACAACGCAGTCCGCTCGGGATCAGCCGCCGACCATGAGCAGAACCAGACCGCCGGACCACCGGGGTGGCGACCTCGACACGCGCAACGAGATCGCCGAGTTCGTCAGCCGCTTCTACCGCGAGATCGCCCAAGACGAACGCTTCCACCACTGGTTCGAGACGATCGCCCACGTCGATTGGAACGCCCACACCGGTGAACTGACCGATTTCTGGGTCGGCGTGCTTCTCGGAGGGCCGCACGAACCGGCCGATGAGGTGATCGAGGCCCACCGATGGCTTCATGACACCGACCCGTTCGACGCCGCACTGTTCGACCGGTGGCTCGAGATCCTCGATACGACGCTTGACGACGGCTGGACCGGTCCGATCGCCGAGACCGCGCGCCGTCGCGGTCACGGCATCGCGTGGGCGATGGCCAAGCGGCTCACCGGCGAGGCACGCCGCCCGGGCTCATGAGAACGTCCGCAAGGATCAGAGAAGGTCGCTCAAGCTGAGTTCGTCGATCGCACGAGCACAACGCAGATTCATGTTCGTGATCAGGTCGAGTTGGCGTTGGTCGGTGAGGTCCATTCCCCGGCTGGCGACGACCGGGTAGACGAGGCAGAACAAGGCGGCGGTGCGATAGTCCTCCCAGAGACGCGCCGTCTCGGCCTCGGGAACGCCTCGACCGAGCAAGGCGGCGATGTAGCGGTCGAACAGTTGGCGTTCGTTGGCCGACGCCACCTCGGGAAGCAGGCTCTGGGTCACGAAGTATGCGAGGTCGTACCCTGGACTGGCGCATCCGGTGAGTTGGAAGTCGAGCAACACCACCTCGTTGTTGTCGTCAAAGAAGATGTTGTCGGCACGGTAGTCGCCGTGAGCGATCGTGGTCGGTGTGCCCGACAGAGCCGACAGCATGTTGGGAAGCTTGTCGACCCAGCGCGGTGCGACGCCGGCAATGGTGGGGTGGACCTGCGTCTCGGCTTGGAGCTTCGCCAATCCCTCACCGAACACGAGCGGCAGCACCGCCTTGTAGATGTCATTGCTCAGACTCATCGCCGCCCCACTGGCGATGTACCGGTCGGTGTCGCCCCAAAACTCGGCGTGCCATGAGGCGAGCGCATCGACCGAGCGTTCGGCGTCGGCCAACTCCATCCCCAGGTTCTGATCGACGCAGCGGTGGCCGCCGACATCTTGCATCAACAGGTAGTAGGTGGCGCCATCCTCGGAGAGCGCACCGCCATAGCCGCATGGCACGCGGATCGGCGAACGCCCGGCCAGATCGTCGAAGAACTTGACCTCGCGTTCGTACATGTGCAGCATCGACGACGTGAAGACCGCGGCCGGGTCGAGCGCGTGCAATTTCAGCACCATGGTGTCGGGAACGTCCGTGCCCTCCAGGTGGAGTCGGTACACAGCACTGCTCACGCCGATGCCGACGCCGATGATCTCGGAGCGCACGGCGGTGACGCCAAGCCCGGTCGCATCGGCGACCCAGTCGGCGTCGATCTGGTCGATGGTTGACGGAATCGTTGTCATTGGTTGAGCTCTCTTTTCTGAATCGTTCGGCTGGTGTCCAGGTCATCGGATGTGTCCAATGTCTCACGTTTGGTGTCTCGAGTGCTCGATATTGCCGGACGTTTCTCGGTACGTCGTCCTGGCCCTTCGTCTTGGCCCCTGGGAACGGGGCATTGACCCGGGATCTTGTGAGAGGGGTGATGCAGCAGCGAGGCGGGCTTGCTACATTTCGTTTGCGCACCCACCGACTGGTCAGGCAGGTCCACCATTGACCCAGATCGAGGCGAGCGGCGCCGAAAGCACGACAGTGCTCGAGGCCGCCTGGTCAAGCGACGCAGCAACCGTTGTCGAGGACATGGCGACCGATGCCGACTCCGGACTGTCCGACGCCGTCGTGCGGGATCGAGCCCAGCGCTTCGGGCCAAACGAGATCACGACGTCCGGTGAGGTACCTGCTTGGAAACGAGTGGTCGCCCAGTTCCGCGACCCGCTCGTGCTGCTGCTTCTGGCAGCAATCGTCGTGTCCTTGATCGCATGGAAGATCGACGGTGCATCCGATACGCCGATCGACGCGATCGTCATCGCAGCCATCGTTATTGCGAACGCGGCCCTCGGCTTCTGGCAGGAGGGCAAGGCACTCGATGCCGTTGCTGCCCTTCGGGCGATGACGGCGGCCCACACAACGGTCATCCGTGCGGGGCGGAGAGTTTCGATTGCAAACGACCAGCTCGTGCCAGGCGACATCGTTCTGCTCGACGAAGGTGGAGCGGTCGGAGCCGATTGCCGACTGCTCGAGGCATCGAATCTGCAGGTGTCGGAGGCGCCACTCACCGGCGAGAGTGCGGCCGTCGACAAGTCGACCGAGACGCTGCCCGTCGACACCGACCTTGCCGACCGGACGAACATGGTGTTCCGCGGAACCGCGATCACGAGCGGCCGCGGCATGGCGGTGGTTGTTGCCACGGCAATGGACACCCAGATCGGTCGGATCGCAACACTCATCGAGCAGACATCAGATGAGCCGACGCCGCTCGAGCGTGAGATCCAATGGTTGGGCAAGATGCTCGGGATCGTCGTTGTCGTGCTCGCGGCGATCGTGGTCGGAGCGATCGCACTCACGTCCGACCTGTCCGATGTCGGCGAGTTGATCGATGCTCTGCTCATCGGCGTGTCGCTGGCCGTCGCTGCGGTGCCCGAAGGGCTTCCGGCGATCATGTCGGTCGTCCTCGCGCTCGGCGTGCAGCGGATGGCGAAGCGCAACGCGGTCGTCAAGCAGCTGTCGTCGGTCGAGACGCTTGGTGCCGCGTCGATCGTCTGCACCGACAAAACCGGCACGCTCACGCGTGACGAGATGACGATCGTTCGCATCGAGACGGCGTTGGGTGGCGTCGACGTCACCGGATCGGGTTACGACCCGCGCGGACGGATACTCCTCGACGGGCAACCGATCGATGATGGGGAGCTTCGCACCGCCGTCGAGCTGGTGTTGGGAGCAGGGAGCCTGGCCAACAACGCGTCGTTCGCTCCCGACGACAACGGGAATTGGGTCGTGCTCGGCGATCCGACCGAGGCCGCGTTCCTCGTTGCCGAACAGAAGCTCGGCCTCACCGAACAACGGGTCCGACGCTTCGATCGTGTCGACGAGGTTCCGTTCACGTCTGACCGCAAGTTGATGTCGACGCTCGACCGTGACGCCGACTTCGATCGGGAACGGCAGGTCGAGGATCGGGCGCCGTCGAGTGAACTGATGATGTTCACCAAGGGTGCGCCCGACGTGTTGCTCGGGCGCTGCGGTCACGAACGAGTCGCAGATCAGATTGTCGAACTCACCGACGACCGCCGACAGGAACTTCAGGCAACGATCGACGGCCTCGCCGATCAGGCGCTGCGGACACTCGGCGTTGCCTACCGCCCAATGGAGTCAGCGTCGTCCACGATCGACCTCGATGCCGAACACGAGCTCGTACTCCTCGGCATCGTCGGTATCGTCGACCCTCCGCGCGACGAGGCCGCAGCGGCGATCACCGAGGCTCACGAGGCCGGCATTCGGGTGATCATGATCACCGGCGACCATCCACGCACAGCAGCGCGCATCGGAGGCCAACTCGGCATCGGTGACGGCTCGACCGATGCGGTGACCGGCCGAGCGTTGTCGGCGATGGACGATGACGAGTTCCATGCTGCCACCGAGTCGAACGACGTGTTCGCTCGGGTGGATCCGGAGCACAAGCTCAGGATCGTCGAAGAACTCCAGCGGGGTGGCGATGTCGTGGCGATGACCGGTGACGGTGTCAACGACGCACCGGCGTTGAAGCAGGCGGACATCGGCGTGGCGATGGGCATCAACGGCACCGAGGTGTCGAAGGATGCGGCCAACATGATTCTGGCCGACGACAACTTCGCCACCATCCTCGTCGCGGTACGCGAAGGCCGTGAGATCTTCGACGACATCCGCAAGGTTGTCCGCTACCTGCTCGCCTCGAATGCCGGCGAGGTGCTCGTGGTCTTTGTCGGCGTGTTGGCCGCCGACTGGCTCGGGATCGGGGGAGCGGGCAATGGACTCAACGTGCCGTTGCTCGCCACGCAGATCCTGTGGATCAACCTGCTGACCGACAGCGCGCTCGCTCTGGCGTTGGGAATCGATCCGACGGTGGAAGATGTCATGAAGCGGCCGGTCCGGCGACTCGACGAGCGCATTGTCAACCGCTCGATGGTCACGACGATCGCATTGATCGCTGTGGTCAGCGCGGCTGCCGGCCTGCTTGCCCTCGACATCGAACTACCCGGCGGGCTGATCGAGGGATCGGGTGACATCACCACCGCCAGGACGATGGTGTTCACCACGATCGTGCTTGCCCAGATCTTCAATGCGTTCAATGCCCGTTCCGACACGATCAGTGCCTTCGTTCGACCGTTCGACAATCGCCTTCTCTGGGGTGCGGTCGTGCTCACGGTGGTGCTGCAGGTCATCGTGGTCCACGTACCGTTCATGAATGAGGCCTTCGACACCGAGCCGCTCGACGTCGGTCGCTGGGCCCTCTGCCTCGGCCTGGCCTCGACCGTGCTGTTCGCCGATGAACTCCGCAAGGTTCTGCATCGATATCGCGTCCGGTCGTGAATCGCGCCAGTCGAGCTTCGTGACGCACGTCATGGTTTCCTTCTGTCGTCGCGGGGTACGAAGGGAACTTCACCACGAGGTCACTGGAGAACAAAATGGCCGGAGCAGTACTGAACGGGAATCGGGCGGATGACAAGTGCCTCTCGGCTCTGCGGGAGCGGGCCAGCGGCGGCATTGCGTTCGCCATAGGTCTACTCGCCGCTCAATTAGACGAAGCCTTTCTGCACATCGAACTCCCAGAGGACGACGACCCCAGAGACACCAACGCTGAGTTGGCGATCAACGGAAGAGTGCGCGCCCTCTTGACAGCTTGACAGCTCACCGGGAGCAATGACGCGGCGCGAGCAGGCTGACTCGGCCTCAATCCAGCTCCTGATGTCCACCACCTGACACGGTCAAAATCTGCCCACTGATCCAGGATGCAGCAGGGGAGCAAAGAAAGAGCGCCGCGTTGGCGATGTCGGTGGGCAGACCCAGCCGCTTGAGCGGGGTGTGGGTGAGCATCTGGGCTTCGATCTCGTCGGTCAGCACACGCTCCAACGCTCCTGTCCGGGTCGCTCCGGGAGCGACACCGTTGACTCGGATGTTACGCGGGCCGAGGTCGAAGGCGATGTTGCGAATCAGGTGATTCGCGGCCGCTTTTGACGACCCGTACGAGGCCATTCGCTGATTCGTGTTCTCGCCGGCCATCGATGTGATGCCGAGGACTGCTCCACCGCCCGCCTTCTCCATCAGTGGGGCCGCGAGCTGAGCAAGTTGAAACAGCGAGAAGACGTTGAGTTCGTATGCACGACGAAAGTCCGACATGTCCATGTCGAACGGCTGGGGCCCGCCGCCGCCCGCATTGCTGACGAGTGTCGTCAGCGAGCCGAAGCGGTCGTTGGCGGTTTCGATGAGACGCTCGAGGTCATCTGGCTTCGTCACGTCGCAGGCAACCGCGACCGCATCGCCGCCCTCGTGTTTGATCTCGGCGACGACCTCGTCGGCGATGTCGAGTCGCAGATCGCTGACCACGACCGCCGCGCCGGCCCCGGCGAAGGTGCGTGCTATCGAACGTCCGATTCCTGCCCCCGCTCCGGTGACGACCGCAACGTGGCGATCGAGGCGGAAGAGGTCTGCGTCATACATCAGAAGTCCCTTGAGTTTGTGAAGGAGGCGACGAAGCGGTCGACGACGTACTCCGCCAACTCGGCCATGGCGGCGGCGTCGGACCCATCACCCGAACCCGTGATCGCCGCCAGCACCAATGGCCCAACGAGCACGTTGGTGGCGACGTCGATATCGATCGGACCGGGCAGGACACCTTCGGCGACGCCGACATCGAGGACGCGGGCGAGGGCCACTTGGCGGTCCACCTTGTCCGCAGTGACGAATTCGTCGAGTTCGGGCATCGAGGTGCGCAGCGAGAGCAGTGCCGGGAAGATCCGAGACCAGTGGGGGTCGGCGAACGCTTGGGCCGCGGATGCAGCGAGTTGGCGAAGGGCAGATTCGAAACCGTTCGAGAGATCGGGGTCGACGATGTCGGGCAGCGCCGAGACGACCACGGCAACGAGCAGGTCGTCACGCGAGCTGAAGTGGCGGTACAACGTCGACTTGGCGACACCTGATGTCGCTTCGACGGCATCGACGGTGACCGAACGAGCGCCTGACTCGACGAGCAGGTCGGTGGCCGCAGCGAGGATTTTCGCCCGGCTACGAGCGGCTCGCGGTGACACAGATTCCTTCATCGTCGTCGTTCCTCTCCGGCGCTCGGCCTCGGCGAGTCCAATGCCCAACTCTGCCACACGTGACATGAGTCTCTCATCTCCACGGATCGTTGCTGGACCATCAACGCAACGATACCGTTTCGTTCTGTTCGAGCGGTGTGTCATCTCCGAACTCGAACAACTCTTCCCCCGATCCCTCTAGCTCGATCCCGATTGGAAGGTCTCTCATGACCACAGTTCTCAGCGCTGAACAGAAGCGCAACATCTTGATCTCGATGTGCGCGGCGCTCATTGCCGTTGTTGCGTCGGTGTCCGGGCTCAACGTTGCCCAGCAGGAGATCGCGGTCGACCTCGACGCATCTCAGAACCTCGTGCTCTGGGTCATCAACGCCTACACGCTGGCGCTGGCTGCGCTGCTCATGCCGATCGGTGCGATCGGTGACCGATGGGGGCGCAAGCCGGTGCTACTGACCGGGCTTGTTGTGTTCTCCGCGGCCAGCCTGCTCGCGGCGCTGGCACCGAGTATCGGGATCCTGATCCTCGCCCGGGCCCTCGCCGGCGTCGGCGCCGCGATGGTCATGCCCGTGACGCTGTCGGTCATCACGTCGTCGTTCCCGGCCGAGGAACGTTCCCAGGCGATCGGAATCTGGGCCGGGTTCGCCGGTGCCGGCGGCATCATCGGACTGTTCACGTCGTCGTTCTTCGTCGACTACCTCAGCTGGCGCTGGCTGTTCGTTGTGCCCGTTGCGATGATGGCGATCTCTGGTGTCATCGCCGCCAAGTCCGTCCCGAACTCGAGTGAGGCCGCCGAAGGCCGCTTCGACTTCGTTGGTTCCCTGCTCTCGGCCGTCGCGATCGGCGGCATCGTCTTCGGTATTCACGAAGGTCCGGAGAAGGGTTGGGACCATCCGCTGACCGTGGTCGGACTGGTGGCCGGCGTGGTAGCGCTGATCGGTTTCGTGCTGTGGGAATTGCATGTCGATCAGCCGCTCCTCGACGTGACCGCGTTCAAGAACCGCGGGCTCGCATCGGGGTCGCTCACCATCACCACCATGTTTGCCGTGATGTTCGGCGTGTTCCTGGTGTTGTTCCCCTTCTTCCAGACGATCCTCGGCTACTCGGCATTGCACTCCGCTTCCGCCCTGTTGCCGATGGCAGCCACGATGATGATCATGTCGTGGGCGGCGCCGAAGGTCGCAGCCCGCATCGGCAGCCGGGCCACGATGATGCTCGGCATCGCCATCGCCATGGCCGGCCTCGTGACGCTCGCCCTCATGGCGTCCCCCGACAGCGGCTACTTCTCGGTGTTCCCCGGTCTGCTGGTGATCGGATTCGGTATGGGTATGACGATGACTCCCGCCACCGAGGCGATCACGGCGACGCTGCCCGCCGACAAGCAGGGTGTGGCATCGGCGCTCAACGACACCAGCCGTGAGCTGGGCGGCGCCGTGGGTGTCGCTCTGCTCGGCTCGATCGTGTCGTCGGGCTACGCAGCCAACGTGACCGAGTTCGCCAGTCGTTTCCCCGGCGAGTTGGGCGGCGTGATCGCCGAGGACTACTACGCAGCCCTGGGTGCCGCGCAACAGATCGCTCCGAGCGACCCACAGCTCGCCGGTGAGGTCGTTGCTGCCGCCCAACAAGCATGGGTCGACGGTTGGGTCAGCTCGATGTGGGTCGGTGTCGCAATGTCCGCCGTCGCGTTCGTTTACCTGCTCGTCGCCGGGCCGAAGCGAGGTGGCACCGCTCGCACTGTCACCACCGAAACCGAAACCGAGACCGACCGCCAGTCCGTCACGGTGTAGAGATCACTTCGTCGCCGACAACGTGACCCCGGAGAAGTCGACTTCAAGCACGTGAGCCGCCGCGCCGCATCGATGGTGGGGTCTGAGGTTCGACCCAGGTGGCTCCGGTTGCGTCGAAGAGCCGCGCGATCTCGTCGATGTGGAGGTCAGCCATGTCCCATAGATCTGGAATGAGTTCGCGGGAGGCGATGAATCCGAAGTCGAGATGGTCGAGGTAGCTGAGCACCGTGATGTTCAGGCCCATGCCTTCGTTGATGGTCGAGACCGGGATGTAGTGGTCCATCTTGGCCCCCTCGAAGTACAGCGCGTTCCGGGGCCCGGGTACGTTCGAGATCACGAGGTTGGCCGGGCGACTGAGCTGGTCACCGAGATTCATGTTGGTCACGTAGCGGCTGGCAGCGGTCGCAACGACGGGTGAGGAGAACTCTGCGGCGTCGACGAGTGCGTCAGCCGGCACGAGCTCGAACTGGCGCTTCGCGGCGCCCATTGCCTCACTGCAGCGCCGGACCCGTTCGAGGGGATCGTCGCAGTCGGTGGGGAGTTCGGCGGTCAGACTCGAGATGCGGTTGGTCCACGGGTCGGTCTCGTCGCCGGTGCGAATCGAGACGGGGATCATCGCCCGCAGCGGCTGGTCGGGCAGTGCGTCGTGGAGCAGCAGGTACTCGCGCAGAGCACCGGCACAGATCGCCAGGACGACGTCGTTGACGGTCCCGCCGGTCGCGTCCTTGAGCGCCTTGATGTTCGCGAGCGAAGCCGAACGCATGGCGAAGCGACGATGAGCGCTGATCGATCGATTCCACGGTGTCGGCGGTGCCGGCGCATACGGCGGCGAGGCTGCGGGGCGATCGGAGCCGGGCTTGAGCGCTGACGACACCGTTTCCCTGAACTTCGTTGCTGCATCATCGAGCCCGCTGATGCCGGCTGCGGCGGCCATGTTTCGCATGATCCGGTTCTGGAGCTTCCACCCCTTGAGCGGGTTGGTGATCAGGGCGGTCGCCGTACGGGTCAGCAACTCGTTGTAGCTCGGCACGGCTTCGCCCTGCCACTCGACCGGTTCTGGTGGGGCGGTGTCGGGTTCGGTGTCGGTGAGGAGTTCGAGGAACATCACCCCGGATGCGCCGTCGATGGTGGCGTGATGAAGCTTGGTGAGCATCGCCCAGCGCCCGTCGGCCAACCCCTCGATCACGTATACCTCCCACAGCGGATGGTCGCGGTCCATTGGTCGGCCCACGATTCTGGCCACCTGCTCGGCGAGCTGGTCTACGCCGCCAGGTGGTGGGATCGCGATGTGGCGAATGTGGAAGTCGAGGTCGAAGTCGGGGTCGTCGATCCAGTAGGGATGGTCGAGCGAGTACGGAACCTCGACGAGCCGGCGTCGGAGGGGCTCGATGCTGCCGACGACGGCGCCGAAACGTCGATAGGCCGCTTCGAACGGGTCGAAGTCCGGTGTCGGCCGCTCGAAGACACCGAGGAAGCTGACGTGCCCGAAGGTGGTTGGCGTCTCCATGTAGAGGAAGCTGGCGTCGAGGCCGCTGAGTTGTTTCATCGTGGTCGACCTTCTGCAAGCGGAGCCCAGCGATGTTCAGGAACTCTCGAGGTGGCTACCATCTTGTCGGGTTTCGACGAGCTGTCAAGCCATACACCTCGAAGGGGAGAGCACATGTTCAGTCTCGGTGAAATCGTTCGCCAACAGGCCGTTGCACGTCCGGACCAACCTGCCCTGGTCTGTGATGACCGCACCCTCACCTACAAACAGCTGCACGACGAAAGTAGCCAGGTCGCCAACGCCCTCACCGCCGCGGGGGTGGGGGTACAGGATCGGGTCGGCTTCATTGGCAAGAACATCGCCGAGTACTTCACCTACACGTTCGGTGCGTCAAAGATCAATGCCGTCACCGTTGCGGTCAACTGGCGCCTCGCTCCGCCCGAGATGGACTACATCCTCGACAACTCCGAGGCCAACGTCGTCCTCGTCGAACCGGAGTTCCTCGAACACCTCGAAAAGATGGAGCTGCCCAGAAACCCACTCATCGTGGTTTCCGGAGGCACCGGTCCTCAGCTCTCATACGCCGACTGGATCAAGGACCAGCCTGCCGATGACCCGGACGTTCCCGTCAGTCTGGATGACACGTCGATCCAGCTCTACACCTCCGGCACGACGGGCCTCCCCAAAGGCGTCGAGCTCACCAACAGAAACTTCGGAGCCTCCGCCGGGCCCGTCAGCGGAATGATGGGACTCGACAGCGACAGCGTGATCCTGCACGTCTTGCCGTTGTTCCACATCGGCGGCAGCGGCGTCGCCGTTGTCGGGCTTCTCAGCGGCGCGGTGAACGTCGTCCACCGCGAGGTCGACCCCAAGAGGATCTTCGCCGACATTCCCGGCCACGGAATCACGTGCAGCTTCATGGTGCCGGCGCTGCTTCAAGCTCTGGCATCGATCCCGGGGGCATCCGATGTCGACTTCTCATCGCTCGACACGATGTTCTACGGCGCCTCACCGATCACCGAAGAGGTGCTCGTGGCGTCGATGGCGCTGCTCAAGTGTCCCCACGCCCAGGCGTATGGGCTCACCGAGACCAACGGCGTCATCACCTGGCTCCCGCAGGAAGATCACGACCCGGGCGGCCCCCGAGCCAATCTGCTGCGGTCTGCCGGCAAACCCGTTCCCGGTGTCGAACTCCGAATCGTGGATCCCGAAGGCGCCGATGCTGCCTCCGGCCAGGTCGGTGAGATCTGGGTGCGGACCATCCAGAACATGAAGGGCTATTGGCGCGACCCCGAGGCAACCGACGATGTATACCCGGAGGGTCGCGACGATGACGGCCTGGGTTGGTTCCGTACCGGTGACCTCGGCTACCTCGAAGACGGCTACCTGTTCATCCACGACCGCCTCAAGGACATGATCGTCTCCGGCGGCGAGAACATCTACCCGGCCGAGATCGAGAACGCGATCATGGCCCACCCCGATGTCGCCGACGTCGCAGTGATCGGCATACCGAGCGATCGGTGGGGCGAAACCCCACTCGCCCTGATTCAACCGGTCGAGGGGGCGTCGCCGACCCAGGACGAGATCATCGCCCACTGCAGCGATCGACTGGCGCGTTTCAAGCTCCCCTCGAGAGTCGAGTACGTCGACACCATCCCGCGGAACCCGTCGGGCAAGATCCTCAAAGTCGAGCTCCGTGCACCGTACTGGGAAGGGCGCGGGCGGGCTGTCAACTGATGCCAACCCATCAGCGTCGGCTCGTTGTGCGAGCGTCGCTCAGAACGTGAGCACCGGTTTTGTGACCGCTCCGGACGCGCTCGCCGCTTCCGCGTCGAGGGTGCCGGCGGTGAGTTCTTCGGGTGCACCGGACAACGTCGTTGTCGCGCCGTAGCGGGCGGCGAGCTCGAGTCTGTTCTTGTGCCGGTCGATCGCGATGATTCGTTCCACGCCTGCGCTGGCGGCCTCGATCGACGGTGACTAGCGTCCATGGTCATGGCCCACGTAAAGCAACGAAGGATCCCGTTCTACGACCATGAGGAGGCGCCGTTGTTCGACCAGACGGGTGGGCGTTGGAAGCCCATTGTGGCTGCTGCCGACGAGAGCCAGGATCGCCGGCTCGCCGACGCCGCTGTTCGATGACCGTCACCGATCCTGCGCTTTCCGACAAGGTCGATGGAGCGCTCGCCTCGCTGGCCGATGAGGGGACGGCCGTCATCAGCGGCGTCCTCACCACCGACGAGGCCGCCGCAACGTTCGAGGCGCTGTTGGCGGCGTCGGATGAGAGCGAGCGCCGCGGCGTTCCCAAGCACATCGCCGCGCTCGATCCGAACGCGGCAAATGTCCGTGTGTTCAATCTCATCGATCTCGACCCGCTCTTCGCTCGTTTGATCGAGCATCCGATCGCCGACGCGCTCGTTGCGGGTTTGCTTGGTTCGGACTACATCGTGTCGAACTTCACGGCCAACATCGCACGGCCGGGCAGCGAGTCGATGGTGGTGCACTCTGATCTTGCGGCGGTGATGCCCGAACCCTGGACGAGCGCACTGAGTTGCAACATCATCTGGTGCCTCACCGACATCCGCGGTGACAATGGCGCCACGATGTACATCCCAGGGAGTCACCGATACCGTTCCGCGGCCGACGTTCCAGCGAACCCCGTTGCCAACATGGTGCCGTTCGAAGCGCCGGCCGGTTCGGTGGTGGTGATGGACGGACGGGTCTGGCACACGTCCGGTCGCAACATCACCGCCGCCGAAGATCGGGCGCTCTTGTTCGGGTACTACACCAAGCCGTACCTCCGTCCGCAATGGAACTTCACCGCCAGCCTTCGGCCCGAGGCGCAGGCGGCGATGTCGCCCGTCATGCGCTACCGACTCGGCCTCGATACGAATCTGAACATGCCGAACGAGGCGATCTTCGGCGACTTGCGGGGGACTCGGCGGGGTCAGTCCGATGTCTGACATCGACGTTCGGTCGCTGCCGGAGGTGACGGACGATTTCGATCGTGCCGAGCACGACCTTCGCTCACACGGAATCTGTGCGGTCTCGGGCGTTCTCGACGACGTCACGCTTTCTCGGGTGCGCACCGACCTGTACACCGCGGCGGACGATGATCGGACTCGGGGCCGGGAACAGCGTGGGTTCCCACTCGACCCCGACGAGACGAATCAGCGAGTCTGGAATCTGCTCAGCCGGTCGCCGGTGTTCGTCGATCTCGCTGAGCATCGTACGGCACTGCGTCTTCTCCGTTCGGTGCTCGGCTGGCCAATGCTGCTCGGGAACCTGTCTGGCAACATCACCGGTCCCGGGGGCGAGGCTGGTTCTCTCCACGCCGACCAGATCTTCGTGCCCCAGCCCTGGCCGGAGGCTCCGCAGGGGGCGAACGCCGCGTGGTGCGTCGACGACTTCACTGCCGACAACGGTGCGACCAGATTCGTTCCCGGTAGTCACCTGCTCAATCGTCTGCCGAACGGCACCGATGCACCCCAGTCGGTCCCGCTGGAAGCTCCGGCCGGATCCCTTGTCGTCTTCGACAGTCGGGTCTGGCACCAGGCTGGTTCGAATCGGACAACTGATCAGCGTCGGGCCGCCGTGTTCGGCTGGTACACCCGGCCGATCTATCGGACCCAGGAGAACTGGTTCTTGTCGCTCGATCCGGCGGTACATCGATCGGCATCCGACGAGTTGATGGTGCTGCTCGGGTACCGGACCACGGGCCTCGGACTGGTCAATGGCTTCTCACCCGGCTGACGATGAATGGAGAG
>RCMY010002241.1_pt1 | contig 17569 bp, 15 predicted proteins | sample 2041341 | NCBI WGS metagenome assembly RCMY01 (sample SAMN09708234, study PRJNA481090) | Marine sediment metagenome, whole genome shotgun sequencing project. | reverse complement strand
GGTAAAGCTACTTGAAATGATATGTTTTTAATTTTCAAGAGAATGTACATATGTTATAATTCAACTAGCTTTTTGTTTTGAAAGGAATACTATGAGAAAAAATTCTAGAGACTTATTTATCGTTTTATATAAGACCATAGTTTATGTTGCACTTTACCTAGTATTTTTCTTGTGCTTTAAAAGAGAAAATATTGCTTTAGTAAATTTATCAAGAACACTCGTAATTACTACAATGACTTTTGTTACTGTTGGAATTCTAATGATGTTTGTATATGGAAACTTTGAAATTGGTAAGAAGAAAACCAAGCCAATTGTTTATTCTATGACAGTTGGAATCATTCTGACAGATATACTTACTTATCTGCAGCTAATGATCATGAACACTAATCCATTTAATAATCCAGTATTTAAGTTGGAACAGCTTGATACATTATTAATTGTAATTGTTATTCAAATCTTAATCATCTACATCACAACGTCAATCGGTAATGGAATTTACTTTAAAATGAATAAACCGATGAAGACACTCTTGGTGTGTAGTGATCCTGAGGATCATGATACTGGAGTAATCGAAAGATTCATTGATAGATTTAAGTTACAGTACAATGTTGTTGGTAAGGTTCACCAAGATAAGATTCTTGATCCAAAATGCTTAGATGAAATTGAATACGTTGTATTTGTTAATGTTCGTTCAGCAGAGAGAAAACAGTGGGTTGATGAGTGCTACAAGCGTAGTATCAGCTTCTCCTATTCACCATCAATCTCAGATGTCCTTGAGCTTAGTGGTGAACATGTCACATTTGATGACAAGCCAATGATAAGCATTGATGCAAAAGGTTTATCCCTTGAACAACGTGTTGTTAAACGTGCTATTGATTTACTTGGAGCAATTGTAGGAGTAATCTTATCGTCACCAATCTGGATTGTTTCGGCAATCGCGATTAAGCTTGGTGATGGTGGTTCCATTCTCTTTACACAGGATCGATATACAATCAACGGTAAAATATTTAAAGTTTATAAATTTAGAACAATGAAAGAAAACGTTGAGAACTATTCCTCAACTGAAGATGATGATCGCATCACTAAAGTAGGTAAAGTTCTTCGTAAGATTCGTATGGATGAACTTCCTCAGCTTCTCAACATCTTAAAAGGTGATATGAGCCTTGTAGGACCTCGTCCTGAGATGCTAAGCAACGTAGAGCTATACGAACAGGAACTTCCTGAATTTCGCTATCGCTTGCGTGTAAAGGCTGGATTAACAGGTATTGCTCAAATCGAAGGGAAATATAACACAAGCCCTTACGATAAACTGCTGATGGATTTACTCTATATTGAGAACTACAGCATCTGGTCAGATATTAAATTAATACTTCGTACTGTTACCGTAATTTTTAAATCAGATAGTACTGAAGGATTTGACAAGCCTCAAAAATAACACTGCAATAATTGTAGTGTTATTTTTATTACCAATTTAGTATAATTGAGCTAGAAACAAGAGGGGATAGTAATGTCTGTTTTTTTCTATGTATATGTGCTATTTATGATAGCCTTTATTGAAATCATGAACTACTCGTTTCATAATTTTTTTGAAAGACGTTGTGAGCGAGTAATTTTTGATATTCTCTCACTTACAGTTAATGCAATATCAGTGACCTTTATCTTTTGGGGAGTCAGTTCTTTTATCCGCTCTGTACTCCTCATTATTTTACTCTTTATCAATGTCTTTGCGCGTTATAAGATGAGCTCATTAACTGCCCTCACAATATCCATGGTCTACATTGTTAGTACCTATTCAGTGAGAGGGATTATCTTCCCACTTATTGCTCTCGCAACATCGCAACCACTTGTTGCAGTTATGGTCCATAAGGACAGTTACTATATTGTTCAATGTTTAGCTTTAGTCATTACTACTGCGACACTCTTATTATTACGCAAACATTTGGTTAAAGATGATGATTTCAGATTGTTTATCTCTCATCCATTCCAACTTCGTACCTATCTAGGATGGCTCTTTGTATCATGGATACTTATGATGGTGATTAATACAGGTCGTTATCGTAATATTGAAGCAACTTGGTATTCATTAACGTATTTTACGACTGCAAGTCTTATCGCTTTATCTCTTGTCTATTTCTATTACTACTTGAATAAAATTACAGTTTATTCAGAGAAAGAAATGGTTGAACGACGAATCATTGAAAGTCTTGAATCGAAACTAGAACTCTACAAACGTCTTGAAGATCAACTTATGTCGATTCGAAGATTTAGACATGATTATCGTAAGGTTCTTCATACACTTAAGTACTATTCAGAGAATGAAGACAACGAAGGTATGGCGCAATTTATTCGTGACACCTTAGAAGTGGTGGATGTGCCAATTGATGCAGGGATGCAGTATAGTAATAACTTTTTACTGGATGCTATGCTTCAGGATATATCAAATAGAGCAGAAAAGAATAATATACGATTTGAAGCACAAGTATTTTTCCCAGAAGGATTTGAGATATCTGACTTAGATATTGTAAGACTTTTTGGTAATGCTGTTGAGAACTCATTAAACCATACATTAAATGTAGAAGATGGATGGATTAAGATTCTAGGTAAAGAATCGAATCACTGGTTCCATCTCTCGATATCAAATTCATTTGATGGACTGATTAAGAAAAATAAAGGTGCAATTATTACACGTAAAAAAGATTCACACGATCATGGATATGGACTCTTTATCATGAATGATATTGTTGAAAGATTAAACGGAGTTATTACATACAGTGATAATGAAACTCATGATGTATTTACCGTGAAGATATCCATTCCACTAATTTAGTATTGTAGGAGGTTATTTTGTATGAAACGTTATCACTTGGTTATTTTAACTTTTATTGTTGTAGCGATAGGAGCGGTTCTCTCACTCGTCATTAATAAAGCACAACATAAAATAGAGACAATACATTGTGAACGTTATGACATCATATCCTTTGATGACCTCAATGAAGCAGCTGGAGTAGATGGTGGTACCATTACTATTTCTTTAGATAACAAGGTTTACTCGTTGAAAGAATATTCATACCTATCATGGGCACCACAGTATCCTCTACAGATTATCGATTCATTAGAAGTGATTCTTACTACAAATGGTGAGGAGTACCGTGTACCTGTAATAGCTAAAGACTCCTATCCTGCTGAGATTAGTGTAAAGTATGAAGGTCAGGAAATAGAAAATAATTCTAAAATTGAAGTTTACCAATATGAACTAATCGATGAACGATTTGAAGTAAGTGCAACTGAAAAGAAGAATGACGTAATGCAAAAGTTAGAAACGGTTACCCTTGTTGATAAGGTAGATACTTCACAACTCGGGGATCAAAAGATATCCTGGCATGTTAGTGATGGAGTAAATGACACTAACTTTACAGTACATGTAAGTGTTAAAGAGAATACAGAGAACGTAGGCATGAATAAAGACGGTTTAATGGAACTGAAGTATCCTCATCTAGAGAGTGCTTTAGTAACACGTAAACGTGCATTACCAAAAGACTATGTTCCAGAGTTATCGTTCATTCCTGCTAAATATTCAGTGAGTGATGGATATCGAGCAACACCTACTGTAAGTAATGCAACAACGTATCTAATTGATGCAATGTATGAAGAAACAGGACTATGGATGTTTGTGACATCATCGTATCGCAACTATGAGCTCCAAGAACGCCTTTACACAGGTTACATAGCTGAGTATGGACAAGAAGAGGCTGATAGACTTTCAGCACGTCCTGGCACCTCAGAACATCAAACAGGGCTTGTGATTGATGTTGTTACTCCTGGTGGGGAAATGATGAAGTTTAAAGAAACGAAACAATCAGAGTGGGTTAATAAGAATGCTCACCGTTTTGGATTCATTGTTCGCTATCCAGAAGGTAAAGAAGATATTACAGGGTATATGCCTGAAGCATGGCATCTACGTTATGTTGGTGAAGATATTGCAAAGAAGGTTTACAATTCTGGATTAACATATGATGAGTGGTATCGTGATAACTTTGTAAATATAAATATGGATGAGTAATCATTAAATAATATATATCAATAAATAAGGCTTATTCTGAATAATAATCAGAACAAGCCTTTCTTTTATAATGGTATAAGATTGAAGAAATTAGTTGTTCTTCATCTTTGCTTTTCTATTTGTAGTTGAGAAAGTAATGAATAGCATTCCAACTGCAATAGTAAATATACTTGAATATGATTGAGCAATACCTGTGCTTGGTAGTTTAATAGTATCTTGATCTTCCTTTGGAGTTTCTGTAACTTCTGGGAGTTTAGGTTCTTCAGGAGTTTCAGTAACTGTTTCCTTTAGATTCCACTTAGCAAATAATATTGTACTTCCTTGTAATGTATCTGCATCAAAGTTCCAAGCTTTAGTAAGAGTAACATCTGAATACCAACCAGCGAAGTCAAATCCTTCTTTAGTAGGGTTTGAAGGTTTAGTGATCAGACTACCTTCTTCAATACCAGTCAATGGACTTACAATACTTCCACCGTTTGATTCAAAAGTTACATCATAATAATTGATTACTGGAGCGATAGGGCTCCATTTTGCATATAATGTAGTGTTTCCATTCAATTTATCAGTATCAAAATTCCAAGCTGATGTAAGGTCAATATCTGAATACCAGCCAGCAAATTCAAAGCCTTTTTTAGTAGGGTTTGCAGGTTTAGTAATCAGACTACCTTCCTCAATACCTGTTAATGGATTAATAGGTGTTCCACCGTTTGATTCGAAGTTCACATCATAATAGTTGATCACAGGAGCGATAGGGTTCCATTTTGCATATAATGTAGTATTCGAAATTAATGTATCAGTATCAAAGTTCCAAGCTGATGTAAGGTCAATATCTGAATACCAACCAGCAAATTCAAATCCTTCTTTAGTAGGGCTTGCAGGTATAGTAATAAGACTACCTTCTTCAATACCAGTCAATGGACTAACGATGCTTCCACCGTTTGATTCAAAAGTTACATCGTAATAATTGATCACAGGAGCGATAGGGCTCCATTTTGCATATAATGTAGTATTTGCATTCAATGTGTCTGTATCAAAGTTCCAAGCTGATGTAAGGTCAATATCTGAATACCAGCCAGCGAAGTCAAAACCTTCTTTAGTAGGGTTTTCAGGTTTAGTAATAAGACTGCCTTCTTCAATACCAGTCAATGGAGTAACAGCTGTTCCACCATTTGATTCGAAGTTTACATCATAATATTGAATTGTTCGAGTATAGTTATAATTAATAGATAATGGGTGGTTAACCATCCAGTTTTCAGCTGGGTAGTATAAATCATGTTCAGGATTTGTAAAAGGATCGCCTGCAATATGAAATGGATAAGCATTGAGGATATCACTTTGTGTTGCAATTGGATAATTTTCTGAGACAGATGCGCTTTTCCAAACACTACTTTTACCAATAAGCCCTATGGTTCCTCCCGAAGTTACTGCACTAGTAGGTGTAGGTTTTACAGCTGGAGCACCAAAGTCATCGACATGATAGAATCCTGCACCAATAACACGAGTTGGTAAATCATCGCTGATTGTTATTGTAGTTGATTCTTGATATACTCCATTGTTATCAAAGTAGCCGAATTCTTGTAATGTACCCGCATCACGTGAACCTGCTTTGTGTGTATCTGAATACTGTCCAGCATTTTTAAGGTTGATTACTTGCCCTCGAATTCCTGAGAAAGAAGTTGATAAGTTATATACTTTCCAAAACTCAGTAGCACTATCGATTTCTGTTTGTGTTTTTCCTCCAGGTAATGGATTCAACATATCTTGTCGGTTCATATATTTAGCTGCTGATAATGAAAATTTCAGAACTTCAGCAACCAAAATTTTTACGACAATAGGTTCCTCTGGGTTTGTGATGGTAGGAACGAGTCTAACTGGTGAATTTAAAAGAACAAGTTTATAGGTGCTAGGCACAGTTGCGTTAAACTTTTGGTTAATTCCATCAATTGATAGATAGTAATCTGAAACAAAATCATCATAATCAGCATAACCACTATCAGTACCCAACAAGACTGAGCTATTATAATCACCAAGATAGTATTCAATCTCAACTTTTTGTCGGTATCTAGTAATGTCTACAGATTCAAGTGCAAAGTGTTTTGATCCTGATTCTACAGTTTCCAATGAGTTGCCTTGTTTATCAATAAGAAGATTCGTGGTTTCATCATAATTAAGTGAGACAGTTCGTGTGTCATTTAACTCTTCACTTGTAAGTGTTGCACTAAGCTCCTTTGTCACTGTTTCTGCATTAATATTCATAATCTGCGGTATCATTAGGCAGACTGAAAACAATGCTAAAATCGCATATTTAATTCTTTTCATGAGTTCCCCCTCTGGAATCACTAAATTATATTATTATTGACAAAATAATTTGTGGTTCGTTAACGAACACAACAATATAAAGCATCCCTAAACATATGTAATTTAGTTAACATCCATGTAAAAAGAAAATATCACAATATAATAAAATAAATATAAAAATGTTACGAACGCTAGTAAAAATTGTAATGAATAAACATTTTTTATCTTGAAATAGTGAAATATTAATTATTTTTGAGTCGAAAACATTGGCGAATAATGATAACGTATTGACTTAGTTATAAATAATCGCTACTATTTAATTAGTCAGGAGGTGTGGCAATGAACAGTTCTTCAATTAATTAAAACTGAATAATTAATAGGAGGAGTTTTGCCATGCTTACAATACATATCGGTGTTAAGACACCATTGGGGCGCGAACTTGTCGCGCCTTTTACTTTGTCAATCAATCACGGTGATAAGATTGCGATTATTGGTGAAGAAGGAAACGGTAAAAGTTTATACTTAAAATCAATCTTAAATATAGCGGATCCAGAGCTCTATGTGGAACGTTCTTTAAGTCATACTAAAACAGTCTTTGGATATCTTGCACAAGATCTCAGTACAGAGATTCTTTCAATGAGTGCTCGAGAGTATCTCATTGGAGAAGAGTGGGATCGATACCAAAAACTTGATGTTTATCTGCACCAACATTTATCTCATTTTAATGATGAAGACCTCGATCGTTCGATGTCTAGTTTTTCTGGTGGAGAAAGGGTTAAGATTCAAATCATTCGTATGTTACTTCAGGATGCTGATTGTTTCTTACTGGATGAGCCTACGAACGATATCGACTTGAATACGATATTGTGGTTAGAAGATTGGATACAGGCTCAAAGTAAACCAGTAGTCTTCATCTCACACGATACACGACTTCTACAGCACACAGCGAATCGGATTGTACATTTTGAACAAACGCATCGTAAGACACGTTCAAAGATCACAGTATTCGAAGGAAACTATGATTCCTATGTTGCAAAACGATACCAACACATTACAACTCATAATAAAAATGTTGAGAATCAACGTGCACTTAAAGCGAAGCAGATGGACAGGTGGCGACGACTGTATCAACAGGTTGACCATAAATTAGGGACAATATCACGTCAGGCTCCTTCAAAGGGAAGGCTATTGAAGAAAAAGATGGCAGTTGTAAAATCAATGGAGAAACGTTTTGATCGTGAGAAGATTGCAGATAAGATTGATCAGGAAGAAGCAATTTCCTTAAGATTCAATGAGATGGAAATGCTGCATCATAAGAAACTATTAGAAATTGATGTTAAGAAACTAAAGATTGCTGGTAAGACACTAGGACATGATTACTATCTTGATATCTATTCTCATGATAAGATTGCGATTCTAGGGCCTAACGGCTGCGGTAAGAGTACCTTGTTGAAGCAGGTTTTTGATGACGAGTTCTTTATGCACCAGGATTATCGATTGAATCTCGATTATAATAAGAGTCCAATAGATAACTGTATTGACCAGGGAAGTCGTGATGAACGAACACAAGTCATCAATCACTTAGGAAGTCTTAAATTCACAGAGACTGAAATGAATACACCCATGAGAGATTTATCAGGTGGACAGAAAGCTAAGGTATCATTACTTAAGTTGGTATTAAAGAATCCACCGTACATTATCTTAGATGAATCTACACGAAATCTTAGCCCACTGTCTCAAGATGTTATCCATACGATGCTTAAGAGCTATCGTGGGGCAATTGTCTGTGTAACTCATGACCGTGCGCTCATTGAAGAGGTATTTGATAGTGTCTATGAATTCACGAAAGAAGGCTTTGTAGAGCTTGATTAGTAATGAATTATTAAGTCTAAGCTTTAAGTAAACAAGAAATATGATAGAATAAAACCAGGTGATAATTATGAAACGTTGTGCATGGGCAATGCATCATGAGGAAGATATTAAGTATCATGATGAAGAATGGGGAACACCAAATACGGATGATCGTTATTTGTTTATGATGTTGTGCCTTGAAGGACAGCAAGCAGGATTGAGTTGGATTACGATATTAAAACGTCGAGAATCCATGAAACGTGCTTATGCAGACTTTGATCCTGTGAAGTTATCTTCATTTACAAGTGATGATGTAGATCGTCTATTAGAAGATCCTGGGATTATTCGTCATAGGCTAAAAGTAGAAGCAGTTATTTCGAATGCGAAAGCGTACTTAAAACTTATTGAGGAAACAGGGTCACTGAGTGATTATCTGTGGTCGAAAGTAGACTATCAAGCGATTGTAAATCACTTTGATGATTATTCTCAAGTTCCAGCACAAACACAGTTATCGCAAGAAATTAGTAAAGATTTAAAGAAACGTGGATTCAAATTTGTGGGTCCTACAATTATCTATGCATTCATGCAAGCTGTAGGAATAGTAAACGATCATGACACAGATTGCTTTAAAAAAGAATTAGATAAAAATGTTACTGTGAAAAGAGGGTAGATCGTATGTTAACGTATAAAAAATTTACAGAAGAGCACATTCCAACATATTATGAGTGGAGAAATGATCCAGAGGTAGCGAAGTTTGATCAGTCAGTATTCCTTCGTCCTATGGCTTTTGAAGAAGTTAAGGACTGGAGTCAAATAATGGTTGATGGTTTGACTTTCCTTGTCTATGATGACGAGAAACCAATCGGAACTTGTGCATTTATGCATTTGGATAATCGTAACCGTCATGCTGAGTTAGCAATTGTGATTGGTGATAAGAACTCGTGGAGTAAAGGTTATGGAACTCAAATCATGACGCAACTATTAGAATGGGGATTTGAGGGACTTAACTTAAACCGTCTGTATCTTCATGTGTTTAGTTTTAATGAACGTGCAATAGGTCTCTATAAGAAGATGGGATTCCAACATGAAGGGTCTATGCGTAATATGCTCTATCGTGATGGGAAGTATCATAACTTAGAATGTTATGGACTTATGCGCGATGAATGGTTAGAAGCAAAGAAATAGTAAAAAGGCTGAATGGATATCCACTCAGCCTGTTTTTATGAAACCGTTGTTACTAGATTAATATGATACCTGGTTCAACTTCTGGTTTAGTAAAGGCAATAATGCCTTCAATAAGTCCAATAATTGCTGGTATTGCTGTCCAAGAGAAAAGTAGAAAAACAATACCTACACCAATCTTTCCTGCATAGAACTTATGAGCTCCGATACAACCCAGTAAGATTCCAAGTAAACCATAAGCAATCTTATTCACAGGTTTCTTTCCTGTATAGATGTTTGTTGTATTGTAAGTGTTTTGAGATTTATTAATAATGTATTCCCCACCATTTTCATAGACCTCAACGACATCATTTATCTCGGGCTTAAATGATAATGAATAATCTCGAACAGTAATGATGTCTCCATTATTCATTGCGATTGTTACAACTCCAGAATCGACTTTAATAATTTTTGGCATAGCGCTCTCCTTTGTATACTGGGCTAATTATACAAATCAAGGATATACATTCAAGAGTATCCTTGGTGAACGGTCAATAATTAAGAATGACTGATGAAAATACCTCCCTACACGGATTGTAAGGAGGTATTTATTGCGTTGATTAAGATTTACTAAGCAAATAGGCTAAAGAAGAAACTCATCACAAATCTAAAGATTAACATCATAAAGATGAAAAGATAGAAAGCCGCAAAAGGATTTACAGGTCGTTGATATTGTTGACGATTTTCTTGTCCTTGTTGTTGACGGTATTGTTGTTGTGCTTGTTGCTGTTGACGCATCATTTCTGCAAAGATGTCATTAAATCCATAGAAGGTTTGACCACCGTATTGTCCTTGACCTTGGTAAGGATTACCTTGAGGTTGTTGAGCACTACCAAAACGATCAAAGTAAGCACGTTTGTCTGGATCACCCAGAACATCATAAGCTTCATTGATTGCTTTCATCTTCTCTTCAGCGCCTGCTTCTTTATTGACATCAGGATGATACTTCTGTGCCATCTTACGATAAGAACGCTTAATATCATCTTGTGACGCATCTTGAGGAACGTTTAATATCGAATAGTAATTTTTTCTTTGTGACATCAAATTCCCCCTAATTTAACTTTTTGCATCAAATTTTGTACGACATTTTGGACAAGTTACTACAATACTCTTCTTTCCACGAGGGACTCGGAGTTGTTGTTTACACTCTGGACATTTAAGATATTTATACTTAGGGAAGTCTTTGATTCGTTTCCATCCTTTTTTAAATGGATCCGTAAGTTTTCCTCTAAAGTTTGTATAAACTCTATTTTCATTATAACGTTTACTAAAATTCTTTGAGAACATTCTAAAATACATAAGAATTATCAGAATAAAAGGTAAGAATCTTAAGACTGCTTGGGTTCTAAAGAAGAATGAGATGATAAGTAGAATCATTGATAAGAAGAGCATGTCTCTTCCAAGGATATCTACACCATATCGTCCTCTCATAAAATGTTCTAATTTATACTTCAATTTGTTCATGCATCATTGCTCCTAACAGAGAGTATTATAACACTTTTATAGAAATTTCAATAACAAACTCATCTACAAATTGTGTTGTAATATCATTTACTAACAGGTTTTCATAGAAATAATCACCAAGCGTTAAATTATTTTCATAAGCGTATGCTACCATTTTATCATAAGCGTCCTTTAAAGAGTTGAAATTCCCATGATGATAATATGTTAAATAATCGCCTTTTTCACGCAATTGACCTTTTCCTGGATTGAGTTTCTGAGTGAAGAAATAGGAATAACGATCGTAATGATGATTGATAATATCATTCTTATCAATCATTGTACCAATGTAATTTGCGAAGCGTAGGTTATTGTCGTTTACAAAATTCATATAGTCCTTAAAGTACTTGCCACCTTTTGGGCTTTGAGCTTTCTCACTAACAATAAGATAGGTTTCATCAAAATGTTTAATCATACAGGTGTTGGCAGTGTTCTTTGCAGCTTCATCAATGTTATACTGAGTTTGCATAATGAAATGTTTACTTACATTGAGGCGATGGATTTCTTCATCAATCTTTTTAACTTGCTCATCAAAGACTAATTTAAGTTTTTCTGGGGAACGTTCATCCAGATACTGTTTAATATCTTTCAGTGGCATTCCTGTATTCTTAAGAAAACTTATGACAGTGAAGGCATAGTATTGATAATGGGCATAGTATCGATAACCATTGGGCATGACTATTTCAGGCTTAAATAAGCCAATTTCATCATAATAAAACAGTACGTGTTTTGGTATATTGGTAAGTTTTGAAAACTGTCCCGTAGTGAGATAGGTTGAATCCATAAAAAAGTCCTCCAATGCGTGTAATAATGCTTGACTATAAGGTAACCTTATACCTTATTATAGTTCAGTTATTGAAATTTTATCAAGGGGGTAGCTATGAAACTAATAATAAAATATCTCAAGCAACATAAAATCTTATTTCTTCTTAACGTTTTTGCGATTTTAGCATTGGCTTTAACTGACTTAGGTATACCAACAATAATGGCAAAAATGATTGATGAAGGGGTGGCTAGTAAAGATATTGCTCTCATTAAACAATATGGAACTGTCCTTCTTGGTGTAGCCTTTGTTGGTGGATTGGGTAATATCTTACTGAACTATACATCAACACGCATCGCAACACGAATTACTCGTGATATCCGTGTTGATATGTTCAACAAATCACAGGAACTCTCTCACTCAGAATACAATGAATTGGGTGTGTCTTCCTTAATTACACGCGTATCAAGTGACGTCTATCAACTACAACTTTTTGTACAAATGTTATTGCGTATGGGATTAAATAGTCCTGTAATGATTCTTGCATCTGCTGTAATGATCTATAATACGAACGTGAACTTGGCTCTAAAAGTAGCCATTGCTGTTCCATTAATTCTTATTGTAGTAATTACTGTAGGATTTCTTTCAAATCCATTAAGTCGTAAACAACAAAAACTTGTCGATACTTTAAACCGTATTACTCGTGAGAACATCACAGGTGTTCGTGTTATCCGTGCTTTTAGAAAAGATGATCATGAGACGAAACGTTTTAATGAAGTTAATACAGAATATACTCGTACATCAAAGAAACTGTTCTTATTAATGGCAGGGGTAGAACCTGTGTTCTTCTTTATCCTTAATATGACAGTACTTGTGGTTATGGTAGTAGGAGCTCAAATGGTTGACTTAGGACAACTTGAAGTCGGGGTCTTAATCGCATTCTTTGAATACCTATTCCATGTCTTATTCTCATTACTCTTATTCTCAATTGTATTTGTTATGTATCCTCGTGCAGCAGTAAGTGCTCGCCGTATCTCAGAAGTATTACATATGGAACCAAACATTACTAACCCAGAAAATGGAGTAAGTGAAGGAACTACAGAAACAACAGAAATAGTCTTTGATAATGTAAGTTTTGCTTATCCCGATGGTGAAGCGGAAGTATTACATAATATTAACTTTACTGCCAAACAAGGGGAGACTGTTGCCTTTATTGGATCAACAGGAAGTGGTAAGTCGACACTTATCAACCTGATTGTTCGTTTCTATGATGTAACGAAGGGGAACGTATTGGTGAATGGTGTGGATGTCAGAGATTATGACCTCTATGCACTTCGTGACCATGTCGGTTTTATTCCTCAAAAGGCACTCTTGTTCAGTGGAAGTATCGCTGACAACATTCGTTATGGTAAACAAGATGCTAATGAATTTGAACTTGAAGAAAGTGCAGAACTTGCGGCAGCTAAAGACTTTATCCAACAGAAACCTCATCAATACGATGAGACACTCAGTGAAGGTGGTACCAACGTATCAGGTGGTCAACGTCAACGTCTAAGTATTGCGAGAGCATTAGTTCGTAAACCGGATATCTATATCTTTGATGATAGTTTCTCAGCGCTTGATTATAAAACGGATGCAACGATTCGTGCAAACCTTAAGAATCAAACACATGATGCAATCACACTTATTGTTGCCCAACGTGTAAGCTCGATTGTGGATGCCGATCAAATTATTGTATTAAATGAAGGTGAAATTGTAGGTAAGGGTACTCATCAAGAATTGATGGTATCGTGTCCTATTTATGTAGAGATTGCGAGATCTCAATTTAGCGAGGAGGAAATGGCAAAATATGAATAAATTATGGCGTGTATTAAAACCATATCGTAAACGTCTATTTGCAGCTGTTGCATGTATCTTTACAGCAGCAGTACTCACAGCTATTTCTCCTACATTAGAAGGAATGGTAACAACACAACTTGCAAGTGATGTTAATGATATTCGTGAAGGTGTAGCAGGAGCACATATTCAATATGATGTTATCTGGAACATAGTCTTCACAATTCTTGTGTTACAAATTGTAAACTTTAGTTCAAGACTTGGTATGCAACGTTTTATGACTACAGGTATTCAGTCAGCAATGTTTGACCTAAGATTACAGATTAAAGAAAAGATGACGCGTTTACCAATTCGTTATTTTGATAGTCATGCTGCTGGTGATTTAATGAGCCGTATGACAACAGATATGGAAACTCTATCAGGAGCACTGCAACAGTCCTTTACACAGATTATTATGGCGGTCCTAAACCTTAGCTTTGCCGTATTCTTTATGTTTAGAATCAACTGGCAAATGGCTTTAGTAGCAATTCTTATTATTCCTATTAGTGTTGTTGTGGCACGAATTATCGTCATGAAGTCACAACGACTCTTTGCAATCCAACAAGCTTCTCTAGGTGCCTTGAACTCAGTAGTCCAAGAGAAGTTTACAGGATTTAATATTATTAAATTATACAATTACCAAGAGAATGCAATTGAAGATTTCAAAGAAGCGAATGACTCCCTTTGCGAGAATGGATTCAAGGCAAACTTTATTTCAGGTCTTATGACTCCAATTGTCTTATTAATGACCTATGTGATTATGGCTATCTGTGTGTTTATGGGTGTCATAAAAGTTACTGAAGGGGTTCTAGTTGTCGGTGCCTTACAAGCCTTTGTGCGTTATATCTGGCAAGTAAACCAACCTTTATCACAGGTAACTCAACTTGCACCAACAATTCAATCAGCAATGGCGTCACTAAACCGTATTACGGAATATCTTGATGAACCCGATGATGTTGTTGATGTAAGCAATCCGATTACTTTAGAGAACTATGAAGGTTCAGTAAGCTTTGATCACATTCACTTTGGTTATGATGAAAATCCAATTATCAAAGATGTAAGTGTTGATATTAAACCTGGTGAGCTCGTGGCTATTGTAGGTCCTACAGGAGCAGGTAAAACAACAATCATTAACTTACTTATGAGATTCTATGATGTTGATTCTGGCGCTATCCGAATTGATGGTATTGATATTCGTGATATGAAACGCGATGATCTACGTTCACTGTTTGGTATGGTACTTCAAGACACATGGCTCTTTAGTGGAAAAATTAAAGACAACATTCGTTATGGAAAACCAGGAGCTAGTGATGACGAAGTAATCGAAGCAGCTAAACAAGCAAACGTTCATCACTTTATCACGACTCTCCCTAATGGCTATGATATGATTTTAAATGAAGAATCATCCAACATTTCTAATGGTGAAAAGCAGTTAATTACAATTGCCCGAGCATTACTAAGTGATCCTAAGATACTGATATTAGATGAAGCAACAAGCTCTGTTGATACACGTCTGGATGCACTGATTCAAGAAGCTTTAAAGACCTTGATGAAGGGAAGAACAAGTTTTGTGATTGCTCACCGTCTTTCAACAATCCGTAACGCAGATAAGATTCTTGTGATGCGTGATGGTAATATTATCGAAACAGGAAATCATGATGAACTCATGGTTCAAAATGGATTCTATGCTGATCTTTATAACAGTCAGTTTGATGAAGAGGACGAGTAATAGCGAACTTGTGGAAGTGTTAAGAATATGATAAACTTTTAGAATGTAAAATTAGGGGAGGGCTTATGATCCGTAAAGCAACAGAAAACGATGTAGAAGCCGTTAAACTTATAGGAATATTATCGACGCAACAAGCGTATGAAGGTATAATACCTGAAGATGTACTGAATGATGCAATAACAAAAAGCATTACCACAGAGAGGATGCTTGAGCAAATCAATAATAGAACGATTATGCTTGCTACTGAAGGCGAGATGGTTGTAGGGTTTGCAATGTATGAGCATAAACAAGATCATACTCATATCGATGTAATTTATGTACTTCCTCACATGCAGAATCAAGGCTATGGTAAAAAACTTCTAGACTTTGTAGAGACAGAAGCTAAGGACCATGGAAAATTGATTACATTAGATATTGAAAATGGTAATGTCAAAGGTGAAGAGTTTTACTTAAGTCAAGGATTTGAGATTGTGGAATACCGTCCCGACACCTTATTTGAGTATCCTATAAAGCGTATTATCATGAAGAAAGTTTGTAATTGAAAGGCATATTGAGATATATGCCTTTTTTAATGGTTTCATTTAATGATTCAAGCTTTATTATATTGAGTTTAAAGAATCACTATGGTATTATAGTTAGGCAAAGGGACCATTAGCTCAGTTGGGAGAGCGCATCCTTGACGTGGATGAAGTCAGCGGTTCGAGTCCGTTATGGTCCACCATTAATTTTTTAAGTCACTTCGGTGATTTTTTTTGTATATCAGGATAAAAGCTAAATTATAATATAAAAGTAAAGACATTCTAATAGCTAAAATAGAAAACACGTTTGATTTACTAGAAAAAGATTTGTAAAGAAAAACAAGAAACTTAATATTAATTCATAGTTCTAACTGTAAAAAAACACAGTTTTTAAAAAAAAAAATGCTTGTGACATTTTACGACTGTTTCATGACATCAAGACTACTAGTTTTTAGGGTCATGCTATCATTCATATATATGAATATTGTGCTAAATGTTAATAAAATGTGCAATTTCAGAGGAGGATATATGAAAAAAATTAGAGAGAAAATTGCGATGCTGTTTTTGGCATTGTTATTAATTATCAGCTCGTTTAATTACAATGCTGATTTATTTGCGAATGAAGGAAGCCTTGAAGAAACTGAACAAGTATCTTTACAGGAACTAGATAGTATTGAACCTGAAAACGGAGAAAATCTAGTACCAAAAGAAGAAGATTCAAAAAAAGTTAAAGTTGATTCCATATCAGGAATAACAGTAACAATACCAAATTCAAGTAACCTAAAGTTTCAAACGTATATTGATCCTGTCACAGGACTAGGACCAGATAAAATGAACCTTCCTCTCGCTCTATCAGTTGATAAAGCAGGGATGACGGGATTATACTTGGAAATCCCATATAGTGGATACATGCCTTCATTAAATGATGAGGTTTTTGAGAATTTCATTATGGACGAAGATATTTTTCAGTTTGTTAATACTGGTACACCTGAAGGCAACTCTATTGTAGAATCTATTGAGGATGATGTAGTTAATAAATTAATAAAAATTAAGTTAAAAGAGACAACACAAACTGTTGAAACAATTAACTTAACATTTATGTTTAATCAAAACTACTATTCTAAATTAGCACCGAATCAAATTATCTGGAAAGACATACAAGCAACAATCAAGTCAGAAAGTGATGAAGTTGTATTTCAGACAGAAAAATACAATGTAACATCAGAGGCTAGAGATGGAATGGCAGTAGACACAAGCTTGCGTTCACCGTCTACTCCTTTTGTTTCGACCGATATGGCTACTTTTAATGCAATTCACCGAAATAATTACAACGCAGCCTCTATTTTAGATGAAACTTATGAAAACAATATTATGTACTTCGATATTCCAAAGATTCTTGAAGTTAAATTGACACCAGGAGGAGCATTCAATAACTATGAAACTATTGACTTGGGGGATGTAATTCGTTATCAAGCTAAATTTAAGGACGCTAAAGAGTACTACAACTTTTGGAATTATGGTGGAAATCCAAACACTAACTATAATTCGACCCCTATTACATTATCAGGGTTTGATTTATTTAATATAGGAGAAACTGTAGATATTGTAGTTGGTCAAATTTACAAGAAAATTAATGGACCAGTAAATGAGAATACTCATACATTAACTTATACCAAAACTAAAGCAGATGATTTTAAAATCAATCTTTCATTAATTGTTTTCAGTAATTAAAAATAATTTCTCAAAATATTTAA
>RCMY010002919.1_pt1 | contig 17572 bp, 12 predicted proteins | sample 2041341 | NCBI WGS metagenome assembly RCMY01 (sample SAMN09708234, study PRJNA481090) | Marine sediment metagenome, whole genome shotgun sequencing project. | reverse complement strand
GGCATTCTCAATCTTCAGCGTATCGCCCCGTTCTTAAAAAAGTGGACGAAGGAGAACAATAGTGATGATTATGCCAATCTAGATCAGGTATATAAAGATCTCGTCGATCAATATAAGGACTATATCTTTCACGTAGCACAGAATATCGGTGGCATTTATGTTACCCCGAAGACCATGGGCGAGGAAGGCGAAGTATACCAGCCCGTGGAAAAAATGAAGCAAAAGCAGGCACTTGTTTTCCTAAACGATTATATATTTAAGGAACCCACATGGTTATTGCGCAAAGATATACTTAACGCCATACAATCCCCACAATCGAAAGAAGCGGTTACCAAGACCATGGAAAGTATCATGATGAACCTGCTCGGGGGGAGCCGCTTAAGCCGAATGACCTTTATCGCCGAGCGTTATGAAGAAGAGGACCCGTATACACCCGAAGCATATATGGACGATCTTGCGCAAGTGGTATGGGGCGATATGAACGTTTTTTATCAGACCAATGCCTATCGCAGAAAACTCCAAAAATCGTACGTTTCGAACCTCATTACCCTATATAAGCCAGACGAGGCGGTCGGTATGGTCGAAGGCATCTTGGCCAAACTTTCGGAAGGCTATACCGTTAATACCGATGTTCGCTCGCTGGCCTTGGATAATCTTTTGACGCTTCAAGGCAAAATCAAGCGTACCCTTCCCGTTATGACCGACCGCTTGACCATTGCACACCTGAATTATCTTAAAAGAGAAATTGCTACCGTTGTTGGCGAAACCAAAGATGTCGATCCGTTGTTCATACCGTTTCGAAGGGATGTTTCTATTAAGGAAAGTGGTGGGAAGTAAAATGTTGGCGGTTGCAGACGGCAATATTTTTCTATGGTCTGACAATATCTTCCTATAACAGGTTTCCAATCAATCAAATGCTCGACATAAGCCATCGCTATGTTTTCTTCAGCGCTAATACCTATTATGGCAGGCTTAGAGGTTGTTAGTGCTATATCACACCAAAACCTACCTCATATCAAATTCTGAATGGAATTTTTGATGATTATATTCATCGAAAGCATGACATTTGTTGAATCTGATCCCTAAAAAACCTGATATCTATTGGAAAAAAGGAATATGACACAAAACTCCGTAACGTTTTTGCATAAGAAAAACGTCCGTCCAACCGCCATGCGTATTCTGATTTATAAATACATGGCCGAAAAGGATATCGCAGTCGCCCTGACAGATATCGAAAACGCATTTACAAAGGCTGAACGAACCACTTTATACAGAACCGTAAAGAAATTCGAGGAAAACGGAATCGTTCACCAAATCGAGGATGGAACGGGTATCGCAAAATATGCGCTCTGCGAACCGGGCTGCAATTGCGAGCTCGACCAAGATCTGCACCTGCATTTTCATTGCAGCCATTGTGATGAAACCGTTTGCTTGACCGAGCACAAAATCCCCCACATCAATTTGCCCGACGGCTATATTGCCGAAGATGCCAATTTAGTAGTTACCGGAATTTGTGAAAAATGCAGCGGACAATAAATGCACTTCCATTGCATTGATTTTATGGTAATCTTTGCTGAGATTTTTAAAAATCAAAGAATAACACCGTTTTAATAGGTCGAAATAGAGACACCAGAACTTGAATTTAGGGGTAAAGGAAAAATATGAAAAAGAAAAAAGTAAACCTACGGGACATTAACACCGAAGTGCATTCGGGCGAACATAGTCATGATGACGGCCACAACCATAGCAGTCCCGAAAAAGTCTCGAATTTTATGACCTACATCCCCGCGATTTTCAGTTTTGTAATGTTGCTGGCGGGCATTGCCTTCGATTATTTCGATCTCTTTCCCTTTTTTAAAGGATGGGTGCGACTCGCCTGGTATGGCGTCGCCTACCTTCCTGTCGGGTTTCCTGTTATGAAAGAAGGATGGAAAAGTATCAAGAACGGAAATTTCTTTACGGAGTTCTTGTTGATGTCCATCGCTACTTTAGGAGCGTTCGCATTAAAGGAATATCCCGAAGGTGTTGCCGTAATGCTTTTTTATACGGTCGGGGAATTGTTTCAAAACGCTGCGGTAAAGAAATCGAAGAATAACATTAAAGCCTTGTTAGATGTTCGCCCCAATGAAGCCTTGGTGTACCGTGATTCCGATTTTATTTCCGTGAATCCGGAAACCGTTGAAATTGGTGAGAAAATCCAGGTCCGCGTCGGGGAGAAAATTCCTTTGGATGGAACACCTCTCCCCAAAAGCATCCCTAAATACCGCAGCTATTACTGGGGAAAGCAAACCGGACTCCATTAAAAAAGGTGAAAAAGCATTTGCCGGAAGCATCAATCTCAACGAGGTTATCGAAATTGAAACAACGGCGGAATTCAAGGATAGTTCCATTGCCCGAATTCTCGATTTGGTACAGAACGCTACCGCCCGAAAATCGAAGACCGAACTTTTTATCCGAAAATTTGCGCGTATCTACACGCCTATCGTGGTGTTCCTCGCCATCGGTCTTACCCTTCTTCCCTACTTTTTTATTGACGACTACGTGTTCGGGGATTGGCTGTATCGCGCCCTCGTTTTCTTGGTCATTTCTTGTCCCTGTGCGTTGGTCATCTCCATCCCTTTGGGCTATTTCGGAGGATTGGGGGCTGCCTCCCGAAACGGCATCCTGTTCAAGGGAGCTTCATTTCTCGATGCGATTACCAAAGTGAATACGGTGGTAATGGACAAAACGGGAACGGTCACCAAAGGCGTTTTCAAAATCAAGGATATCAAATCCAACACCTTGGATGAACCAAAGTTTATGAAATATCTGATGGCGATGGAAGAACAGTCCACCCATCCCATTGCCAAGGCGATACTGGAATATAAGGCGGATGGTTCCGATTTCAAGGCGTCCGAAGTATCGGAAATCGCGGGAAAAGGCTTAAAAGGAAAGGTCGACGGAAAAACGGTGTTGGTCGGGAACAAAGCTTTGATGGTTTCCCAAGGAATAGAAGTCCCACCAGAGACCGACACTATCGTAGAATCCATTGTCATGGTCGGCCTAGACGGAAAATTCGCGGGTTATGTAACTATCGCCGATGAACTGAAGGATGATGCCCATCGTGCCATCGAACAAATCCGAAAGGCAGGAATATCAAAAATCATCATGCTATCGGGCGATAAGGATTCCATTACCCAAGAGGTCGCCAAGGAACTCGACATTGACCAAGCAAAAGGCGGATTGCTCCCAGAGGATAAGCTGAACGAAGTCGAAAGGCTTATGAGTCAGCCGGACACTAAAGTTGCTTTTATCGGCGACGGCATTAATGATGCGCCCGTACTGGCGGCGAGCGACGTAGGTATCGCCATGGGTGGTCTGGGCAGCGACGTAGCCATCGAAACAGCGGATGTCATCATACAGACCGATCAGCCGAGTAAAATTGCAAGGGCCATTAAAATAGGCCGTTCTACCCGGCATATCGTTTGGCAGAACATTGCGTTGGCCTTTGGGGTCAAGGCCTTTGTACTGATTTTAGGCGCAGGAGGCTTGGCCACCATGTGGGAAGCTGTTTTTGCCGATGTAGGAGTGGCCTTACTAGCAATTATGAACGCGGTACGGTTGCAGAAGATGAAGTGGGATTAATTACAACTGCACCTCGTGCACATTGGTAAAAGAATTTCTCTTCAAAGACACCAATTTCTTGCTCATTTCCCCAACTCGATCGGGAAACTTTTCGGCAAGGTTTTCCAGTTCTCCGGGGTCGTTCTTTATATTATACAGCTGTGGGTGCATTCGAAATCCCGTGTCGATCTTAGGGCCCCAAGGCACTTGTTTGGGCCCATCGAGCGGTTCGATATATTTCCATTCCCCTTCTATCAGGCCCAAGGCACCCATAAAGCTTTCCTGTACAAGTGAAGTTCTGCCTACCTGCGCATCGCCAGATAATACATCCAATCGATCTTGGCTGTCGATTACATCAGCGGGGGCTTTAGCGGCACCTGCCAAGCTGCCAAGGGAAGCCAAGAAATCTACTTGGCTGAACATCACATTAGAAACACTGCCCTTTCCCTTGCCGTCAGGCCACCGCACAATCAAGGGAATCTTAGTGCCACCTTCAAGCGCACTATACTTACCGCCACGAAGGTTACCCGCAGGTTTGTGACCTCCTAGAAGTTCCCTAGCTTGGTCATGATAGCCGTCATCTACAACGGGGCCGTTATCACTCGAAAAGATGACAACCGTATTATCCAACAAATCCTGTTTCTTCAGGATATCCATAATTTGGCCTACTGTCCAGTCCATCTGTAGGATGACATCGCCCCTTGGGCCCATACCACTTTTACCTTGAAACATCTTGTTGGCGATTCTGGGTACGTGAATATCGTGGGTGGAAAGGAAAAGAAAAAAAGGTTCGTCCTCGTTCGACTGGATAAAGCTTTCGGATTTCTCTACCAACTCCGGGGCAATGGTTTCATCGTCCCAAAGCGCGGCTTTTCCCCCATCCATATAACCGATACGGGAGACGCCGTTTACAATCGTATTGTTATGGCCTTGGGAAGGTTGCATTTTCAAGAGTTCGGGATTTTCTTTTCCCGTAGGCCAATCGCCGACCTTATTGTTATAATTTACACGGATGGGGTCTTCGGGGTCTAAATTGACGATATGATGGTCTTCGACAAAAACACAGGGCACTCGGTCACCGGTCGCGGGAATGATATAGGAGTAATCAAATCCGATTTCCAGTGGTCCGGGCGCTATTTTACCATTCCAATCAGGCCCATTCTCTCCACCCAACCCCAAATGCCATTTGCCCACAATACCAGTTCGATAGCCCGCTGAATTCAAAATTGATGGTAAGGTATTCGCATTGGTATCAATCAAAAGTGATTCGTCGCCTTTGGCCACCCCGGTGCCCTTTCTGCGCCATGCATAGTTGCCCGTCAGCACCGAGTAGCGCGAGGGTGTACAGGTTGCAGCGGTCGCATACGCATTGCGGAACAAAATGCCGTCAGCAGCTAAGGCATCCAGATGCGGAGTTTGAAGGCCTTTTGCCCCATAGGGACTAATATCCCCATAGCCCAGATCATCGGTATAGATGAGGACAATGTTGAGTTGTATGCGTTCCGCTGCCGTGGTATCCACAGTTTCTTGATTTTCCCTTTTGTTATCCTTACATCCTATTACAGGAATCGCGAAAAGGATGATTAGTGTCTGCGGAAATTTTTTTCGGAACATTGGTCTATATTTCAAGGTCATTGTTGTTTTTTCAATACGCTTGACCGAACAGCTCACTCGATGACATCGTACTAATTGTCGGCAATATCAACTTTCTTAAAAACTTTGTGTCCTCGGTCTTTCGACACCAATCTAACAATTTTTGGCGGTATTCATCGATTTTTTTGGCCACCGATATATGAGACTATTAAGGGTACTTTCACACTTTCCTGAAAAAGCGCGGTTTTTTGGTTCCATCCATGAGAAGCATTTCCGTCGCCATGGTCGCTGGTGAAAATGATAAGGGTATTGCCGCCAGTCTTTTTCTGGTTTTTAAACTACCGCACTTTTTATTCATAACTTCATTTTAATCAATTCGAACACTTCCGAAAAGCCGTGTTGGCATTCCAAACCGATTATCGTTTCGTCATTGAGCTGTTTTATGTACTGCACTTTTGCCCCTTCTTTCAGTTCCCAGTTCCCTTTTAAGGTCAGTATCAATTCTACAGGTTGGCTATAATTATCGAAACCGTTCTTTTTCTTATGGTTCTCCGGAAAATTCAGGTCGGGGCGAACCGCACTGATAGTGATCGTATTCTTAGCATCATTTTTAAGCATCACGATCGACGGGGCTGATACGCTTTTTAGCATATCGGTTCCCTTATAGCTGCCGGAATCAAAAATGACATATCCCGAGGTATTGGATGTTTTGTCGGATACGATATGTGCGATACCATCCGCTCTTTGAATTGTATAGGATGTATCCCCGGCTATCTTTTTTTCAAAGGTTTTTTGTCCTTCCGCGGATAAAAAAGGATAGATAACATATTGGTAGGATGCATTTTTAGGGGCGGCACCGTGGTCGATCCAAGCGGTCGCAAAATCACCTTTCGTTTCCTTGGCCCCTTCGCCCCTGACCTGCATTTCGCCCGTCTGTTTGGAGTATTTGTTGTGATAGGAATGCTGTTTCATACGTTGGGCGTGGATCGGGTCGTCCGATAGCACATGGTAGCCGTTCCCGTAGGGATCGACTATCCAGTTCCCGGTATCCGAGGAAAAAGGCAGACCTTCTACCAAGCCTTGCCCATCCATATACATAGGCATTCCCGGATTTTTTAAAAAGGTCTGGAAAAGGTTGGTCTGTACGGGATGCTTTTGATCGACACTCGAGATATCCGTGCCGATACAGATCAGTTTGTCCCCGAAGGAAAAAACTGATTTTTTCGCCTGCAATTTTTCAGGGAAGCTTACGCTCCGATCGCTGACAAGCCCATCGGCGTTCATTCCCCTGCTCTCGTCCAGGACCATTCCGAAAACTCCGTTATCGCCTAATTTTGCCGCCCCGGCGAAGGACTCCCCCGACAGGAACATCAAGAGGGACTTTTCAGTTTCCAGTTCCTCCAAAGGAAGATAGACGATGGTCGCGCCGGGGTAGCGGTTCCAGTCCCATCCTTCCTGTACAAACCCGCTGCCCCGCTCCCCTTCCGCATTCAAAAGCTCCACGGTACCGTTGGCCGGATAGCGCCCATATCGGTTCGTGGAGGAATAGATCTCGGAAGACCAAACGTATTTGCTGTACCCCTTGATGATGGCCGCCCAACCGTCACGTCGGTGAATGGCCGTGGCGGCATAGGGCAAAGTCCGGTAACCGGGCATTTGTTGTTCCTTAATGCCTTCATCCGTAAATAGTTTTCGGTCAAGGCTGTCCTTTTGGCCCCAAAGCCGTAAATAGGCCGCCGCTACCTCTTTGTCGATTTTCGAGGTGCCGTCGGGATTTCCCGAAAAAACCATTTGCAGGTACGGATCTTGAAGGGATCCGATGTTGTTCCCCTGGTGCGATTCCAAGGGATGCCGGCCGGCGTTCCCGAAGCCCCAGTCGTAGGTCTGGCTGTATTCCGCGGTCGTCAAAAGCGCGTTCTTAAAGTTCCGGTGTCCCGCTTCCCCGATCCGGAAGTCCGTTCCCGAGAGGATCTGGAAAATTCCCGGTACCTTTTGAAAGGCCCCGATCCCGTAGGCGGGATAGTGCCCGTTATGGTGCCAAGAGGTACCGTCGGGCTTGAAGCCCCATTCCTCGTCCTGTTGGGCCAGAATAATCGAAAGATAGTTGGAATAGGCCTTCAACAGGGCCGCCTGCTTTTCCTTGGTCTCGGACAGAAAGATGACCATCAGATGGTAATAGGCTTGCGTGTTCAGGTAGTCGATGTTCACGTGGAAGTTTTCGGGGTCATCGAGCAACATCCCCAGATTGTTCAGCCATTGCAGGCTCTCCCCGATCTCCGATAGCAGTCCCGCGCCCTTCAATGTTTCGCGCATCATGTAAAAAGCCTCGGTCAGGTGGGTCGTGGCATAGCCGACGTGGTGGCGGGTTCCGCCCGATATCCCCTTTTGCCAGCCTTGGTCCAGATAGTACCGTGATGCCATGACAAAATCTTGTTCCAGATCTTCCTTTTCGGCCCTGTCCGTGTTTGCGACGAAGGCCTGTGCCATTTTTTTCAGTTTTTGCCCGAACGACTTGACATCGTTCTGTGTACCCGGGCCCTGTTGCAGGGAATCGAAATAGACCTCATGGGAGTTATAGGTCAGCGGGGGCGCCAAAATATTCCCGTTCTCCTCGTGGATGTCCAAGGATGCATAGTCCGATTTCGCTTCCCGGAATGTCGTACCGCCACTTTTGGACAGTACCTCTTCGTTGAGCCGGTCCCTTACCAATTTCAGATCGCTTTCTTCGGATGGACTTAAAGGGGGTGCCTTTACCTCCTCCAATCTTTCGAGATTTTCGATCATGGGCATCCAATGGTCGATGCCGCGGTCCTGGTCCGGCTTGATGAACGGAACCATCAGATCGGGATAGGGATGCCGGTCGTCCATAAACTGGGAGAAGACGATATCGTCGAAGAACAGTTTCCCGTTCTGTACATTCGTACTTACCTCAAAATGGTCGTAATCGACCGCAGTATTCCTTTGTGGCGGACGTCCCTGCATCTCGTAAAACGGAACACGGAGCGTACGCCATCCCTGAAACTGCAGGGGAATCTTGAACCAGGCGCGGTCCTCCCCATTTTTTTGGAAAGCGATCTTTAACGTGCCTTCCCGTGGTCCTTCGTTGTACACCGAAAAAACAAGGGCGGGACTTGTGGGAAAAATAGCCTCGTAGACCTGCATCTTTGGGTCGCGCTCCAAGATTTTAAAGTTCGAGGTGCCGAAAGAACTTTCGGCTCCGTTCCAACGCCACTCCAAGGCCGATCTGCCGAATCTGTGACGTGTTTGGCTTACCGATAATTCACTATTTTCGGATGTATCGTAGTGTGTCAGAACCTGTTCTTGCTCAAAGGATTCTACGGCGGGGAGGTTTTTTTGTTGTGCGTTGCCGGTAGTAACTAAACCGGCGGTAACTAAAAGGGAAAATACTAAAGGGAGAAGGGTAACTTTTCGACTAAGCTCAGCGCAGCGTCTCGAGAGGGGAGTTCTGAAAATTGGCCAAATCAAACTACTGATATATCTTTTCATTAATAAAACATCTTTCATTTCCAGTATTACTTTTAAACATACTTGCTTTACTGAGCTGATGATTCAAGAGACTCCTGTTTTTTCAACCAAGGATCCTCTTTCTGCCCCAAAGCTTCTAAAAGCTCTTCATGCAGTTTTTGTTCGATTTCAGAATCCTTGCCCGCTAAATTGGTCATCTGGTAGGGGTCGTTCATATTATCGTATAGAAATTCGCGTATTTTTCCGGTATCATCGATGGTAACCACATAGGTATTTTCGGAAGTTCGGATACCACGATGGCCTGATTCGGGCTTACCCTCTTCTATATAATAGTAGAGCGCATATTCCGGACTTTTACCCTCTCCGGTCAGTAATTGGTAAGATAAATCCTTCCCGTCGAGATCAGTGGGCATTCCTTCCACTGCACCCATCATATTCAATAAAGTGGGCATAATATCAGGGGTGCCCAATAGGATATCGCTTTTCTGTCCCGCTTTGATCTTTTCTGGCCACCGGACGATAAAGGGAACGTTGACGGATTCCTCGAACCAAACATTTTTGGACATCAGGCCATGACTGCCCATCATCTCGCCGTGGTCGGACGTAATCACGACGATGGTATTCTTGTCCAATCCCTGTTCCTTGAGTGCCTTTAGTACGCGACCTATCTGGTCGTCGACGCCGGTCACCATGGCGAAATAATCGCGAACATGCTCCTTCGCCAGATTCGTCCTGCCCCTTGTCGCCCCATTATGGAACGCCAGATTTTCCGCATCGGTTTGCAAATCAACATTATCTCGGACCAAAAGCTCATCCAAGGTTTTATTCTTATAATGTTCTAAATACTTTTCCGGCACATATTGATAAGGAGGATGTGGTGGGTTGACGGACCAGAATATCGCAAAGGGCTTGTGGTCGTCACGCAAGGTGTCGTTTTTATTTTTGATGTAATCGATAACGACATCGGCCTCGTGTTTCGGCGACCATTCATTCACATGTTTCAACTCGTCTTCCTTGGCATCGTTTACCCAGTAATGTGGATTGTTGTGCTCGTCAAACGTACCGTAGGCATACCAAAAGTTGAAACCGTGACGGTCTTCCTTTGGGGTGTAGGCATCCCAAATAACGGAATCTTTGCCCGCTATGGGAGGTGGCGATGTCAAATGTAATTTCCCTACGTAGCCTGCATCATATCCGTTTTGGACCAGTACATCCGAAAAACTGACATCATCTTTTTGCCAAGAATTATCAAATTTATAGCGGTTGGAATTGGCGTTTGTCAAGACCTGATTGTTGTACGGCACCTTGCCGGTCATCAGCATGGCCCGACTGGGACTACAGAGTGGAAAGTTGGCGATGGCATTGGATAGCAGTAATCCATCCTTGGCCAACTGGTCTAAGTGCGGGGAGTATACGGGGTCTTTCCCGTTGATTCCTATTGCGGCGTTCCGCAGTTGGTCGGGGAAAATATAGAGTATGTTGGGTTTTTCGGACTTATTTTCCGTAACCGTTCTTTCCTTCGGATTATCCTTGCACGATACCAAGAAGGTCAATGCGACTGCCAAAAGAAAAAATCCATCCCGTATCTTAGTAAAATCCATATCCCGGTTATATTGCCTTTTCATCTTCTTCACCAAAGGACCGCCTCTAGCCCATGCATTCCTTTCGCTATCGCTCATCGGATGCAAGAAGAGGGAAATACATCATGTTAAAAATGGATGGCCCGCTAAAGATTCACAAATTATGAACCAATTATTCCATTTTCATTTTCTTCAATCGGTCCAAAGCCTCGATATAGTAGTAATCCGCATAGATCAGCGCGACATCGATTTCATGGCCAAGGGACTTTGCGCCCGTAGAATGCAACAGGAAAGCATCGGCCTTGCCCACACCCGAATAGGCAGGGGAATGCAGTGATTTCAGCATTTTAAGTGCAGCGTTATAATAGCGTTCCTGATCTTTTTCGCCCTCGACATAGGTGCTTAATTCCAGAAGCCCCGAAGCTACCACCGCGGCTGCAGAGGCGTCACGGTCATCGTCTTTGGTAGTGTCAATGTCAAAATCCCAATGGGGAATGTAATCTTCCGGGAGCAATTCCAAGTACTTGTCCGTTATCTTTTCGGCGAAGTCAAGGAATTTTTTGTCCTTGGTCTCCCGATACATCAAGGTATAGCCATAAACGCCCCAAGCTTGGCCCCTTGACCAGCGGCTGTCGTCGTTAAGTCCTTGTTTGGTGTGTCGGTTTAAAACCTTACCGGTTAGGGAATCGTACTCGATAACGTGCCATGAAGTGCCGTCTTCGCGAAAATGGTTTTCCATGGTCGTCTCTGCATGTTTTATGGCAATATCCCTAAATGCAGGGTCTCCACCATGGTTCGCTGCCCAGAACAAAAGTTCGAGATTCAGCATATTGTCTATAATGGTAATATGCTGCTGCCAACGTGGGTGCATTTTGTTGGACCAAGAGCGGATCGTACCCACAATAGGATTGTACCGCGAGGCCAATGAGGCTGCGGAGGTCAAAAGAATATCTTTGTACTCTTTCATGCCGCCCAGTTCGTAGCCTAATCCATAGGCGGGGAACATCATAAAACCGATATCGTGGTGTTCGGTGATAGTCTTGAAATCTTCAAAGACCTCTGTTCTTTTAATGGCTTCCTGCTTCCATTTTTCGTCTTTTGTCAGGTCGTACATGTACCATAATATGCCTGGATAAAAGCCGGATGTCCACACCAATCTACCATTGTCAACTTCCTTCCATTCCGTTTCATCGGTCTCGATCAGCCGTGGATGTTTCGTTAGGTCGGTCAATTTGGGTACTGCAATGTTCAATTGGCTTTCGCAATCGTCTATGGCCTTTTCAAGATTGAAATCGGTAGTTTCAACGGAAGTTGCCTGTGCGGTTTCCGGTGTCTTGTCCTTTTTTTGGTCTTTGCAGCTTACGAGGCAAATAAAAATTGAGAGTAAGAGTAGTCTCATAATAGGGTTGGATTTTTATGGATTTAGTTATAAGCGAAACTCAAGTTTGAGTACTACGTATTTACTATTGAGGACAAAATAATAAATATACGGGATTATTTGTTAATCCGGCGTTCAATTTTTCACCTCTCCCAGCCCTGAGGCCCCAGTGGGATACAATACGCCTTTTTCCAACCGGAAAATACCTTTAAACGGATCGTCTACCACATCTAAATGTCCGTCGAGATCGGCGAAATGGATGTTGGGGCGGGAAAGGGCAAAATGCAGGCCCGCCGAAATTCCCAGGGCACATTCGTCGTTGCAGCCAATCATGCTTTCAAGACCGGCCGATTTGGCCACGGAATTGATGTGCATGCCCTCTAAGATTCCTCCGACCTTCATCAATTTGATATTGACCATATCGATGCGTTCGTTCTGCGCCAAGCGAAATACATCCCTTAGCGTTTTGATGCTTTCGTCGGCCATTACGGGAATATTGACCTGGTCGGTCACCTGTCCCAAACGGTCTTCCTTTTCCAATTTTGTGGGCTGCTCGAAAATTTCGATGCCAATATGGGCCGTGGCTTTCACAAAAGCTACCGAATCGATGACCGAATAGCCCTGGTTACCGTCAAAACGGAGGGCCAAATGGGGATGTCTTTCATGTAGCCGGGTCATCTTTTCGATGTCTTCGAGAAGGCTGTGGCCTCCTTTAACCTTCAATATAGAAAATCCTTGCCGTACAAACTCATCGGCCTGCCGCATAGTTTCGTTTACGGGAAGAATACCAATGGTAATACTTGTGGCGATGCTGTTTCGATATCCTCCCAGGAACTTATACAAAGGCACATCGGCCTTTTTTGATATCAGGTCGTACAGGGCCATATCCACCATAGTCAACGAAGATGACCTTCTGCCCAAATTAATTTTCAATTCTTTCAGGATAAGGGCATAGGTAAAGGGGTCCTTTCCAATCAAATAGGGCGAAATCACATTTTTGATGGCCTCTTCTACCTCGGCCGGATCCTCGCCCGTAACCGCTTTGTCGGGTGCCCCGCAGCCGTAGCCGACGATAGTGCTATCGGTCTCTACTTTCAGTATGAAATTGGTAGATTTACTAATGGTCTCATAGGCAATCGTGTAGGGTTCGGAAAGTTTTAGGTCAAGGCGTTCGTAGGAGATTTTGGTTATTTTCATGGACAATATTCTTCTTTGGCGATTTTAAAAGCTCATTCTAGTATCTCTTTTACTAATTCGATCAATTCCTCCACCCCATATTTCAATACATCGAATGCCGGCAATTTAGTTTCAAGCGTTATTCGTTTGCAGGCCTCCAAAATTTCATCGTCGGCCATATCTTCATGGTTTACGGTTATGGCGATCACTTTTTTGCCTGAAATGATTTCGATGGCGTTTATCTGTTCGGGCAAGGAATGCATTTTATATCCGGGGAACCCGTCGTATTCCAAACGTTTCGGGGCGTGCTGCAAGATGACATAATCCGGTCGGCCTGCGGCCAAAATCTCGAAACCGCCAGGATATGCAGGGTTCATCAAACTGCCCTGTCCCTCGATAACGACAACATCGGGTTTTTCGTTATTGTAGGCACTAACCACCGCATGCTCAATCTCGCCCGAGACAAAATCGTTGATGCAGCTGTCCATCACCATACTGTATTTGGCACCTTGCATCCAAGCGGTCTGGCCCGTGCCGATCATTTCCGCTTTCACACCGGCATTCCTAAGACCGTGGACCAGTAACCAGGCAGTGGTACGTTTTCCCAAAGCGGAGTCAGTTCCGAGAATGGCCAGTTTTAGGCAATCGACCTTTTCGATTTCCCCGGTAAAAAAATGGAGCTTGTCACGATCAGGAGTTTTACGAACGTCGCGTATACGGCAGTTGTTTTCGGCGGCAAGCTGGTTGAGGGTAGCGTCGTTGGTCAAAAAATCGTGCAGTCCGCTATCGACGTTCCAGCCCATTTGCAACGCTTTTTTTATGACCACCTTGGCCTCATTTGGCAATCGGCCGCCATCAGGGGCAAGGCCTATGACCAAGGTTTTTGGTCGGTTTCCCGTAGTCTCCAGTTTTTCTATAGCCGTATCCATATCTCCGAAAATGGGTATGCCCGAGTTTTTACCGTCCAAAGCTTCTCCGGCATCACGCCCTGCATAGCTGCTATCGATAACACCCACCACTTCGTAGCGTTCCGTAAAACGTACCAGACCGTGTGCGGTTTTTCCATTGGGCGTATTGAAAGCACCTTCGCAATACACGAGTGCGTTTCCATCAATTGATTTTTTCATTTTATTTAGTTTTTTGCCGTTAGAACCGCTACAAAGCGGCTCGGTTCGAAATCCATTTTTTCATCCAGCTCCAAGAGAGCTATCAGTCCCGCCGTTGCGGCCGGTAAAATTCTATACCCTTCCTTTTTTGCCAAGAGCGAGGTCATTTCCCTCAATTTTTTATCGCTGATGTTGAAAGCCTCGCCATTGGATTCCCGCAGCGCGTACAAAGCTTCCTCCCCATCGAAACTGTGCCAATTAATCAGCGGTTCGTTGTATTTGGTCTCCTTGATCGCCACGGGATCTAGGTCTTGGCAATGGTCCAGTCCCTGTAGAAACGATTGTACGATCGGGTTCTTTTTGGTCGATGACGCAGCTATCATTTTTGGAATACGCGATGTTTTTCCCCTTTTGTACAAACTTACGAATCCACGATAGATACCCGCGAAAAGGGTGCCGTTCGAAACCGGTACGGCACAATACTCGGGAGCATCACCCAGGTCTTCAAAAATTTCCACCGCAATCTGCGAATAGGCCGAAATCTGTAAAGGCGTGTTCGACCCCCCAGGATTAGCATCGTACCACCCTTTTTCTTTAGCCAATTCGCTGCTTTTTTTCACCACATCTTCATAGCTACCGGACATCCTGATGATTTCCGCCTTCAGACTCTCCATCTCGAATATACGTTCGGTATGGTAGCTTTCGGGAATATAGATTTTGCATCGTAACCCCGCTAGATTAGCGGCCAAGGCCATAGCCACCCCATAATTTCCGCAAGTCGCCAAAGCCACAACGTCGAATTCGCGCCTCAAAGCATCGTAAACTTGTGCAAAGGCGATACGGTCTTTTTGGGTACCCGTCGGATTATCACCTTCGTATTTTACGTACAACTGGCGCATATCGAACTCCCGTTCCAAAGTTTTTGCGCGCTGTAGTCCCGTATCCCCCACCTCTAGGTTGATAATATCTTCGTACGATTCCAAACGATCTACGATAGACTTGCTATTATCCCTAACGAACTGGGCCAACTTCTTGGCTTCCGACGACACTTTGTTCTCGGCGGTCTTCACACCATCCTTCAGGTTCATAGCTTGTTGATTATGGCACCAAATGTAATGTGTTTCACAGACTTTATGGAAGAGAACGTTTCAAAATTTAAGAGGATATCCTTTTTATTTGGATGTAGGGAAAAAATCGCATATCCTGTTTTGCCTTACCCCGACCCATTCGTAAAACATCCCTCTTAAAAATAAGGATACATACCTTAAATCTCTGGTCTAAAAATCCCCGGACGGGTAGATTCTCCCCACTTGGAATAATTTTAAAACAATTATCCCCGGAACAAACATTTGAAATTCAATTGGTTATATTAATTGGCACTACTATTCTTACGATGGGCATATCCTTTGCTATTGTAGCAATAAAAAATCTAACTATCAGGTCGGAGCTTAGGAACCGTCACGAAATAAATACAAGAAAAATGAAATACGAAAAATTATATATAGAAAAGAAGGAATTCCTGCTTTTGAAGCGATTTATGAATTTATCCGGATATTATAAAGACAACACGTTCCGCAAATCGGTCGAAAAACTTGTGGGCGAGCTAGAGTCGGCACAGGTATGCGATGATGCCGATATGCCGAAGGATGTCATCCGTTTCAACACGACCCTGACCATAGGCGCTGAGAAAGGATGGCGCAAGACTTTCAAATTGGTAATGCCCAAAGAAAGTGATGTAAAAAATGATAAGATTTCCATTCTGACCCCCATGGGCGCCGCCGTAATGGGCTATGCCGAGGGTGATTCAATCACTTGGGAATTTCCTTCGGGCGAGCAGAAACTAATCATCGAAAAAGTAGTGCAAGAAAACAAACACATAGACGCAAATATGATATTATGAACGACGCCCGTTCATTTTAAACCCTTTGGGCCGACAGCGGTTTCGCTATGAAAAAGTCAAGCTGCCCAGTGTTAAGTCAAGCTAAAATATTTCATGCAGAAAAATACCAGAAAACAGTTCATCGAGTACGGCATTTTAGGGGCATTGTTTCTCACACTTTATCTTACCGGATGGCATACCGAGGTCATCGGCTTCGTGCAACGTGGAGTTCTGGCGACCGGTTTTATGGATCCGGACACCTCACGCCCAATGGAGGAGTCCGCTTCAGAAGCTGCCGTCACGGCGGATTTCAATTTTAACCTGATTGACTCGAACGGGAAAGAGATATCGATGCAATCCTTTAAAGGAAAAACCATTTTTTTGAACCTTTGGGCGACCTGGTGCCCCCCATGTATCGCGGAAATGCCTGGAATCAACGAATTGTACAATGCAACGTCGAATGAGAATATCGCATTCGTAATGCTTTCACAGGACGAGGACTTCGAGACGTCCAAAAAATTCATGGCCCGCAAAGGTTTTGATTTTGAAATTTACCATGTGCGGGACTTTCTACCCGTTCAGTATCAAAAAGGCAGTATCCCCACCACATTTGTAATCAATCCTAAAGGAGAAATTGTACTGACCCACAAGGGGATGGCTGATTACGGGAGCGATGATTTTAAGGATTATTTGACAGCGCTGAATTAGGGTCTGCTTTCAATGAGACGATCGCATAAGAAATGCTCAAAACACTCTTTGCCGGTATACTTAGCATCTACGGGAATACGCATCACATAGAAATTCTTATTCGACATGCGCTGTTTCCCCTACCCCCTTTTTTCCGCTCCATCGCAAGATGAGATATCCAATAATACCCGAGATCACCGAACCCAAAATTATCCCCACCTTAGAGGAATCGATGAGCATTAAATTGTCGGAAAAAGCAAGGTTGGCAACAAAAATGGACATCGTAAAGCCTACTCCGGCCAAGATAGCGACCCCAATAATCTGTGTGAAATTGATGCCCTCTGGCAAAGCCGCTATTTTCAGTTTTACCCCAAGATACGACATGAGCGCGATACCGATTCCTTTACCAATGAACAAAGCGACGGCGATGTTGATCATCAATGGCATATCAAGTTCCATATCGGCACTAAAAGCCACTCCTGCATTGGCCAACGCGAAAATGGGCATAATAAAATAGGCGACCCATCCATGGAGACCATTTTCTAAACGCTGTAACGGTGAATTGAACTTTTCCGTCAGGTCTTCGAGATCATCCATATATTGATACTGTTCTTTGGATAAAATAGGAAGTCCGTCACGTTCGCTTTCTTTCAAGCGATGGGCAATGTTCGTCAGGCTATCGGTAAAATCCTTCATATTTATTTTTTGCCGTATAGGGATGGTAAAGGCCATCAGCACCCCGGCTATCGTAGGATGGATGCCCGATTTTAAAAAAAGGAACCAGACGATCACGGCAAAAACAATCGATAGATATTTAAAATATTGGCCTTGGTATGCTAGATAAAAGAGTATGGCCAAAGGTATCATCGCATATAAGACCAAGAGCCAATCGATACCCGAACTGTAGAAAATCGCAATGACCAACACAGCCCCCAAATCGTCGACAATGGCAAATGCGGTCAGGAATATTTTTAGGCTAAGCGGCACCCGGTTTCCTAAAAGTTTAAGTATGGCCAGCGTAAAAGCGATGTCGGTCGCCATGGGAATACCCCATCCGTTGGCCGTTTCGGGGGATTGGTTCAAA
>RCMY010002295.1_pt1 | contig 17576 bp, 16 predicted proteins | sample 2041341 | NCBI WGS metagenome assembly RCMY01 (sample SAMN09708234, study PRJNA481090) | Marine sediment metagenome, whole genome shotgun sequencing project. | reverse complement strand
TTGCTTCTCAAATAGATTTATCCGCTTTTGTTTTATATATCTGACTAAAATAAAGGGCAAAGCTACTAGAGCAGCTATTACTCCAAAAATTATTATATAATTACTCAAGGAATAGAGTACTAAAAATATTAATAGTATAGAGGCAACGATGTAGATTAAAAAATATTGCTCAATTTTACTTTCACTAATATTTTGATCAAATACTTTTTTTAAATTGTCTAATCTTTTTGTATCAGTAAAGCTTGATACATTCTTAAAAAAGAAGGTATAGATGATAAAGAAAATTATTGTCAATAAGACAAATATGCCTACGAACATCGCTTATTCGTCCTATAGATTAAAATAGTCAGTTTTTATATCACTACCACTATCAATTAATTCTTGATAAAAAGAAGGTATAGTCTCAGTAGATCGAAATGCTCCTTGAATAACGCCTTCATCATTATATCCAGACTTATTATATTTAAAGATATCTTGCAGCTGGATAGTATTTCCTTCAATACCAGTGACTTCAGTAATGTGAGTTATTTTACGAGTGCCACAAGCAAAGCGCGTTTGCTGAACAATGATATCAATAGCAGAAACGATTTGTTCACGTATAGCTTGTAATGGTAGATCCATACCTGCCATGAGTACCAGTGTCTCAAGCCTAGATAAAGCATCTCTTGGAGTATTAGCATGCAAAGTAGTTAGTGAACCTTCATGACCTGTATTCATAGCTTGTAGCATATCTAACGACTCAGCTCCTCGACACTCCCCTACTACGATTCGGTCTGGTCGCATTCTTAATGAGTTTTTTACGAGATCGCGAATAGTTACTAATCCTTTTCCTTCGGCATTTGCAGGTCTCGACTCTAGGGATATCAAATGATCATGATCAAGTTTTAGCTCTGCGGCATCCTCTATAGTGATAATGCGCTCACCATTGGGTATAAAGTTCGATAAGACATTTAGCAAAGTAGTTTTACCGGAACCAGTACCACCTGAGATAATGACATTACGTTTGTGCAATACACAAGACTCCAAAAACTCTGACATATCAGCAGATACACTACCCATATCTACTAAATCTTGTATTGTTAATCTTTTTTCTGGAAACTTACGGATCGTAATTGTAGGACCCTTTAATGCTAGAGGCGGTATAATTGCATTAACTCGTGAACCATCTTTTAAACGAGCGTCTACCATAGGTGAGGATTCATCAATTCTTCTACCAATTGGTGATACAATTCTTTCTATGATATCAAGCACAGCTTGATCACTACTGAAAATAGCTCCGCTTAAAAATATTCTTCCTTTTTTCTCAATATAAATTTCACTCGCCGAATTCACCATAATTTCTGAAACATCTTTGTCAGATAAAAACTGTTCTAATGGCCCAAGTCCGATAGCTTCATTTAAAACTAACTTTTTTATGCGTTCGATATTAGATCTATTGATAGTTAAGTCATTATCTATAATTCTATTCAAACAAGTAGAAGCTGTCTCATACAGCTCATGATCTGACATTTTAGAGATGTCGTTTCTTTCAAGATCCATAGTCTCAACAAGTTTTTTATGAAGCTCCTTCATGAGCTTCATATCTTTTTCTAGTTCAAGCTTATTATTCTTAAATAAAGTTAAACCCGTTTCAATAGGTTTAACTTTATTTACTGGTTTAACGATAGGTTCTTCTTGATTATTTTCTTGCTCATCGTTTAGAGTTTGAATATCTCTTATATCGTTTTGAACATTTTCGTTTTGATCATCTGAATGCTTGTATTGTTCATTAATTTGTAAAATGACGAACTTATATTTTCCAATGCTTATGCTATCTCCTTTTAATAGTGGCCCGTAGATATCTATTTTAGAGTCGTTAACATAAGTACCGTTTGCGCCTCTATCCAAATCCTCAATGACATAGCCTGCTGGTAGCTTCTTAATCACTGCATGCTCTTGTGATATAAGCCAACCTTTAATTTGTAGTTTGGCATCACTACTTTTACCTATTAAGATATCTCCAGTACCAAATTCAACGACAGACTCATTTTCTTTATAAATTACCTTGAGCTGAATCATTTATTGAATACCCTCATCAAAAAAAGTTCTGTTTTCTTTGCTTTGGAAAAAATCCTTTGGCAACAGTAGATTGTTTTCATTAATCTTATCTACCATTTTATTTGCTTTGGTCGCCATAGCTTCTGAAGGTTTATCTTTATCACTATAGATAATTGGAGTCACAATAAACAATAATTCTGTCTTAAGATCTATTTCGCTCTTATTTTTGAATAATCTGCCAATGAGTGGAGCTTTGTGTAGTCCAGGTACTTGAGAGTTAGCTTCCGAACTTCTATTATAATTTAAACCACTTAGTACTAATGTCTCCCCATTTTGTAAACTAAAATCAGTCGTTGTCTTTCTTGTTAATAGTCCAGGCACATTATCAATTTGTACAGCAGGATCAATTTCGCTAATTTCTGACTCTATATTTGCAAGAATGCTGCCATCATTTTGAATAACGGGCGAAACCTTGAGCTTTATACCGTAGTCTTTAAATTCAACTGAGGGAGTACCAGTTGGACCTGACGAAGAGTAGGGAACTTGACCACCCGATAAAAACTCAGCATTACCACCATTTCTACAAGAGAGTACAGGATGCGCAATTAAATTAGCGGTTCCTTTACTTTCCATCAGATTGATACTACTAGTTATAGAAGATATTAGCCCTGCATAAGTCTGAAAAGGACTGATAGCAGCTCCTAGAGGTATATTTTCAAAGCCTAATCCACTGACATCTGATTTAAAAGCATTACTTTTTTTGAACTCTCCAATAACCCCTACTCTTGGACCATTGATCTGAGATGACCATTCAATACCTAAATTTTCACTTGCACTTCTGCTTACTTCAACGATCTTGACATCGAAGTAAATCATTCTCGTATCGTTTTTATTAGCGGTTTGATTATTTGCACGCGTAAGATTAGTCACATAAGGATATTGGGTTAGAAAGCTATCTACTTTAATTTTGTCATCATCATTTAAATCTAGACCTTCAACTAAGATAGTATCGCCAATAATATTTGCGGTTAAATTAGGATATTTTAGTAAAAAATAATCAATTTCGTTTAGCATTCTTGGTAAATTGGCAGGATAAATATGGGTATTTATGCTTTGAACTGAATTTTTTCTCCACACCTTTATAGTAGTGTCACCATTTTTTATTCCAGTCAATAAAATTCCCTTTTTATCAATTGGTAAAGCATTGACAATCTCATCACTACCGACTGCTACGTTTGTAATACTGCTGTCTTTAATAAACTCAGATTGACCTACATAAAGAGTCATAATGCCATTATTTATATTGGCACTAGCGTAGGCCGAAATACCTATTAGAATTAAACAAAACGATCTTTTCAACATAAATTACTCTTTGTTAGTTATTTGCACTTCTATTACCATACACAACATCTATTGAGGGCTTTTTTGGAACAGTTGGTTGAACAATAGGAGACTCTAGTATTGCTACGCTACGATCCTGAATACCATCTATTCGATCTAAATAATCATCTAATTCGGTATTGGGTAAGCGCTCGTTACTTATGTTGTCTTGTTCTGTAAAAGTCTTTAAATTCAATTCACGCTGCAATGTCTCTAGGCTAACTATATTAGTTGTAAAGGACTTGTCATTGGGATTACGCAGAACAGCAGACAGTCTGCCCAACTCTAATGCAGTAGTGACTCTAGAGACATCGTCTATACTTAAATCTAAGGTTATTGTGCTATATCCATCATTGTATCCAGCATCTTCTGAATAACCCTCATTCACGCTTAAAGAGTCACCCGTCGCCAGCACTCTTACATTTTGCATCAGAGGTGCTGCGATAACATTCCCAAGCTTTTGATAAGTTAGTATCAAGTCAATATTATCATTAGGATTTAACATTGAAGAAATAGAACTCTGATCATCTACAGGTATAGTCAAGGCTCTTCTTCCAACTGCTAATCTACTAGCCAACTGCCGACGTTCATCAGTATCTATAGACTGCCAAGTTAGTATATCGCCTCTTTTTAGATCGGTTAATAGTAGCGCACCATTGATACTATCGGCTTGCTCAGGCGTTATCGCGGTGGACTGTGCAAACTCAGCTGGAATATCACTCCTAATTGCAAATGTTGACTCGTTGAACGGGTCTATAACCGTGCCGCTGGCTAGATCACTATTGGCGACAATGTAGCTAACCGTTTCAGTGTCCAACGAGTTTGCTATCTTTTTATCTACAATGAACTTCAATAAAAGAGCACATAAAAGCGCCAATACTATCGATACTATTAGCGCAAGGACATTCTTATTAACTTTTTTCGTTTTAAATCTATTTATTGGTTTCATTTTTTCTCTGAGTATTTATTGGGTCGAAGTTATCTAGATTACTTATAGAGCTTGAATAGTTATCATGCCGAGTTTGAAACGCTTCTTGAAACATACCCCACAAGTTTTGATCTCCTACTTTAACGCCAAATACTACAGCGATGATCATCATAGTTGCCAGTAGGTACTCAACCGATATATTACCTCTTTGCTTACGCATAGCTATTTACCCACTTCTATGATGAATATAAAATCTCCACGAGGGCTCAATTTAGATACTTTTATTAGTCTTTGGGAGCGAGACGATTTTAGGATATAGTTAGTAAACCCAATAGACGACTCTACACCACGAGATAATTTACTGAGTTGAGCCAGCAATCGCACATAATCACTTTTGCTATAACCTTGAACATTCATAGTTCGAGTAACGTTTTTGTAATCTTCTGTCTGTAGATCTAAAGAAACTCTATTAGCTTTAATGTTTATAGGGTTGGAGATATAAGTTCTATTAGCAGTGCTTGAGCAAGTCATATATCCTGCGATGGACTGCTTATAAGTACTGTCTATGATGACTGTAGCTACACTTGCCTTATCGAAAACAGATATATTACTGCCTGTAAAGGAGTAAGATATGCCTTTCTTTTTCAGCGCTTTAGCCAGACAACTCGTACCACAGTCACTAGCAAAAGTATAATAATCTAATGGTTTGCCGTTTATAATAGCGTTACTAAATAAAGGTGCCGCTGCAAATCCTTCAATAGCTCGAAGCTGCTGACATACTGAGCTGTTAGCAGTCACAGATAAAAAGCATGCGAGTATAATTATAATAATTTTATTCATTAGGGTTAAACGTAGCTAGACGATCTGCAGGTACAGCATCATGATCGACTTTTACATCCTTTACTCTATGATGATCAAAAACATCAAGTAAACCAAATGAAACATCACTAATAGCTTTGAGACCCGCTATAACCGTATTTGTCGCGCCAACAAGAAGATTTTGACTGCCTCCATTGTTTGGAATCACCACACTATCGAAATTGTCCATTGAGCCTTGAATTTGGCTTTTATCTCTGGCTGTAAGCGCTTGATTATCTATATATAAGCTTTTACTTATGGTCATAGAACTTGCAATCTCTGGAATAACATCTAAGTTTTCTAAGGGAAGATTAATACTGACTGTTCCTTTTTTGTCATATATTCCTAAATTAGTTACTCTATCCAAGTTGTTCCAGCTCACTCCCTGAGCACCGCTCATATTTGAGCTATCGGCATTGTAGTTAATAGTCACTGAATCATTTTGATATATCTGTTGATTCCCTTTACCTGTCCCTAATTTAGCACCTTGATCGTTTATTTGCTGATCATCAACAATAAGCGCCGTCTCACCAAAGTATCGATCACTGACTTCACGACTAAGCTGTGTGTTATCTGTATTACCCTCACGCACACGCCAAGCCGCATAATCTAGAGCTTGAATGCTCATAATATTTGCATTAGCAATTTTACCTAGAATAGGTATCGATAGTATTAGTGCTATTAGCACACTAACGGCAACGGCAAACTCCACTGCTGACTGTCCAGCTATATTACGTTTCATGGTATTAATCTAGCCTCCGCAATTGCCTTAGCATCATTATTGGTTAGTCTAACCTGCCAATAAGGATTCATCAGACTGGCTTTTTCTAATCTATTCTGATTAAAATAAGTTGGCCTACCTTGTCTATCTTGAAGTGGTCGCTCGAAGTAAACTTCAGCAGTAGATATTGCAGTAACCGTATCCTTTGAGACAATGTCTAATTTATTACCTACTTTTAAATTAGAAGCACCACTAGTCGTATCAAGTCTACCTGCTCTTTTTGACACTCGAATTGATGTTGGTAAAGTTGGCTGATCTTCTCTTAAGAATTTAGTTTCAAGATCCCAAAATTGTGGAACTCCAGACTCTCCCGCATTCATGGTTCTATTACGTCGCGAGTCCCAACGAGGCGTATACTGATTACTTCTTCTAGAAGCATCTTTATTTCTATTTGCACTGTTATAACCTGCGTTATTGCGCCAATCGTTGTCGCCTGTACCTTTATCTCTCACTACCGCACTACCATAACCCATCTGATCTTCTCTCCACGTCAGCTTAGGTAGTCTCCATTTCCTTTTTTTCCAGAACTTATAATGGTGAGAGAATGTATCAACCCCTTTCCATTGATTGAGATCATTACTAAGCTCAGTGCCGCCCCTAGCTTCAAGTCGGTTTTTAAAAAGAGGTATTTTAAATTCATCAACACTTTTTGCTCGACGTTCGCGAGTAAAATCGTCTCGTGATGCTAAGATAACATCCTTTAAGCGGGCGCGACCTACAGTAGGATCTGTACTGCTACCACTATAATGTTTTATAAAACTTCCACCTAGAGGATTGACAGCATATTTTGATGCAGTTATCAAAGGTCGAGAGTCAAATCCTGCACCTATAGAAGATTTATCTATAGTATCTTTATGAACCTGTTGAATAGCTATAAACGAAGAGTCATTTAGCGCATTTTGTTGAATAGATATAAGTTGTGTTGCTTGATTATTGACGAGGATAGTCGGGGCCGATAAATCAGCAAGCGTCTGTACTGAATCTGAGGCTAAAGTGATAGCCCGATGAACCTCTGGACCAACATAAGGTATAAGATTGACAGCTTGAGTGTGTTTCGGCATAGGCTCAAAATGCTTAGCCCAACTAGCGACACTCACTGCTTGTGCCGTCGCTAACTGATTGGCAATTTTGGCTTTATTCATATAAGCGTTAGCATTTAAGAGCTGTGCTTGCTTGGTAGCTGTATTATAAGCAGCATGATCTGCAAGCACTTTAGCTTGCGTGCGCTCTGCTAATAGCTGAGAGGTGTTAAATAAGTAGATCATCGATATGGATAAAATTAAGGTAAAAGCAAGCATTAATAGTAATGCTTGCCCTTTTTGAGATGAGACATTTATAGGTGTTGGACTCATAATTAATGTACCTACCTATTATATAAATAAAAACACCTACTAGTGACTAAAATATTAATTAGTACCATTCTTATTAAAATCTTTCATTGTTTTCGATCCAGATTCTCCAGCAGCTGCTGTACCAGCTGTTTGAGCAGCTGTATTCATAGCAGCACCACTATTTCCTGCCAGTTCTTGAGCTGCCGCCGCCGCTTGACTACGAGCCGTTTGACCAAAATACTGGAATGAGCCAATAGCAGCGATAGCTACTAGCGCTACGATAATGATATATTCGGTCATACCCTGACCGAGCTGCTTGCGCATGTTAGGTAGTTGCATATATTTACTCCGTTTAAGTATCAGTAATGTAATAGTTTGTATTTGATTACAGCCATATATTAAAACATAACAAATGTAATGTCTACAAAATTTTAATCTTTTTAATAGGTTATATGCTACTAAAAACTGTATGCTAAATTTTGGTAAAATCACATAAAGCCTTTCATCGGTTAAATTGTTAGAATAAATATAGTTTACTTATTATCAATAAAAGTAATTTTCAGAAAAGTATAATGACATTCCTTATTAATTTAAATGACGCTAGAGCAAAAAATAAGAAATAATATAAATCCTACTTATCAAAACTAAACACATGAAAAAAACTAAATATTCACATATTTAGTCTTTTAGTGTCTTAAAGCCTAATTATTTGTACGAAATCTTAACTTCTCGTTCAATGTAATCTGCAGCTATCTTATTATAACCTAAACAAAATATCGGACTAACCAAGGGATCGGTTTGCGAAGAGATATCAGAAGGATAGAATAGAGTTCCCTCATATAGTTTACCTTCATAGACCACAACCGCTTGTGCTTGTGGTGGCGGAGTGCCCAATATAGGTAAATCGACTGAGCTGCTATCATCTTCATACATATCATCTGAATAGGTGACATAAGTAACACTAATATCATTATCTGAACCGACCATCATAGTATTAAATATTGGATTAATGCCGTTTTTGGGACTTTTGTCGTTTTTCCAAGCCATTATACTCGGGTATTTTGATGGAAAATCTAAATCAAATGTGAAATAATCTTTATCACTTTTATTACGATAGTTATAGCATAGCGATCCATTAGGAAAGTTATAGCCTTTGTTTGCAATACTAGGAAGAAAATCAAGAGTAAGACTTATGTTCTTAGATTTAGTACCTGAAATTTTAATAGGGTTTTTTATTTGCGTCTTGATGATGGTTTCACCCGTTTTTTCATCTTTGAATATCTCTTCAAAGGTATCATTATCTATATACTTAATGTTTTTAAATTCATCAGTGGATAGATACTTCAAGTTTTTAGCTAATATTAAATCTGGTAGTATAGATTCTGGACCCTCATTGTCATCCAAATCAGAGTTACCATATATATCATATTCTGTGAACATTACCCCATCGGCTGCAACTCTTAGGATTTGTCTATTGATATAGCTGATGCCATCCAAACCTGCCTGTGAGTCATCATCAATTATGAAGCTTATAAACTCGTAAGCTGATTCGCTTACATTTTCATTACTCGATATGCTTGAGTCAGAGTCATCACCACCACAAGCGGCTAACATAAAACAGCTGAGTAGAATACTAGAACATAATGTACTTTTTCTTAGGTTTAGCATTTTGAATTCCTTTATTATTGACATATTACATAAATTTTACAGATTAATGAAGAAGCAGAAATAATCGTATTTTAGAACTAAAAATCAGTAGGTACTGGTATTTGAGAATGTATACAACCCTTATCGTGTATTTGAATTTCGCGCTCTAAGATTGTGATACTATTTGCATATACAAGAGCTATGATAATTGGCATTTTGAAAGCTCTTTGATAAGTTTGAATGTTTGTTTGATCAATCATTTGCGATAGTTTAGAGAATATTACCATACATTTGTATTTTAAATATCGTTTTGTAAATTTAAATGATAGTTTCTTTGCTTAATAATAAGAACATTTTATTTAGTAGTTTGTGCTTACTTTGAAATTAACCAGTTTATTAAACTAAGTTTGGTGCTCGTTTATAGCTCAATTCACTTAGTGCCATATACATGCGTTGCTTTAATAACCTCATCAAAATTTGAATGCGCTCCTAAGAGTCTTTTTCTAAACGAAAACTCTCAAAATTCTCTGCACTAGCTCTATTATCTTGATAGTTATTGTTTGTTTGACTACCAAAGATAAAACGCTGTGTAAACTGATAGCGGTTTTCATTGAGTGCTATTGCATGAACTACACTTTTGAAAGTGTTATCAACACTATAACCCATATCGCAAAAAGCCAGATACGTATAGTATCTGGCTCTTAAAATTTCTCTACAGGGTATTAATTTAACTTTAACGATAGGCTTCAACATTGTTAGTATAACCATATTGCGCATCATCACGAAGCGTTACGTTACCATTGGCATTAATATCTAAAAAGACCATCATACTTTTCTTAGCAACGACTTTCGGCGTAAAAGGGGTATTATCAGGATTCTTTCTATTCTTCACTTCTGCCATAATCTGTTTTGGATAGATAGTATAAGTCTGCCATGCACTGGCTGGTAATGAGTTCCCATACTGTGTAATGTAATTATCCATTGGCACAGGAATTTGATAGTAGGGTTTCCATTTAGCGTATTGAATTTCTATTTTTTGCGGTGGCGATTGACCAAACCTGCATTGCCCGCTCCAGTAAAGATATGAAGCTTTACCAGATAAGTCGTCAGTACATTTACCTGCAAGTTGAGGTGTCTGTCTGATAATGAATGTAGGATCTTCTCTTTCATTAATTTTCTTTTGTGAAAAATCAATTGTGAAAGAAGTATCACTAACACCAACTATGTTAGTAGCGACACAACCTGAAAGTACAGCTAAAGCCGTAATACTAGTTACTATTGATATTATATATTTCACAATTTACTCCTTAATGTTTTAGTATTTTACTTAAACGCCCTTACATACGCTTTGTTCCGCTGATAACCTTAAATCTTTAGTTACACTCGTTGAAATACTTAAGCCATAATGACAATTGACCCAGTTTAAATAGTCCGTGATGCGTATAACTTGTTTATCTTCAGTATTAAACAAAACATCCATACCTTCACTTTTGCCTTCTTGTTTAAGCTCTTTGTACTTCTTCATCTTGCTTTTAAATTGTAAATAGTGCGTAAGTCTCATACCAATTAAATCGCCTTCTCTAAACGCCTCACCTGTTGCCAAAAAGTCTTCCGTTTGATTCTTTATTATATCGAACCGTTTATAATTAGGATTTTCAAAGTTGTCCTTTATATATTCCCATGATAATTCAAGATGATCTTGTGTTTTGAATATACTGGCTTCTTCATAACCTTTTGACGCATCATTTGCCCAGCGGAACTCGCTACCTGGAGTAAATACTGAAAAGCGAGCAACGCTATCGTGGACAACAGGATCATTGACCTGATTGTATTTTTCTCTACTTATGATAGAGTCATCGACCTTAATTCCCGCCTCTTTAGCATACTTAATAATCCACATTAACCCCACATTAGACAAGTCGCCTTCGGCATAACCACCACCGATGTCTGAGTGAGCACCTAAGAATCCACGTTCTACTCGATTTGCTAAGTTCGCAAATTTAGTTGCTTGAGCTTGATTTATTACTTAATAATGCAAAAACCAGATAGGTTAGTATCTGGTCTTATCTAACATATTATTTGCTAATTCATCGGCATATCTTTTAAATACTCATCTTCCCATTTAAAAATCTCATTAATTTCTAAATTATTATTTTCATCTAAAGACATATTAATAGTGAGTACTTTGTCTTTACTATAGGGATAAAGGCTTGGGTAAATGATGCCGCTTGATCCAACAGGAATAGTTATACCTACAGGGCGTCCTTCAGGACTTTTCCATCTATATTTCTCAAGTATCTGCTTGGGTTTGATAGTAAAGGTATGCCATGAGGACTCTGGTAGCGCATCTAAAGCTTCTTGCCTTCTTGTGATCCCTTCATCTACCCAGCGTTCTTCACTAACTTGCTCACCATTTGGATTATAATAAATGGTAAATGGTTTCTCTTCTGGGTAAAACTTACTTTTACCGTAATAGGTTAGTTTATCTTCATCGTATGGCAACCAAGGGGTATATTCTATAGTTATCTCCTTTGGTATTTTCCCTTTGAAATAGCAACGACTTGCCCAAGATGAATAAGGCCGTTCATTGTTATTCGACATATAAGTACATAAATTTAAATTTTCGTTATTCTTAACAAAGTACATTTTATCTTGAGCAGATGAAAACTCTAACCAAAGCTCCGTTTCTGCATTCACTGTTTGTACGAATGCAATGGTTACTACCGACACTACGGCAGCCAATCCGATATATGTTTTTGTATTCATATATTTTACTCATGTAATAGAGCTAGCTAGCTTGCTTTTTATACTTCACTTTATTTAATTGTTGGAGAGGATAGATACCTTATATATTCATCTGTAGTTACTGTAAAATCGGGATTAAAGGTAATATCATAATGTACAAATGAACTTCTTGCATAGTTGTAATGGCTTAAGTTATCGTACTTTTGCATGACTTTTCGAGGGTAGAAAGTATAGGTGTGCCAATCAATAGCTTCTTTAGAGGCAAGTTTGGCTTCACGTACTGCTTTGTACTCTGGTATGTTAAATAAGTTCTCATAAAAGTCATCTTTTGCGCTTTCAAAGGCGGCTTTAGATTCATAGTTTTCCTCTAAAAGAGGTTCATCGACAAATACCTCTCTTGGAATAGGGGGAAACTGTTCATACTCTTCATCTTCTGACAGCCATTTGCCGTAGCGAAATACTATCTTTTCGGGTAACAGTATTTCTTGACTCAATGCACAGTGACTGACATCAAACTTACCATCAGGTGTATTACTACAAACCACAGGAGTTGTCGCTTCAATGATCATCTGAGGAATAGTAGTATAGTTATTCTCTTTATCCTCTGGAAACCATTTTACGGGATTCTGCCCTACGGTTACGATAAGACCAGGCCCAAAGCGAGTAGACTGCTCTCCTTCTTTAAAGTTGCTACAGCCTAGTAGTGGTATCGTGAGCACCAGACCTAGGTTGATGAGCATTACTTTTAATAATATTTTCATTGTATACTCCTAAGCCTATGGTTTTGACGCACTTAGCTCACTAAGACCACCATAGTAGCCACTGGTCTTTAGCCAATTGACGTATCCAACTATGTCTATATAACCCCCATTGACTATCCTACCATTAGCATCTTTTCCATATACGATAGTTTGATTACCTCTAAATTCATTGTCTTTTGTTTTATCTTTATCAATGCCTTTAAGAGCGTATATTGCTTCCTGTTCATCACAAAGAAAACCTAGTTGACCACAAGCAGGGTTATTGTTATTGTCAAACTCTATACTTAAATCTCTAATCTGTTGGAAGACGCGTCTTCTTGCATTTCCATTTAATGGCTGAAACTGTAAAGAGTTTTGCCAGTTGAATTTCAAATGATTAAAATTAGCAGATTGCAAAGGTCCATCACCTTCTTTTACATCTCGTCCAACCCATCGCAATTCTCTACCAGGGGTAAAGTTAACTGCAGATAGCTCAACAGATAAACTATCGTGGACTATAGGATTGGTTACTTTGTCCCACCCCTTATTTTTTATTAACGTAGAGTCAAAGTCAATACCCGCTTTTTTTGCTTCTTGAATAACCCACATCAATGACACATCTGATAAGTCTCCTTCTTGATAGCCACCACCGATGTCTGAGTGCGCACCTAAGAAACCACGCTCTACCCGATTTGCCGAGTTCGCAAATTTGGTAGCTTGAGCTTGATCTTCAAAGATAGAGCGATTATGAAATTGCGCTCGGTGCTCATTCACCGCAACGGCATGAACCACTTTCTTGAACTTACTTGGTATTGATAAAGACATTCCCAGTTTTTTCATATCAGCTACATCATTATCAAAACTTGTACCATAAGACGGTACCGTATCCCATAACCCCATAAAATTAAAATTAAAGTTAACATTGCAATTACTTTTTAACCATGCTTGATTGTATTTCCAGGGAGTAGGGTTGTCATGCCAGGTTTTTTGTCGACTTGCCCCGTACGGTCCATAAATTTTATTTTTAGTTAACGTACCATTCATTAGAGCGTTTACCTGACTTACAAACATCCTTGCAGAAGCTGCACCGCGACTAAAACCAACTACGTCTAGATCAATATTAACAGGCGTTTTAGGCTTATTTTTACCTGTATGAGTAGACTCTATGAACTCCAGATAAGTATGTAAATAGTTAACCATCGTATACACACGATCAACTATAGATTGACCAAAACCACCATCACCAGTAGGAGCAGTAATACCTGAATACCGATCATACGTACCTGCACCAGAAATATAAAAGGCATTGTACTCAGCAAAGCTACCAAACTGTTTAGACTGACCATTAATTTTCTTAATACCATCTTTTTTAAACATATTCGGCTCATTTACATCAGCTCGATAAGCATCTCTAAACTTCACCACGTTAGACAATGAAGTACCCGCACCATAGTCCTGATTCCCCATTCCATCAAAAGCAAACAGCAATAACCCTGGTGGATCGATAAAATGGGTCGGTGTGGCATTAACATAAGCATATAGATTCTCACCGCCACTAAGTCCTAACGGATCAGCAGATAGATAGCGTCCCGTATCTTGATCATAATAACGCCAGTGGTTGTAGTACAGTCCTGTCTCAACATCTTCATACTGCCCAGGGAAGCGCATATTGAGCTGATAGTCGCTCTGCTGCTGCAACTCAGTATCGACATTACCACCGAACAAGGTAGGTGTCAGCTGCCATTTTAATGCATTTGTTTCGCCATCTCGTACTTGACGTGGACGACCCAAATAGTCAGTAATGATATAGTTAATAGTTGGATAGGCTGTGTCTTCATTCCATAGCTGACTCACCCAGTTTGAGGTGCGCTGCCATAGAGAAATACTTGGTTGCTTTAAAGTTAATAGCTTACCATGACTACCCTTTGGATAGTCCATAGTAGCGGTGAGCGTGTCACCGACATAGAGGTAGTGACGGATAATATTACCTTGACTATCTAGCTCATGCTGGAGCTGACTATCTTCATAAACGTAGTAGCTGGTTTGTGGGCTTGCAAGCATCGTGTTGTCTTTTTGGTAAACGACCTTTTTGATGCGTTGCCCTTCATCGTTATAGGTATATTGGGCAATGAGCTGACCGTCTTTACCTTTAATTTGGCTAAGCTGTCCTGCACTGTAGTTGAGCTGGTAGTCGCCATACTCAGTAGGCAGTCCTGCAGCATCGTAAGCGATACTTTGAGCGCTAACGTTTTGACTATCTGTAGTTTGAGCGATAGGTGTGATAGTGGTCAAACGACCACTATCATCATACTGATATTTTTTTAGGGTCTTAGAATCATCGATACCCAGCATACGATTGCCAAGTTCATCATAGATATAGCGAGCACTATTAATATCGTTATTCGTCTGATCATTGCCCTGCTTAACGGTAGTAGCGACTTGGGTAAAGTCTTTATCTAGTTCGACAGTCTGGTACGAGCTGCTAACAAGATGATATTGACTGTCATACAGATAGTTATGCTCAATCGGTTTAGTCTGATAGTCAAGCTCAGTGACTTGCTCAACTATACCATCATCGGTGCGCTGCCACTGTTGGCTAAACAGTGGGGTAATATCATCTGCACGAGCTGAACGAATAAGAGGGTTGCCACCAGAGTTTGGGCGATTGCGATAGCTCAATCCTGAGAATCGACCATTATCATCATAGTAGTGACCCATGACAATGTGCTGTCCTAGCTCATAACTTATCTGATTCATACCTACGGCTTGATGGGTGCTTTGGCTATAGATGGCTTTAGCTTTGATATCATCAGGAGCTTTATAGCGGATTTGATCGTTGTTGCTGAGGATTCCAATACCGTCAGGTAAGGTGATACCCGTCATGTTACCGTCTTTGTCATAGTTATAGCTGGTGACTAGTGGAGTAGCAAGATCCGCTAGGGTCAGGCGTTTTTGTATGACGCGTCCCTGTTTATCATAGTGGTAGGCTATCTGCTGATTACTACCGTTAGCCGCTACTAATTGGTCTTGAGCATCAAACTCCCAAGTGACTTGCTGTACGACTTCACCTTCTTGGGTAACGCTTTTATGAACTTGGCGACCTTTATCATCGTACTTAAAACTTATTTTGACACCGTTTGCTAATTCAATACCCGTTAGCTGGTCTCTAGCATCATACTGATAGTTATTACGACCTGCTGTTTGGCTATCGATGTAGGCAATACGCCCAAAGTCGTCAATGCCATAGTCGGTAGTGAGATTATTATTTTGTTCGACCTGAGTGACACCTGATCGAACAGATTTTACAGTAGTCTTTTTAACACCCAATGTATCCCAGACGTTCGGCAAGCTATAGTCGTTAAACTGTGAGTCCTTATTATCTACAAAGGTCTGCTCACCACTGGCCCCTAGTATCTGGGCGATTTTGTTATCCTCACTGTAATTCACAGCTACCAGCTGAGTATCATCGCGCCCTACTGCTGAGATACGGTTTTTATCGTCGTAGATATAACTGAGCTTATCGGTTGTATTTGCAGTGATATTATAATCAACGATAGGACGACCTTCTGTATCCAAGTGCCTGAGACTAGCTTTTTTAGCAGTAATCTCACCCAGATTGCGGCGAGCATCATCATAGGCATAGCTAGCAATAAAGTTATCTTCTAGGTCCGTTACACTCGTGATATCACCAGTATGGTTGCGCTGATAGTTGACCCCATTGATTAGCTCGTCGTTAAGATAACGTGACATTGAAATCGGTAGGTTGTTGTTGTCAAAGCTGAACTTTATGGTAGTATTTTCTGCCCCTATTTGACGATCAATTTGCGTGGTCAGACCTGCCGCATTATGGGTAAAGCTGGTCTTGGTATTTAAGTGCGGTTGCTCAGTAGTTTTAATACTTCCATCTTCAAACCAAGTATAAGCTTCTATAACGATGGGGATACTCTCAGGATTACTTTCATCGCGTAGAACCACTTGAGTCAAGTTACCTTTATTGTCGTAACTCATTAAATACGAGCGTGAGATAGCCTTACCATCAGGAGTATATCCAAACTCTGTTTTCTCAGTAGGTCGCCCATGATCATTATGAGTATAGCTTACCCCTGTCTGCTTACCTATTGCTACACTGCTTTGCCATTCTTTGGCAACGATATGGAATCTATTATTCTCAGGATTGTTTGATACATATTCATAATGAATAGATGATGACTGATTATTTGATGGCTGATCTACTATCTGACTTCTTTCTGTTTTAACGCGCCCATGTGCATCAAACTCTGTCCCCATTGATGAGATAGTCTGACCTCGACTGTCAAGCTGACTAATTTTAGTCACCCGTCCTGCATTATCGTACTCGTAGCTCACATTGCTTGGCCCACAAGTCACGCACCCCGCGCCTATCACCGATAGCAGCTGAGCCTCGCCCTTCTTGTATTGATAGCGATAGTCGGTTGTCTCTCCCACGCTGTTAGTGAGTCGATTGGTAAAAATATGACCCGCTTGGGTGGGTATCACCGTATCGTTGTCAAAGACCACACTGACCTTCTCGATACCGTCTTTATGAGTTGAGCTAATCGCTCTGTCATAAGGATCATACTGCCACTGGGTGATAAGTTGTGCTTCTGATTTATCGTTATAGCTAAACTTCTCGGTGAGGTTATGCTTATCATAAGGGTCGTTGTACTGGTAGCCGGTTCTAATCCCTGTCGGTGAGACGACTTGGGCAAGGTTGTTGTTGTGGTCTAAGAAATACACCCATCTGCCAGTGTTGTCTTTAGTGTTATTGCTACCCTTGTTTAGGGTACTGCTAGTCACACTGATCTTAGGTAGGCCGCCTAAGCGAACTTTAGGGTGTCGCCATTATGGTTGCGTACTTGGGCAAGTTCTCCGTCTGTCCCATAGGTGAGTGACCAGTAAGGACTGCTAGGATTATCCACTTGTTCAGTGACACGGGAGAGTTGACCGTAGCGCTGCAAGCCGAGCTGGTTGACGGTAGTGACTTGTTTGTGAACCACGAATTCAAACTGTTTGCCTGTAGGGAGAGTCCATAGCCAAGTGGCTTTACTAGGGTCTGAGCTTTGAGTGCGCTCTAGGTAGCCAAGCTCAGGCTTGTCAGCACTATAGCGGGT
>RCMY010002240.1_pt1 | contig 17578 bp, 11 predicted proteins | sample 2041341 | NCBI WGS metagenome assembly RCMY01 (sample SAMN09708234, study PRJNA481090) | Marine sediment metagenome, whole genome shotgun sequencing project. | reverse complement strand
GCGAATCTGAATGGCCGCGAATCTGAATGGCAGTGCCCGATGACGATCTGGGTAGTGTTGCACCATGGCTGATTTCGAGTACCAAGACGTCTTCCCGCTTGGGGAAGACTCCACCCCCTACAAGCTCCTCACCACCGAAGGGGTCGAGGTCGTCGACCTCGGCGGGACCGAGTTTCTCCGGGTCGACAATGAGGCCATCCGGCTGCTGAGCGCCACCGCGATCAAAGACATCTCGCATCTGCTGCGGCCAGGTCACCTCGCCCAGTTGGCCAAGATCCTCGACGATCCCGAGGCGTCGGCCAATGATCGATTCGTTGCCACCGAGCTGCTGGAAAACGCCAACATCGCATCGGGCTATGTGCTCCCCGGCTGCCAAGACACCGGTACGGCAATCGTCAAGGGCAAGAAAGGCCAGTTCGTTCTGACATCGGGCGACGACAAGGAGCCGATCTCCCAGGGCATCTTCGATACCTACCAGACCTCGAACCTGCGGTACTCGCAGATGGCGCCGATCACGATGTGGGACGAGAAGAACACCGGCACCAACCTCCCTGCCGAACTCAAGATCGAAGCCGTCACCGGCTCGGCCTACAAGTTCATGTTCATGACCAAGGGCGGAGGATCGGCCAACAAGAGCTACCTGTTCCAAGAGACCAAGGCCCTTCTGAACCCGACGAGCCTCAAGCGATTCCTCGACGAGAAGCTGCGGCTTCTCGGCACGTCGGCCTGCCCGCCCTACCATTTGGGCCTCGTCATCGGCGGCACCTCGGCCGAGCAGGCGGTCGAGACAGCCAAGCTCGCCTCGACCCGCTACCTCGACTCGCTGCCTACGTCGGGATCCGCTTCCGGACACGCCTTTCGTGATCTCCAGATGGAAGCCGAGGTGCTCGAACTCACCCAGGCGTTCGGCATCGGCGCCCAGTTCGGCGGCAAGTACTTCTGCCACGATGTTCGAGTCATTCGCCTTCCCCGCCACGGCGCCTCGCTGCCCGTGGGGATCGCGGTCAGCTGTTCGGCCGATCGTCAGGCGCTGGGCAAGATCACCGCTGAAGGCGTGTTCCTCGAACAACTCGAGACCGATCCGGCGAAGTATCTCCCCGAGGTCACCGACGACGCCCTCGGGGGTGGCGCCTCCAGCGATGCGACCGTCGCCATCGATCTCAACCAGCCAATGGCCGACATCCGAGCCGAGCTGTCACGGCATCCGGTGAAGACCCGACTGTCGCTCACCGGCACCCTTGTCGTCGGCCGAGACATCGCTCATGCCAAAATCAAAGAACGCCTCGACGCAGGCGAGGCGATGCCCGAGTACCTACAGAATCACCCGATCTACTACGCCGGCCCGGCCAAGACCCCCGCAGGCTATGCATCGGGTTCGTTTGGTCCGACCACTGCGGGGCGGATGGATTCCTATGTCGATCAGTTCCAGGCGGCAGGTGGCTCGATGATCATGCTCGCCAAGGGCAACCGCAGCCAGGCGGTCACCGACGCCTGCAAGCGCCACGGCGGCTTCTACCTTGGTTCGATCGGCGGACCGGCGGCTCGACTGGCGAAAGACTCGATCCGTTCGGTCGAGGTACTCGAATACCCCGAATTGGGGATGGAAGCCATCTGGAAGATCGAGGTCGAGAACTTCCCGGCATTCATCGTCGTCGACGACAAAGGCAACGACTTCTACGCCGAAACCTCCCGCCCCATCGACATTGGCATCAAGCGTTAGCGCAGTAAGCGCCGCCCTTCCCCCCGGTTCACCAAGTTGGGACGTTGTGAGCCGTGACGTTCTAGACCTTGCAGCAGAGCGATGTTTCGGAGCGCAGCGAGGAAACTCGGTGAGTGAGAAAGCCCGTCAGGGCTGACGAACGGCAGTTTCAGCCGACAAGCGTGGTGCCGCCGTCGACGACGAAGATCTGGCCGGTGGCGTATTTGTTGCGCAGGAGGGCGAGCACGGCTTCGGCACAGTCGTCGGGGGTGGCCGAACGCCCCAGTGGAGCCGTTGCTGCGATCGATTCGTGCAGCGCATCCCAGGTTTCGGTCCATGGAGTGGCAACCAGCCCGGGAGCGACGGCATTGATCCGGACGGGGCCTTGCGACTTCGCCAGCAGCTTCGTCATGTGATTCAGCGCGGCCTTCGACATGGCGTAGGCCACCGACGATCCGACTGGGCGGACTCCAGCGACCGATGTGATGGTGACCACCGACCCGTCGTCGCTCGCTTTCAGCAGGGGCATCGCCGCCTTGGTGAGCCACCAGGTGCCGTACACGTTGACTTGGAAGGTCTTGTCGAAGATGTCGTCGTCGAGCGCTTCGAGATCGTGGTGCGGAACGACCGTGGTCCAGCCGGCATTGTTGATGAGATAGTCGAGCTTGCCGAACCGCTCGACGGTGGCGTCGACCAGGGCCTGCCCCTGTGCCTGATCGGCGATGTCGGCCTGAACGTAGATGCTGTCGCCAGGGAGTGCCTGCGAGACGGCCTCGCCGGCGGCCACCGAGGTTGCGGAGTTCACAACGACCTTGGCGCCCAGCTCACTCAGGCGTTGGGCGGTGCGCTCGCCAATGCCACTGGACGATCCGGTAACGATGGCCACCCGGCCTTCGAACTCGCGACCGGTGTTCTGCTGATTCATTGTGTGCTCCAGTGATCGTGGGGAGTGCGTCGAAGAGAGGTTCTCGACGCCAGATGATCAAGGCGCCCGCGTGCTAGCGAGGGACCGTTGCGTGGGCATCCAATACCGTGGCGAGACAGTTCGTCAACTTCTCGGCGTACGCGAGATGGAGGAACTCGTTGGGTCCGTGCGCATTGGACTCTGGACCGAGCACCCCGGTGATGACGAACTGGGCGTCGGGGAACAAGTCGCCGAGCATCCCCATGAACGGGATCGAGCCACCCTCACCGAAGAGTTGCATGGGTTTGGCGAAGGCGCGTTGCGATGCGACCTGCAGTGAAGACGCCAGCCACGGTGCAAGGTCGGGGGCATTCCAACCGGCGGCGGCTTCGGGGTCGTCAAAGCTGACGAGCGCACCCGATGGTGGGTCATCGGTGAGTACTCGAGTGAGTTCGGCTTGGGCAACGGCGGGGTCGACTGTTGGCGGGAGCCGCATCGACAGCTTCACGACCGTCTCGGGTCGCAAGACGTTGCCCGACGACCCGGTCGGCGGGAGACCATCGGCTCCGGTGATCGACAATGCCGGTCGCCAGGTTCGAGCCAGAAGCGCGTCGGCTGGATCACTCGACATCAGTTCCAGACCGGGCACGATGGCGAACGGTTCCATCGACCCACGGCCGAGTTCGTTGGCGAGCGCTTCGGCCTCGGCAACGCGGTGCTCGGGGATGTCGGTCCACGCCGAGTCGAGCAGTACCCGGCCGGTCGCGGCGTCTTCGATCCGATCGAGCAGCTGACGCACGATTCGAAACGACGACGGCACCACCCCGCTGGCCGCGCCAGAGTGGATGCCCTCGGTGACGACCTGGACCCGGAGCTTGCCGCCGGCCAGGCCACGGAGCGATGTCGTGAGCCAGAGCGTCTCGTAGTCGACGCAGCCCGAGTCAAGACACAACACGAGATCGACCTCACCCAACTCGTCGGCCAGTGCCGAGATGTGGGCAGGCAGGTCGGGTGAGCCGGATTCTTCCGATGCCTCGATGAGCAAGACACAACGGGCGTGCGATCCATTGGACTGCTGGACAGCTTCGATGGCGGTAAGGCTGGCGTAGGCGGCATAGCCGTCGTCGGCGCCGCCACGACCGTAGAGGCGACCGTTCTCGATCACCGGTTTCCACGGTCCGAGATCGTCACGCCAGCCGATCATCTCGGGCTGCTTGTCGAGGTGCCCGTAGAGCAAGACGGTGGACTCGGTCGACTGGTCGGGCCCGAAGGGGTCGACCTCGACGAGGATCAGTGGGGTTCGCCCTGGCAACGTCCTGATCTCGATGCGTCGCACTCCGACAACGGGACGCGACCGAAGCCAACCGGCGATGTGGTCGACCGCAGCCTGGAGATGGCCGCTGGCTTCCCAGTCGGGATCGAACGCAGGCGACAGGGCCGGGATGGCGATGTAGTCAACGAGTTGCGGGGTGAGGTCGTCGGCCCAGCGCTTGGCGATGAACGAGTTGGCGGTGCTGGTGTCCATTGATTCTCACTGTCCTGGTAGGGCGTCGCAGTCGTAGGTTGCGGTGTAGTACTTGTCGAAGAACTGATCGGTGATCTCACCGCTCAGCAAAACCTCGAAGTCTTGGTCGTCGAGTTCGGTGATCAGCGCGGTGGCCACACAGTCGGCGGCATCGGGCGCAATGTCGCGCTCGATCAGCAGGCGAGTGAGTTGGACGTTGACGTCGTCGGTTGCTCCGCAGGTGAACTCGGCCCGATACAGCGACCGCTCGAACGCGGCGCTCGGGGCAACGGCCACGAGTTCGGCCTCGACGCCTGCGACCTCGAAGGCCTCGACCAGTTCGTCGACCACACAGGCCGCCGCTTCCGGTTCGGTATCGGGATTGCTGGTCTGGTACGACTCGACGAGATCGTCGTGGCTCAGAGCATTCGAACACGACGAGCCCATCATGGCAGCGATCGCCATGGCGCCAACGAGGCGAGCGATTTGCCGGTGGCCGTTCACCGAGCCCGCGTCGTCAGTTGACCATCCGGTCGCGGCCCTCCCAAAAGGGCGCGCGGAGCTTGTACTTCTGGAGCTTCCCGGTCGCGGTGCGCTCCAGTTCGGGACGGAACTCGATAGAGGTGGGGCACTTGTAGTGGGTGAGACGTTCCCGACAGTAGGCGATGAGGTCGGCCTCACTGGCCGAGCGTCCGTCGTTGAGCACGACCAACGCCTTGACGGTCTCGCCCCACTTCTCGTGTGGGACACCGATGACTGCGGCTTCGGCAACGTCGGGATGCGAGAACAGGGTGTCTTCGACCTCGATCGACGACACGTTCTCTCCCCCGGAGATGATCACGTCTTTCTTGCGATCGGTCACGGAGTAGTAGCCCTCGTCGTCGACCAGGCCACCGTCGCCGGTGTGGAACCAGTCGTCGCGCAGCGCCTCCTCGGTCGCTTCAGGGTTTTCCCAGTACCCCTGGAGAATGTGGTTGCCGCGAGCGAGGAGTTCACCGTCGGGGGCGACATCCATCGTGATGCCGATGGTTGGCGCACCGGCCCGGCTGAGCTTCTGAGCCCGCTCCAGCCCCGACAGGTCATCCCACTCCGAGCGATTTCGGCTCATCGTGAGGAGCGGCGCCGTCTCGGTGAGGCCGTAGATCTGGATGAACTCCCAACCGAGTTCTCGCTCCATGCGTTCGATGACCGCGGTTGGCGGCGGGGCGCCGGCGACGATCATACGCACCTTGTTGCGTCCGGGAACCTCACCATCCCAATCGGCGGCGGCATCGAGCACGGCGGTCACGACCGCGGGCGCACCACACATGAGCGTGACACCTTCGGCCTCGATACGGCGCAGGATCTCGGGTCCGTCGACCTTGCGCAGCACGACGTGTTTCACGCCCATCCCGGTGACGGTGTAGAGCATGCCCCACCCGTCACAGTGGAACATCGGCAGGGTGTGGAGATAGACGTCTCGGTCGCTGACCCCGGCGTGCCAACCGAAAGTGACGGCATTGGTCCAGCGGGCCCGGTGGGTCTGCTCGACGCCCTTGGGCCGTGCGGTGGTGCCCGAGGTGTAGTTGATCGAGGCAACGGCATCTTCGTCGGGGGTCCACGGTGCCGGTGTGCCTTCACGGCCGAGCCAGACGGCGTCGGACTCGGCGCCGATGATCCACTTGTGCTTGCACTCGAGGTCGGCGAGGTCGTCGGCCAGTTCGGGGTCGATCAGGACCGCCTCGGCCCCGGAGTGCTCGATGATGTAGGCGACCTCGTCGCGCGAAAGACGGAAGTTGATCGGCACGAACACGCGCCCGTTGCCCGACACCCCGAAGAACGAGGCGAGCATTCGGCCTGCGTTGTGCGACACCATGGCAACCCGAGCACCGAAATCGATTCCCAAGTCGTCCATGGCGACACCCATGGAGCGACGCATGTCATTCATTTCGGCGTAGGTCACTCGCCCGAGCGATGGCGCTGGTTGGTCTGGCTCATCGACGATCGCAATCCGGTCGGGGTAGACCAGAGCCGCCCGATCGAGGAAGTCATTGATCGTCAGTGGCACCTTCACAGCAGTTCTCCCTATCGATGACCGCCCGAACGTTGTCGTCCCTGGACGCAACCAGAAACTAGTGCACGGCACCCAGCGAGGAAAGAGCTCGTGCGTGGACCCTACGCCTGAGCCGTCGACGGGGCGAAGCGATCCGGTCACCGATCGACATTTCCCGCTCTTCTCGTCCTCTGCGTGGGCCGTTCGACCCATGCGGTTGGCGATAGCCCGTTCGAAGTGCTTGATGTTCGTGTCGTGCTGCCGACAGGATGCCGGTGACTCACAAGGCACCCCCGATCGCTGATGGCGAGTGGCTGACAACGAGCCCGATCGGGCCGGCCCACCTCGCAGGCCGCGTGTCCATCATCGTGTTCTTCTCGATCAGCAACGAGGCGTCATGGGTGCGCCTTCGCCAGCTCGAAGATCTCAGTGCTGACATCGGCGACACCCTGGCCATCGTCGCCGTCCACAGCCCACGCCATCCAGCGGAGCGGGACACCGCTGCGGTCGATCGTGTGATCGAGCGGGCAGGTCTCCCGTTTCCCGTGGTGCACGATCCCGATCTGGCCACTTGGGCCCGATACGAACCCGGGGGTTGGCCTTCGACGGTGGTGATCGACCATCGAGGCAAGATTCTCGGCATCAGCCAGGGAATCGACGACCTCGACGTCTTGTTCGAAGCGGTCAGTCTCGCCGAATCGCTCGCCGCCCATCAGCGGCCCGTTCCCGACGCCGCCCATCTCCGTCCGCTGCCGGTACCGACCCCCAACCGTCGCAGCACCGACCGCGGGCTGTCGTGGCCCGGCGGACTGTGCCGGCTGTCGAGTGGCCGGATTGCCGTTGCCGACTCGGGCAACGACCGGGTGCTGGTCGTCGAACTGAACGACCAATCGACCATCGCCCGAGTCCGCAGGATCCACGACGGGCTCGACAGCCCATCGCAAGTGTGCGAGCTCCCCGACGGATCGCTTGCCGTCACCGAACCAAAGAGCGGTCGGGTGCTACGGCTCCGTCAAGACGAACAGAGCATCGCCAACGGCGCCGAACCCGAGGTGATCGTTGACGGCTTTCTTCGGCCCCGGGGCATTGCGGTCGATCTCGACGGTTCGCTCGTTGTCGCCGACGCTGGTGCCGACCAGATGTTCCGCATCACTCCCGACGGTGTTGTCGGACCGATCGCCGGATCGGGTCGGACCGGCTGCATCGACGGTCGCGGAAGAGATGCCGAGCTGGCACAGCCGATCGCTGTCGTCCGTGCCGATCAAGGACTCGCCTTTCTCGACATCGCGTCGAGCAGCCTTCGCCTGCTGACCGACAACGGCATGGTTCGCACCGTCAGCGGTGGAACGCTCGAGGTCGCCGGCCTGGTCGACGGCCCGGCCGAATCGGCAGTGCTCGACCGCCCGATGGGCATCGCCCTCCTGAATGACGGCTCGATCGCCATCGCCGACACCGGCAACAACCGACTCCGGATCATGTCGGATCGCAAGGTCCGCACGCTCGGCGTCGCCGGGCTCGATCGACCCGAGGCGGTCATCGAGATCGACGACGGGCTCCTGCTCGTTGCCGACACCGGCAACCATCGAATGGTCATGGTCGACAGCGAGCACCATCGAGTGTGGAGCGTCGAAATCGACGAGCCCGACCGCCGCAGTGCTCGGCGGATGATCGGATCAACGGTGGTGGGGTCCGCCGAATCGACCGTCCTGGTGGACCATCCGACGCCGGGCCCTGGGCCGTGGCGAGTGTTGGTCTCGGCCAGCCCCGATCACCTGCTGGCCTGTCCTCTCCGTGTTGACCGATCCACACCGGGTGATCCGGTGGCGGTGCAGCTCGGCACCCCGGGCCGCGGTCGTCTCGCGGTCTACGTCAGCGGAGCCGACCCGGCAACCGCCCGGGTCCAGGTTCGCCACCTCAGCGTCCTGAACAGCTGAGGCACTCCCCGGCGGCGTCGGCAGCTGCGGAGTGGCCTTACCCCCAATACCGGGGGTCAGCCTCTCCAGAGTTTGCCGAAACGGGGGTGAGTCTCTCCAACGGCGCACGACGCACCAAACTCCGAGGCTCCTTCCGGTAGTGGCGAAGCTCCGTGCTGTGATCGCCCAGACTGGACGCAGCCCGAATCGTGCGGGGACCTGGACATTGGCCTGAAACGTCGAGACCTGAAACGTCGAGAACCGCCGATGAGGTTCAAAGCGGAGAGCCTCCCAACAATTCCAGAGAACCGGAGAGTCTTCCAGCACCGTCGCGCTGGAAGGCTCTCCGCTTTGTCGAGAAAGCTGGAAGGCTCTCCGATTCCAACAAAATGTTGCGTTGGACCAACGGCTCTGTCAGTTTTCGAGCGGGAGCACGATGCTTGCCATCTCGGCCAGTTCGCTCGTCCAATCATCGGGCTCGACGACCGGGATGATCACGAACTTCGAGAACCCCTCGTCGACGAAACGACCGATGGTTGCCGGCAGCTGTTCCTTGGTCGGGAAGATGTCGGCCGGGTCGGCTTCGGGATTGCGGGCCTTGACGATGGCCGCCATCGCATCGGGCAATTCACCATTGTCGATGCGATACGGGATCAGCGCGCCGTAATGCTCGTCTTCGATCTCTCGTTCGTACTCGGTCGCGAACGACTCGATCGTGACTCGAGCCTCGGCAACCTGCTTCGGTGTGCAGAACGACGGCAACCAGCCATCGCCAAAGCGGCCAACGCGTTTGAGTTCGAGCGGGGCGATGCCACCGAGCCACACCTCGAGTGGCGTCTGGATCGGCTTCGGCCGGATCGTGACGTCATCGATCGTGAACCGCTTACCGTCGTGCGAAACGTGATCTTCGATCCAAAGGCGCTTCATCAGCGGGAGGGCTTCGTTGAACCACCCGCCGCGGTCGGTCCGCTCCACGCCGAACGCCTGATGCTCAGCCGAGTTGGCGATGCCGAGACCGAAGGCCGGAAGCAACCGACCGTTCGACAGCCGATCCAGACTGGCCAGCGACTTCGCCAGCACCACCGGGTTGCGCCCCGGGAGCACCATCACCGACATCCCAACCTTGAGCTTCGTGGTCCGGGCCACCGCATAGGCCATGCCGACGAGTGGGTCGGGGCAATCACCTGAGATCCGCTCCGACAACCACAGTGAGTCGAAGCCTTCTCGTTCCAACCCATCGACCAGGTCGTTGAATCGACCGTGATCGTTGGTGGCACTCCGCGTGCCAAGGCCGTACCCCACTCGAATCTTCATGGTGGCCACTGTCGCACGTACCTCCGCTCAACGCACACCGCCGGCCAATGGCGAAGGGCGGGCGTGAATGGCTCGCTGATCACGAGTAGCTTCGAGTCCGTGAAGACTGGACTTGCATTTGCCAACACTGGACCGTTTGCCGAGCTCGAAGGGCTCGTGGATCTCGCTCGAGCTTCCGAGGCTGCGGGGATCGAATCGATCTGGACGGTCGAACACGTCATCTGGCCGAGCCAGTACGACTCGGCGTATCCCTACTCACCAACCGGGAAGATGCCAGGCGACAAGACATCGCCCATCCCCGATCCGCTCATCTGGCTCGCGTTCGTTGCCGCCAACACCACCACCCTCGTGCTCGGCACCGGCATCTTGATCCTGCCCGAACGCAACCCGGTCGTTCTGGCCAAGTCGGTCGCCACCCTCGACCGACTCTCGAAGGGAAGACTCCAGCTCGGTATCGGGGTCGGCTGGCTCGAAGAGGAGTTCGACGCACTCGGGATCTCGTGGGCCAAGCGAGGCAAGCGCACCGACGAATACATCGAAGCCATGCGCGCCCTGTGGGCAACCGACGACGCCGATTACGACGGCGAGTTCGTTTCGTTCACCAATGTCAGCTCGAATCCCAAGCCGGCCAAACCGGTCCCGTTCGTCATCGGCGGCCACTCGACTGCGGCGGCCAAACGGGCAGGCCGGTTGGGCGACGGCTACTTCCCCGGTCGAGGCACGATCGCCGAACTCAGTGAACAGTTCGAGATCGTTCGCCAGTCCGCCGCCGACGCCGGCCGAGACGCAACGGCCATCGAACTGACGGCCAGCCACCCCGGCATCATGGGCGACGACCCGGTCGGTGCCGCCCAAGAACTGGCAAGCATCGGCGTCACCCGAACCATTCTCCCGGCTTTCCTGCTCCTCGGCTCCGAGGGCGCCGAAGCCAAAGCCACCGAGCTGGCCGAGAAGATCATCGGACCCATCGCCGACATCTGACCGGACCAACGCCGGGCTCCGGCCACAGCCGAAACACCGTACGACACCCTTCCCGATGGGGACAGCGGCACCGCAAGTCGTTCTGTGCGTCAAGGTCACCGCCACACGCGTTCTGTGCGTCAAAGACCCCGCTGGCGATGAGAACCACGCACAGAACGCACGGTGCGATGAGAACCACGCACAGAACGCATGGTGCGGTGACAACCACGCACAGAACCCTGTCAACAGCCGACCAACAGGGCCCGGCCGGACGGCAAACCACTGCACCGTCGCATCCCACGCCCACCGGCAACGAACATGACGCGTCCTCGCCAGTCGCGACGCCAATACCCCCTCGCGGCCGCGAGTACACCCGACGTATTTCCAATCACCAGTACTGGCGAGTGAGCGGCTAGATGCAGGCGACTGCTTCGACGTGGGGCAGGTCGGCTTCCGGATCAACCAGGGTCACCGACCGAGTTGCGCCTGGCGGAGCCTCTCTTGCCCAGCTCTCCAGCGCACCCAGGTAGTCGGTGGTATCGGCGCGGTCGTCACCGGTCACGGTGAACGCGGTGCAGGTGGCCGTGCCCTTGTGCCACGCGACGTACGCGTCGCCACCCCAGCCTGCGCCGACGTCGGGACCAAACCAAAGGTCGAACGTGAGCCTGCCGAGCACGCCCTCATCGATGACCGCTCCATCGGGGGTGGGTGTGACGACGGCAATTGCCGCTTCCCGGTTGCGATAGGCATCGACATCGAGCACCTGCTCGGTCGTTGTCGGCGGATCGTCGAAGAGAGCATCGACACCATCCATGCCCTGCTCGTCGTAGATGGATCGCACGAAGGCGGCGCCGTCGGTGTACGGCGAGATCTGGAGTTGGAGCACGAAGAGCGGGACGGCGAAGAGCAGGTCCATCTCTTCGGGCGAGATGGCGCTGAGCTCGAGGGTCTCGAGCTCGGAACGTTGATCATTCGTCAGTGTGTCGCGCCACGCAGCTTCGGCCAGCGACGCCGAACCCTCGACGACGTTGAGGAACCCACTACCGATCTCGTCTTCGGCGTCGTCGTATTCTGGCCGGGCGAGCTCGAAGTATTGGTCGTCCCAGGCATGGGTGAGTTCATGCACCATGACTGACTGGGTGTAGAGGTTGACCTCGGTGCCGTTGATGTTGAGTTCCTCGGTCTCGGTGTTGTAGGCACCGACAACACCGAGTTCGAGCGAGGTCCGCAGCGCCTCGGCCAGATCGATGTCGGGCTCGATGAGACCCAGGGTTCGGAGCACGTCGCCGGTGTTGCGAAGATCGGGAACCGCCTCGTCGAAGTCTTCGAGGACGAACGCATCGAACGCATCGCCATCGATGAAGTTGACCGTCGGGAAGGTCTTGAAGGGCCGATCACCCTTGAACGCTTCGATGAAGGCAACGGCATCACAGATCTCGCCGATCGTGCCCTCGGGACAGCCACCGGCCGGCCCGCCCGCTATCTCCGGATCGGTGCTGTCGGGGTCGGCACCGTCGGAATCAGCGCTGCTTCCGGGAGTGGCGTCCGGCTGGGCCCCTGGCGACTCCAACAGCGGCGAGCCCGCACCGTCGGACGTCGACGCCAGCGCCCCGTCGGCGGTTTCGATCTCGGCATCGCCGCCTCCCCTGGCGAGCATGACCAAGACCACCAACACGAGTGCCGCTGCCAATCCGGCCGCCAGGGCAAGGCGCAGACCCTCGGGAAGTCGAGGTGACGGTGTCTCGTCGTGCTGCGGGGAATCGGCCGGCTGGTTGATCGGCGGGTGCGTGGCTGGCGGTGATGCGGGAAAGACCATGGATTCCTGAGTATCGGCATTCGGGCAAGTGATCTGTAGCCATCGAGGAGGTGCGCAGATGACGACTCCGCGTCTCATGGTAGTGACCGAAGGCTTCGGGGCGAGGTCGCCGACCGGCTCGTCGGGGTGGGAGCGACGAACAAGCGATAGGTTTACCGCTCATGGCGCATCAGCCGTCTCAGACCTCCTCGTCAACGCTCGGCTCGGCAATCGCTCACTCATCGAGATACCTCGGGTTGAGCGCCGGATGACCACCGACAGCCTTGGCGAACTGGGCGAGAGGATCCGCCAGCTGGCGCGTGTTCCGACCCTGCTCGTTGCCTGCGACTACGACGGCACCATGGCCGAACTCGTCGCCGACCCAATGCAGGCGTTCCCCAACCGCGACTCGGTTGCCGCAATCCGTTCCCTCGCCGAACAGGCCAACACCCACGTGACCGTCATCAGCGGTCGCAGTCTTCGCGACCTGGCGACCCTGTCTCGTTTCCCCGAGGAGATCCGCCTGGTCGGCAGCCACGGCAGTGAGTTCGACCTCGGCTTCAGCGCCGACCTCTCCAATGAGCTGATCGAGCGACGCCGACAGATCACCGAGGCGGTGCAGGCCATCGGCGCCCGCCACGGCGCCCGGGTGGAGGGCAAGCCGACCGGTGTCGTCCTGCACGTTCGAGGACTCGCCGATGACGTGGCAGCCGCGGCCCGAGCCGAAGTGGTGCGAGGACCGGCAGGCTGGCCGAACATCACCACCCGCAACGGTCGCGACATCATCGAGATGTCGGTCATCGAGACGAACAAGGGCTGGGCGCTCGACACGATCCGGTCACAGGTCGGCGCAACCGCCGTTGTATTCATCGGCGATGACCTCACCGACGAAGATGCCTTCCGGACCCTGGCCGGGCCCGATCTCGGTATCAAGGTCGGCGACGGCAAGACTGCGGCCGGCTACCGCGTCCGAGACATCGACACCGCCGCTCAGATCCTCGCGCTTCTCGGCGAACTCCGCTCGGACTGGCTCCGTGGTTCGGGCCTTGTCCCTCTGGAAGAACACTCGGTGCTGTCCGATCTTCGAACGGCGGCAATCATCTCGCCCGCAGCCCGTATCACCTGGATGTGTGCCCCGCGGATCGACTCGGCCGCGGTCTTTGCCGAACTCCTCGGTGGACCGTCGGCGGGCTACTTCTCGATCGCCGACGCTTCCGGTGCCGGCCCGGTCGACCGCCGCTATCACCCGGGGTCGATGATTCACGAGTCGCGCTTCGACGGCTTCACCGTGACCGACTATCTCGATGTCTCCAATGACCGCCCCCGTCGCCTGGCCGGACGGACCGATCTCATTCGGGTGCTCGAACGTACCGGCAGCGGCCACAGCGAGCGCGACAGCACCGAACCCGGAGGTGCCGACGCCAGGATCGAGTTCGCGCCGCGTCTCGACTTCGGCCGATTCCCGACACGGCTCGAGATCCGAGACGACGGCATCGCGGTTCTCGGAACCGCCGATCTGATGGTCCTGCGCTCCCCTGGGGTCGAGTGGACGCTCGTTGCCGATGGCAAGAATCAGACCGCGATCGGCACGGTCAACCTGTCGCGCGGCCCGGTCGCTCTCGAGCTTCGCGCCGGGACCGGCACCTTGCGGGCCGACGTCCGACCCGAAGGTGACCGACGCGACGAGACCGACCGTTTCTGGCGGTCGTGGCTGGCTCGGCTCGAACTCCCCTCGATCGAACGTGAACTGGTGGGGCGCAGCGCCCTGACCTTGAAGAGTCTTTGTCACGGCCCGACCGGGGCGATCGTCGCGGCCGCAACAACGAGTCTGCCCGAGCACCTCGGGGGCGTGAGGAACTGGGACTCCCGGTACTGCTGGCTCCGCCAAGCGTCGCTGGCCGCATCGGCGCTTGCCCGTCTTGGGTCACACGGTGAAGGCATGGCTTTTCTCGACTGGGTGCTGAACATCCTGTCGACGCGATCGGACCCCGAACGATTGGCCCCGCTCTACAACGTCACCGGCCGCCACCTTCCCCCCGAGGCCGAGATCACCGAGCTCCCGGGATACGGCGGTTCGCGCCCGGTGCGTGTCGGCAACGCGGCCGACAGCCAGGTGCAGCTCGATGCCTTCGGCCCGATCGTCGACCTCGTCCATACTCTCCTCATCCAGGGCGAGGCGCTCTCATCAGAACACTGGCGCCTGGTCGAATCGATGGTTCTCGCGGTGTCGCGTCGTTGGACCGAGCCCGACCACGGAATGTGGGAGATCCGCAAGACCCCGCGTCACCATGTCCACTCGAAGGTGATGTGCTGGGTCTCGGTCGATCGGGCGATCTCGGTTGCCGAGCAGTTTCTCGACCGTGAACCCGTGGCCTGGGTCGAACTTCGAGACGAGATCGCGAATGATGTCCTCAGCAATGGATGGAAGCCTGATCGAGGGGCCTTCACCGCGGCGTACGACGGCGACGATCTCGACGCGTCGGTGCTGGCGGTCGGTCTTTCTGGGCTCGTTACTCCCGGCGATCCACGGTTCGTTTCGACCGTGAACGCAGTGGAGCGAGAACTCCGCAACGACAACACGGTCTACCGCTACCTCGAAGACGACGGACTACCGGGCCGAGAGGGCGGGGTCCATCTGATGACCTCGTGGCTCATCGACTCGTTGGCCATGATCGGCAGGCACGACGACGCCTTGGAACTGTTCGACGACCTCTGTCGCCTGACTGGCTCCACCGGCCTGCTGACTGGACAGTACGATCCAACCGCCAAGCGAGCCCTCGGCAACCTGCCACAGGCCTACAGCCATCTCGGTCTGATCAACAACGCCATCAACCTCGGCCGCTGACGCCCCCTCGACACGCGCCAGCGCGCCACCGGTTGCAGTCACCGTCACGAGTCGTTGACGGGCTCTCGTCGAGACCTAGACCAGCCCGGAACCAGGTCGATCAGTCGTCGACGTCGGCCAGTTCCGACGCGGCGGCTTCCCACTGTTCCAGCAGTTGGGTCGCTTTGTCTTTGGCCGAGGCGTGGGTCGTGATCAGCTGCTTGAGGCGGTCGGCATCGTCATAGATCTCGGGGTCGGCCAGCTGATTGGCCAGCCCGCTCGAGACTTCCTCGGCTCGCGTGGCTTGACGTTCGAGTCGGTCGACCTTCTTGCGCAGCTCACGAGTCGCCCGGCTCTTGGCCTGACGATCCTCGGCAGCAACCCGGCGATCTTCCTTGCGTTGATGGGTTGCCTTGCGCTCGGTCGGACGCAGTGACGACGACCCCGACGGCTTGGACGATCGTGCGACCTTCGTGGCACCGTCGGACGTCGCCCCGGATCCCGGCTTGCCGTTCCGGCCCGGTTTGGCTGCATTGCCCGAGCCTGCCGGTGCCGGCTGGGACGGGTTGAGGACATGTTCCTCGACATCGAGGTACTGATGAGCCCAGCCGTCTCGAACCTCGACGACGGATTCGGCAACGTTGCGGATCAGGTGACGATCGTGGCTCACGAGCAGCACCGTCCCCGGATAGGCGGCGAGTGCGTCTTCGAGCACATCGCAGCTGGGCAGATCCAGGTGGTTCGTCGGCTCGTCGAGCACCAGAAGGTTCACCGGATTGCACATGGTCTCGGCCAGGGCCAGGCGGGTCCGTTCTCCTCCCGACAACTCCCCCACCTTTCGGTCGACGGCATCCCCGGAGAACCCAAACGAGCCGAGCACCGTTCGCAGGTTCCGCTGCTTGGGCTGGACGCCGACCGAAAGGCGGAACTCCTGCTCGACGGTCTTGTCGAGATCGAGCGCATCGACCTGGTGCTGAGCGAAGTAGGCGATGTCGACGTTTGCCCCGATCTTGACGGAGCCGGCACTTGGTATGAGATCACCGAGGATCGCCTTCAACAGCGTTGACTTCCCTGCCCCGTTCGGCCCGATCAACGCCACCTTGTCGCCGCGCTCGATGACGAGGTCGACGTCGGTGAGGACCGGCACACCGTCGTACCCAAGCGTCGCCTTCTCCATCTCGACAACGACCCGGGAGGATCGTGGCGGTTCGGGAAACGCGAACTTGAGTTTGAGTTCCTCGATCTGTGGGGCCTCGATCGTTTCGAGCTTGTCCAGCGCCTTGATGCGCGACTGGACCTGCCTGGCCTTGGTCGCCTTGTAGCGGAACCGCTCGATGAACTTTTCGGCATGGGCCACCTTGCGGGCCTGGTTGGCCGCCGCCGCCTCCGCCTGGCGAATCCGGTCTTCACGCTGGACCACGAACTCGAAGAAGCCGCCGACGTATTCCGTTGCTCCCTGCCACGCCACCTCGATCACTCGATCGGCGACGGCATCGATGAAATCGCGATCATGGGACACAAAGAGCAGTGCGCCCGGCCAGGCCACCAGCTGCTGCTCGAGCCAGAGTACGGAGTCGACGTCGAGGTGGTTCGTCGGCTCATCGAGGATGAGGACATCGGGCTTTTGGAGGAGAAGGCGAGCCAACGCCGCCCGCATCTGCCAGCCGCCCGACAGTTCCGCCATCGGTCGATCCATGTCGTCGGCCGTGAAACCCAAACCACCGAGGATCCGGCGAGCGTCGGCTTCGATCTGATAGCCACCGAGTTGTTCGAACTGGCTCTGCAACCGTCCGTAGTCGTCGAGTGCCTGATCATGGGCCGGCCCGGTGGTCCCGGCGATCGTTGCTGTCAGATCATGCAACCGGTGCTCGAGTTCGAGCACGTCGCCTGCGCCCGCCATGACCTCGTTGATCACCGACTCCGACCACGACTCGGTCAGTTCCTGCGGAAGATAGCCGATCTCGCAGTCCTTGGGCTTCGAGACGTCTCCGTCGTCGGGTTCCTGGATACCGACGATGATCTCGAGCATGGTGGTCTTGCCGACACCATTACCGCCGACGAGCGCCACCCGCCGACCGGGCATGAGCCGGAACCCGACATTCGAGAACAACACACGAGAACCGTGTGATTTGGACAACCCAGAGACCGAAAGCACCCATCAAGCGTAGGGGGTGGGGGCGTTCTCGCATCGTGACACCCGCATCATGCGCGAGCATTGGTCGAATTTCGATCAAAGGCCTTGGCCCGCCGAAGGGGCGGCGAATCGGTGTCGGTGAACAACTGGCACCGCACGTTGGTCGCCGACCGGGCCTCGAGTGCAAGACCGGGCGCCGATGTCCACCAGTGATCACCCCACGTGCCGGTGATCGCCAAGCGGGCCGTCTGAGCGACACTGACGAAGTGGTCGGTCAATGGCCCTTCAACGTGTTCGTCGGTGCCACACACCAGCAGCCGGTGGCAAAGTCCCGATTGGCTGGCGTCATCGCCCTGCGGCGGCGAGATCGTTTCGGGAAGTCGCTCGAGACAAAGACCGAGCAGCGCAGGATCCGGCTCGCGAACGAGCCCGACCGGCGGCGGGCGCCGCCGCCCGGGTCGCCGGTTTCTGCCCCGCCACTCCATCGTGGCGAACGCTT
>RCMY010002239.1_pt1 | contig 17580 bp, 15 predicted proteins | sample 2041341 | NCBI WGS metagenome assembly RCMY01 (sample SAMN09708234, study PRJNA481090) | Marine sediment metagenome, whole genome shotgun sequencing project. | reverse complement strand
TGCAACGCAAGGGTTTTGTTGTCGCTCTGCTGTCTGACGCGGCGACGGCCTATATCAGGGCCACGTCTGCCCCCACCGGAAAAGTAACAACACATTGGCATGACGCCAACTTGTTAAACGAAGCTGGATATCACCCCGACCTGACAGATCGGTTGTCGGAAAAGTCGGACGGCATCATCACTGCTGCAGGAGTAGGTGCCACTGCAGAATTGGTCATTGGGCTGATTGCACCCCTGCTTGACGTGCGGCAGGTGGCCGAACTCGGCAACCGCCTATTGTTGCCGACAATTCGCAAAAGTGACGCGCTCCAACCCAGAGAAATTTCGGGGAATCCGAGCCTTTTTGACGATCAGGTCGCAAGTATCATAAATTTGATGGAAGAGACGATTGCCGAACCCCTCTGCATGCAAAGCCTGACAGAACATATCGGACTGTCCACACGACATGTAGAGCGATTGTTCCGTGAAGTATTTCAAGAATCCCCTGCCCGGTTCTACAAACAATTGCGCACGCGCAGAGCATGGACAATGATCGAAGAGACCCTGATCCCACTGTCAGATATCGCCGCGGCGACAGGGTTCAGAACATCAGGGACAATGGCAAAGGCCGTACAGACCGACTTTGGTGAAACACCTACAAAACTGCGCAACCGCAAAAACCGATCTCTCTTGAGGTTTGCTTGATTGCTGCAGTTTCAAACATGTCGCAGCCCTTGGCGGCATGCAAAAGGACAATCATCAGGACGGCGATGGAGCCGAGAACCAGTCCGCTCGCTCATCAACAAGCAATGACACAAGAAGCTGCGGTTGGATTTTCCTGTATTTCAGGCTTGGCGCGGATGGCTGCTACTTTGATACGATAAAACTGATATAAAGATGTCGCATACGCTCCGATTTTGTTTGCTGTAGCAGATGCAGCGTGTCTTCTTAAGACTAAATATTTATTCCACTCAAGCAACAATATCGGACTTGGAGGCATGCAATGCTAGATCAATACCCAGAGGTGCGACCGGGTCCGCCTAAACCTAGCATGGTTATCCAGCCAGATATTTTCTCACTTCCGCCTGGGACAGAACGTTATGTCGTGGCCGGACAAGGGGCTGCATTAATCTCCGTCGAGGCGGGCGACCGGATTACAATTGTCAACGAAGAGGGCGGTCAGCTCTGTGAGCTCGTGGCGAGTGACGACAAGGGCCGCATAGACGCAGGCATTATTGGCGCCACAGCGCAGGGCGACGCGACGGGGCTGAAGGCGTTGCTGAATAGTGATAATCATTCTCTGCGCGGGCTGCGAATGGGATTGGATGCGCGTGGTATCGATCTGGCACAAGCGCAGGCCTTGCATGTGTTTGAGACGACAACACCACCGGGCACAGATGTACAGTTCACCGCGACCCGGACAGGCGCCGTGATCATCGCCGCTCCCGGCGAGGCAATGGACATTGAAGCCCAGAACACTGCGACCCCCTTGGTAGTGATAGTCAAGCGTGCGGTTCTTAAGAGCCATCGGCGGTTTGAACCGCCTGCCCCGCTGGCTGATCCGCTGGAGGATATTCGCATTCACACTCAAACCGCTGAATCCTATTTTGTAAAAGCAGGAGATTACATCCAGATTCTCGACGTCGACGGACGGCAGTGTACCGATTTCGAATGCTTCTCAGCCCGCAAGCTGGATAAAGGGATCGAACACGCGCTGGACGTGACAACGACTCGCACGCTGATGGGGCATGCCTATCCGATGCCGGGTCTGCACGCGAAATACTATGATCAGGAAATGGTCCCGTTGGTTGAGGTCATTCAGGACACCTGCGGACGGCATGACGCCTTTGCCATGGCTTGCACCGAAAAATATTACAACGACATTGGATATCCTGGCCACGTCAATTGCTCAACGAACTTTAATGGGGCGTTGAAGGACTACGGCGTTGCACCGCGTCGGGGTTGGATGGCAATCAACTTTTTCTTTAACACTGCCATAGATGATCACGGCGTCATGTACACGGATGAGCCATGGTCGCGCCCCGGTGACTATGTCCTGCTACGTGCGCTGACCGATATTGTCTGCGTCAGCTCTGCTTGTCCCGACGATACCACCGCCGCAAATGGCTGGAACCCCTCGGATATTCACGTCCGCACCTATAGCGGTGTGGAAACCTTCCAGCGGGCCATCGCGACTCGCACGTCCCCCAATTCGGAGCCGAAAATGACCAAGCAAACAGGTTTCCACGACAGCTTTGCCAACCACACCCGCAACTTCATTGAATACAACGGCTATTGGCTTGCCAGCCATTTCTCAGCGACAGGCCCGATCGAGGAGTATCACGCCTGCCGTCAGAAGTGCGTGATCCTTGATCTGTCACCTCTGCGTAAGTTTGAGATTACAGGCCCAGACGCAGAGGCGCTGTGCCAATATACTTTCACCCGCAACATGAAAACACTGGCCGTGGGGGGCGTGGTCTATACCGCGATGTGCTATGAGCACGGTGGGATGGTCGACGATGGCACCGTGTTCCGGTTGGGTCGTGACAATTTTCGCTGGATTGGCGGCACTGAATACGGTGGCGAATGGATGCGCGAACTTGCCGAAAAGTTGGGGCTCAAAGTGTTGATCCGCAACTCCACCGATCAGTTGCACAATGTCGCCGTACAAGGCCCTGAAAGCCGCGACTTGCTAAGAAAGATCGTTTGGACCGCACCGCACAATCCGGTGTTTGACGAACTTGCATGGTTCCGCTTTACGCCCGCGCGACTGCACAACGAGGCGGGCACGCCTTTTGTCTTAAGCCGGACCGGATACACGGGCGAGTTAGGATATGAGGTCATGTGCCATCCCCGCGATTGCGCCGAGATTTTCGATGCGATTTGGGAGGTGGGGCAGGACCACGGAATCAAACCGATGGGTCTAGAGGCATTGGATATGGTGCGGATCGAGGCGGGCCTAGTTTTTGCCGGCTATGATTTCACCGATCAAACCGACCCGTTTGAGGCGGGCATTGGGTTTACCGTGCCGTTGAAATCCAAACCCGATGACTTTATAGGGCGCGATGCGTTGATCCGTCGCAAAGAAAACCCGATGCGCAAGCTGGTAGGGCTTGAGATCGATGCGCAGGTTGAGGTGGGTCACGGCGATTGCGTCCATATGGGTCGCGCTCAGGTTGGTGAAATTACCTCGGCAGTACGGTCGCCTTTGTTGGGCAAAAATATCGCGATGGCGCGGGTTGATGTGGCACATGCCACCCCCGGAACCGTGCTTGAAATTGGCAAACTCGACGGCCATCAAAAGCGGCTGCCTGCGCGAGTGTCCGAAACACTAGCGGCATTTGATCCCGGCAAAGAGCGGCCTCGTTCGTAATTAGGCTTACCGGTGAATTTGCTCTTCTGGCTGCGGCGGCCGATGCGCATTGGGCAAGCTGAGCAGTTCGGAATGCGATGTGCTTTTCGGCAAATTCGACCATTGGCGAGTGGGATGGCAAATCCTATTGGCAGAATTTCGGCGCTGCCGGTAGAATACAACTACCTGATAAGGGATTGAGACCATGAGCAGTCTTGAAGATATCGGTGGAGAAACACGCCTGCGGGCGTTGGTTGAGGTTTTTTATGATCTGATTGAGACGCTTCCTGAAGGGTCAAATTTACGCCGCCTGCACGCACGTGGACACGGCGTTGCCCATGCGCGAATAGAGCAGTTCAATTTCCTGTCGGGTTTTTTGGGAGGGCGGCAATACTATAATGAAAAGCACGGGCATATGGATGTGAAACAGATGCATGCCCATGTGCCGATCCGGCAAGAGGATGCAGATAACTGGCTGATCTGTATGAACCGGGCGCTGGATAATGAGGGCCACAGCGGCCTGCATATCGACAAGCTGCGAAGTGCATTTACGCGAGTTGCAGCTATTTTGATCAATGATGTGCATGACTGGGAACAGACGGGCACGCCAAAAATCTAGCCTAGTTCTGGAAACTGATCTCGGGGCTATTGCCCAGCGCATCCTTCCATGACGTGTGGTGCTTGTTCGACATCGAACCCGCTATCACTGACGCATGACTGTTGGTCTACCTGTACAACTATCGGTAGGAACAAGCATCTCACCGTCCATTTGCTACGTGTTATTCTGGACGGACTCACCTCGTCAATTGTAACGGTTGGCTGCGCTGACCAGACGGGATTCCACACTCAGATATCCAGAGTGTTGGCCTTCTCCCAAGACGAGAAATGATTGCAGAAATCATCCCATTCCTGGCGCTTCATCTTGAGATAGGCGGCGGAAAACTCATCACCCATCGCCTCTTTCAATCCCGTGTCATCGTCATACGCACGCAAAGCGTCCAGCATGTTAAGCGGCAGCTTTGGTGCATCCGTTACTGTGTGGCCTTCGGCGTACATGTCGATGTCGTGCCGCTTGCCCGGATCAGCCTTGGACCGGATACCGGACAGACCCGCCGCAATGATGATCGCCTGCAACAGATAGGGATTTACCGCGCCGTCGGGCAGGCGCAGCTCAAACCGACCGGGGCCGGGAACCCGGACCATATGCGTGCGGTTGTTGCCCGTCCATGTGACAGTGTTGGGTGCCCAAGTGGCCCCGGAAACTGTGCGCGGCGCGTTAATGCGCTTGTAGCTATTGACGGTGGGGTTGGTGATCGCGGCCAAGGCGCTTGCATGTTTCATGATACCGCCAAGGAAGTGTTTGCCGCGCTCCGACAGGCCAACTTCACCAGTTTGACCTTCGCCCTTGCCCGCGAATACGTTGGTTTTGGAGTCGGCGCCGGGGGCATCCCAAACTGAGACATGTGCGTGACAACCGTTCCCTGTCAGCCCCTCAATGGGTTTGGGCATAAACGTCGCGCGATAGCCGTGCTTTTCCGCGACTGTTTTGACCATGAATTTGAAAAAACTGTGCTTGTCTGCTGTGGCCAAAGCATCGTCGAAATCCCAGTTCATTTCCCACTGGCCATTCGCGTCTTCGTGGTCATTTTGGTAGGGATTCCAACCTAGATCCAGCATGTGATCGCTGATCTCGCGGATCACATCGAGGCGTCGCATGAACGCCTGTTGGTCGTAACATGGCTTGGCGGCGGTATCGTAGGCATCGCTGATCGCATCACCTGCTGGGGTCAGCAAAAAGAACTCAGCTTCAATGCCTGTTTTGACGTGCAGACCTTCTGCCGCGGCTTGCGCGATTAGTTTGCGCAACACGTTGCGCGGCGCTTGGGCGACAGGTTTTCCTTCCATCACGCAGTTGCCGGGGACCCATGCAATCTCTTTGTCCCACGGCAGGATGATCACCGCTTCGGGGTCCGGCACGGCTAGCATGTCGGGGTGTGCAGGCGTCAAGTCTAGCCAAGTAGCGAACCCGGCGAAACCAGCGCCATCTTCTTGCATGTCAGCGATTGCGCGCGTCGGGACCAGTTTGGCGCGCTGGCCGCCAAACAGGTCGGTGAAGGAGATCATGAAGTATTTGACGGCGTTATCGTCGGCGAATTTTGCGAGGTCGGTTGCCATTGGTCTATTCCCTGTCGTCTTTATTATTAAAAAGGGCGCGTGCCATTTGTGGCCGCGCCCTTGTGTATTAGAAACCAGCGCCGGGTTTGCCGGGATACCAGTCGGTGCCGGCCAGCGGTACGCGTGCCATCGCGGCGGCTTCCATTGTCAGCGCCACCAAATCTTCGGGTTCAAGATTGTGCAGATGGTTTTTGCCGCAAGCTCGCGCAATTGTTTGCGCTTCAAGCGTCATCACCTTGAGGTAGTTTTTCAAACGACGCCCGCCCTCAATGGGATCAAACCGCGCCATCAACTCTGGGTCTTGCGTGGTGATACCTGCCGGGTCGCGGCCCTCGTGCCAATCGTCATAGGCACCCGCCGTCGTGCCAAGCGCGTTGTATTCGGCCTCCCATTTGGGGTCATTGTCGCCAAGCGCAATCAACGCGGCAGACCCGATGGAAACGGCATCTGCGCCAAGCGCCATTGCCTTGGCCACGTCGGCGCCTGAGCGAATACCTCCCGAAAGGATCAGTTGAACTTTTCGGTGCATGCCGAGGTCTTGCAGCGCTTGAACAGCGGGGCGGATGATGGCGAGCGTGGGTTGGCCAACGTGTTCGATAAACACGTCTTGGGTCGCGGCAGTACCACCTTGCATGCCGTCCAAAACAATCGCGTCAGCGCCTGCTTTGATCGCCAAAGTCACATCATAATAGGGGCGCGCGCCTGCGACTTTGACGTAAATCGGCACTTTCCATCCAGTGATCTCGCGCAGCTCAAGTATTTTGATTTCAAGATCATCAGGGCCAGTCCAATCTGGGTGGCGACACGCAGACCGCTGGTCGATACCCTTGGGCAGGTTGCGCATTTCGGCCACGCGGTCGCTGATCTTTTGTCCCAGCAACATACCGCCGCCACCGGGTTTGGCACCTTGGCCGACGACGATCTCAATAGCGTCCGCTTTGCGTAGATCATCGGGATTCATGCCATAGCGTGAGGGCAGGTATTGATAAACCAGCTTGTCCGAATGGCCGCGCTCTTCGGGTGTCATGCCGCCGTCGCCGGTTGTCGTGGATGTACCAGCGGCAGATGCGCCACGGCCTAAAGCCTCCTTGGCTGGACCAGACAATGCGCCAAATGACATGCCCGCAATTGTGATCGGAATATCTAACTCAATTGGGTTTTCCGCGTGCAGCCCGCCGATGGTAACGGAGGTTTCGCATTTCTCTCGGTAGCCTTCGAGAGGATAGCGCGAGATTGACGCGCCCATGAACAATAGGTCGTCGAACGACGGCACCTTACGTTTGGCACCGCCTCCGCGAATGTCGTAAATGCCTGTGGCCGCAGCGCGCCGGATGTCGCTATTGATGTCTTCGGTAAATGTTGCGGACTGGCGGGGAGTTGTGCGCGGGATACTATTGGGATCGTGTTTGTTCATCTGGTGGTATCCTTAATACGCGGCAGCGTTATCAACGTCGAAATTATACAGGTTCCGGGCGGAGCCGTAGCGTTTGAAATCCGCAGGATCAGCATCGCTGCCAGCCTCGGTCAACAGTTCTCGCAAGATTTCCAAATGCTCAGGACGCATTACCTTGGCCTCGCAATCCGCGCCCAGTGATTTGACTGTTCCGCGCACAAACAGGCGGGCCTCATAGCAGCTATCGCCCAAGGCTTCACCCGCGTCACCACACACAACAAGGTTGCCTGATTGCGCCATGAACGCGGACATGTGGCCGATGTTGCCATGCACTACGATGCTGATGCCCTTCATTGAAATACCGCACCGCGAGGACGCATTGCCTTTGATCACCAGCAAACCACCATGACCCGTGGCACCTGCGTATTGCGATGCGTCGCCTTCGATGATGACCTTGCCGGACATCATGTTTTCCGCAGTACCCGGCCCAGCCGATCCGTGGATATTTATCGTCGCCTGTTGGTTCATGCCCGCGCAATAATATCCAGTTGATCCTTTGACCGTCACCTCAATCGGCGCGTTCAAACCACAGGCAATCGCATGTGCGCCTTTGGGGTTCACGATTTCCCATGCGGTTTGGTTGGTATCGTTGGCCTGTGCATGCAGCGTTCTATTCAAGCCGCGCAGCCCGGTTTCCTGTAGGTCGATTGTTTGCATTCTTACGCGGCCTTTTCGATTTTGGTTGGAGCAGCATTATGGCTCCAGAAATATACCGTCGCGGGCTCCGGTTCCCAGATACGGGCGTTTTCAATTCCAGGAAGGTCCACCAGGGCGCGGTATTCAGAACCAAACGCGACATACTGATCAGTTTCCGCCATCACCGCGGGCTTGCAGGCAATCGGGTCACGCACGACACCAAAGCCGTCTTTTGTACCAACGACAAAGGTGAAAAAACCGTCCAAATCGTCCAGTGAGCTTTCCAACGCTTCTCCAAGACTCATGCCATTTTGCATCTGCCATGTGAGGTAAGCGGCACCGACCTCTGTATCGTTTTCGGTTTCAATATGGATACCTTCACGGCGCAAGCTGCGTCGCAGGGAGTTGTGGTTGGACAGCGACCCGTTATGCACAAGGCACTGATCATCGCCGGTGTTAAATGGATGCGCGCCCATTGTCGTCACAGCTGATTCTGTTGCCATACGGGTATGACCGATGCCATGTGTGCCTGACATTTGGGCAATATCGAATCGTGATGCCACATCTTTAGGCAGTCCAACTTCCTTATATATCTCAAGACTGTCGCCACGGCTCATCAATCGAATGCTCTTGTCGATCTGCGAAAGCAGGCTGCGGACGTTTGCGGTTGTGCCAGCGGGAATATCTAGAACGGCGTGGGTGCTTTTGACTTGCATTGATACAGGTGCGCCCAATGCTTTGGACAGCGCCTTATCCAGCTCATCAAATGCTATTTCAGGTGTATCCGACTGCACCGTCATTTTAGTGCGACCCATTGTTTCTCCGCCATAAATCGCGATGCCCGCGCTGTCCGGGCCGCGGTCTGTCATAGTGATCAACATGGACGTCAGCATCTCACCAAGTTTGGGTTCAAGCGCCTTATCTTTGAGAAACAATCCTACAATTCCGCACATGTCAAAATCCCTATAGTGGACAGCCACCAACAAGGTGGCCTCTCGATACTGAGGCTAACACCAAAAATATATCTCCTCAACTGTTAGGAAACATATTTTCATAAAAGGCAATTTTGGGATGCTGAAAGGGCGCCCTTCGGCCACCCTCTCAACTTGGAACTTAAGTTAATGGACTAGTATCGCTCCAACCCTTCAGCGACCTTTTCTGGATCACCCATTTTTTTGGCTTTTTCCAGGTGCTCGCTTTCGCGCACAAACTGGATGCGGTGCCAGCCCAGCCAAAATATCACGCCAACGATGACCATCGGAACTTCCCACCCTTGCATCGGGTATATGGGACCAACATCAGCCAGATCGACCGCCCAGCTATCATAACCAATCGACATATCGAATTACTCCTTGTTTCAGGTTCTATCAGCCAGCGCAGCCCTGTCGGCAGCGATGATTTCGGCTTTTGCATCTTCGTAAGCATGGTGCTCAGCGTAATCGAGACCTTGCAGTTCGACTTCTTCGGGGATGCGCAGAGCGCCCAAAGAGGATTGGATCTTCGATACGATCCATGCTGGGGCAAAACCCAGAACAAAGAACATGATGAAGGCCCCAATTGCCTGACCCCATGGGCTGACAGTCGCATAGCCATCGTAAGGTGAACTAGGCGCGCCCCAAAGGACGAAGCCCGCAATGATCAGACCAACAACGCCGGAGTACCCATGTACGGCGACGGCCCCAACTGCGTCATCCAGCTTGAACTTTCGCTCAACCCAATAGTGCAGCTTGTAGACAATAACGACACCAATGGCGCCAACGAGCATCGCCTGGATTGGGTGATATAGATCGTTGCCCGCAGAGGCAGTGATGATCCCAGCCAATCCACCAGAGAATGTCCAGAATGCATCACCTTTGGACACCACATAAGCTGCCATAAGGCCGCCAGACAGCGACATCAGAAAGTTAAAGGTAATCGCTGACAACGTGGTTGGCGCGAGGTAGATATTTGTTGCAGTCCATGTCGCACCGACGATTTGACCGTCAATCACTTCTGGTGAGATGATCGGCACGTTGCAGGCCGCATAAAAGCCCCAGAAACCGGTATAAATCAGGAAAATACCAACAGTCAGGAGCCATGGGTTGTGCGGTGGAATATCGCGCGGCGTGCCATCAGCGGTGAATTTACCAATCCGAGGGCCCAGCACCATAATCACGCCCAGCGCATAGCCGCCGGCAATTGCATGGATCACACCTGATGCATAAGCATCGTGATAGCCAAGCACCTTGACCATCCAGCCATCCCAGTGCCACCCCCACGCCGCATCAATGATCCAAAATACTGACCCAATGAGAACAGCATGAAGCCAAAGAGCTGAGGAGCGGATGCGTTCAATGACGGACCCTGAGACAATTGAGGCCGCCGTCCACGAGAACAACAGGAATGCCGCCCAGAAGACGCCTGTTATTCGGTCCTCAAGGTTGGTGGCCATATTCGGGGACCATGGCGTATTGGCAGCACCGGCTTCAAAGTCAATGGAGCCGCCGAAAATGTAAAAATTTGGGAATGCCCAGTAAATCCACCAGCCAAATAAGAAGAATGTGACAGTCACTAGTGGGATGATCATGACGTTCTTCATTAGCGTGTGCATGTGATTCCGTGATCGGCTTGCACCGACTTCGTACATGCAAAACCCAACATGGATTAAGAACATGAATACGACCGTCACCCAATAATAGAACTCGGTAAACACTGTTGTCAGTGCGTTCAGGTTTCCCTCCACAGCATCTTCTCCCTAATGTTATCCAAGGCATTTGTTGCCCGGTGGTAATAATTTTTTCATAAAACCTTTACTGAAAAGAAGTGTCTGTCAATGTTGTTAGACGTCAAGAAGCGGATCGGCAGTTGGATTCCAGCGCTGCCAAAAGGGATGAAATTGCCTGTAAGGAAAAAATGTTGCATCATATTGTTGCTTTTTACACCGACCTGAGGCTGAATGCAGTGCAAGAGAAAAGAGACAGAAAACAGGGGAAGACACATGGCCATACTTTGGAGGCATTCCGTTCTAGGACCACGACACGCTGCAATCGGCGGCGAATTGGAGGATTGGAACGGCATGGGAACTGCGTGGTACTACGACCACACCCCTGAGCGTGCCAAAGCAGATTACGAGGCAATCCGCACCAAAGCGGGCTTAATGGATGTGTCCGGTCTCAAGAAGTTGCACATTACCGGCAAAGACGCGGCCTACGTGATCGACCGCTGCACCACGCGGAACGTCGAAAAGATCGCGCCGGGTCGTGCAGTCTATGCGGCAATGTTGAGCGCTGAGGGTAAGTTCATTGATGATTGCGTCATCTATCACCTCGCCGTGAATACTTGGATGGTCGTGATCGGTACCGGCACGGGAATGGAACAGTTGGTGACAGTGGCCGCTGGCAAAGACTGCGCTGTTTTGTTCGACGATGACTTGCACGATATGTCACTGCAGGGACCTGTGGCGGTAGACCTGCTGGCAGAGGAAATCCCAGCGATCCGCGATTTGGCCTATTTCGGCATCATGCAGACGCGGCTTTTTGGTCGCGATGTGATGATCTCTCGCACCGGATACACCGGGGAGCGTGGTTATGAGATTTTCTGCCGACGCAAAGATGCGGTCCATCTTTGGGACAGTATTTTGGACGCTGGAAAAGACAAAGGCGTGAGGCCTTGTCAATTCAGCACACTCGATATGTTGCGCACAGAAAGTTTTCTGCTGTTCTTTCCGGGTGATAACTCAGAAACCTATCCGTTTGAGGATGGCAGCCCCTGTGGTGATACGCTTTGGGAGCTTGGTCTGGAATTCACCGTTTCACCGAAAAAAATTGGATTTATCGGCGCCGAAAATCACTATGCTGCCGAGGGCAAAGAGCGGTTCAAAATCTACGGTGTCCTGCTTGACGGAAAAACACCCGCAGATGAAGGCGCAGACTTATTGCAAGACGGCAAAAAGGTCGGTGTTGTCACCTTTGGGATGTATTCGGAACTTAACAAACATAACGTCGGTATCGCACGAATGCCCGTCTCTGCTGCCACACCCGGCACCAAACTGACTGTGCGCAACGCCGATGGAACTGAAATCGCTGCAACGGCCCAAGAAATGCCGTTCTATGACAAAGATAAATCAATCCGTACTGCAAAGGGTTGATCCAAACGGGTGCGCGGAGCGGTCTGCGCACCTCATTTCTGCAAGGCCCGACACTCAAGGAACGACATGTCTAAGTTCGACTTTCCCACCAGCATCCTAAGCCGCCCTGTTTACGGTACATTGGAGCCCCGCCCCGGTGCCGCGCATTTGTTCATCGCTGACTCCCACGGCGCCGAAGCGATTTTGGACGTTGCGGGTGTCGACGCGTCTTTGATGGTAAAAGCACATATTATCTACCTCCCAAATGGCGAAGGATTTAGTGATGCGTTAAAGGCCCTCAAGCCTGCGCAATTCTATGAGGGTCCAACTTATCCTGCATCTGTCCAGCGCATTCGCAAAACGCTGTCGGACGCCAAGATGGGTTTGCAGGTTTATCTAGCAGGTACCGAGGGGTTGATGGGGCAGGCCCAGAACGAAGCGATGCAAGCGGGCATTCCACACACTGCCATTCAGACCGAACATCGTGGGTCCACCGCGCGGCGTATGCAATGTGTCCACTGCAAGGGCATCACTGAAAACGTGGAAACTGACCCGTTTGTATGTGCGCATTGCGGGTTGAACTTGTTCGTGCGCGATCACTACTCGCGCCGCTTAGCCGCCTACCAAGGGGTCTGTATTGATGCCGAAGATCCGGGCAATGTGCCCGCAGCCAAGGGAATATACGAATGAGCGGTGCGGAAAAAATCGCCGTCAAAGTGACGGATATCGTGCCCGTGAACGACTTTGTTACGCGGTTTAAGTTCGAACGCACGGATGGCGGGTTGCTGCCCACATTCTCTGGTGGGGCGCATACCGTTGTTGAAATGAAAGACGGTGGCATCAACCGGCTGAACCCCTATTCGCTAATGTCTGATCCGATGGATCAAGACGCCTATACCGTCAGCGTGCGTCGCGACGACGAAGGGCGCGGTGGGTCGCTGTTCATGCACAGAAAAGTAAAGATCGGGGATGAGATGGTGATCTCATATCCAGTGAATCTGTTTTCCCTCGATCTACGTGCCAAGAAACACTTGTTCATTGCGGGCGGTATTGGCATCACTCCCTTCCTTGCCCAGATCAAGCAGCTTGAGCGCTTTAACGGGAACTGGGAATTGCACTACTCCTGCCGTTCAGAGGCGCTTGGGTCTTATATTGGCGAGTTGACCGATCATTATCCCAATGAAACCCACGTCTATTACGATGATCAAAAGCAAGCGATTGATCTGGTAAAGCTGTTGGATGGGCAGCCACTCGGCACGCATGTTTATGTCTGTGGCCCCAAAGGTATGATCGACTGGGTGCGCAAGACCGCCGTTGCCGAAGGATGGCCGCGCGAAGCGATCCATTACGAGGAATTCCTGGCACCACAATCCGGCAAACCGTTCGAGGTAAAGCTGGCGATTAGCAAAAAGGTCATTCAGGTCGGCGAAAACGAAAGCCTGCTGGAAGCAATTGAGCGGGAAGGCGTTGATGCGCCTTATCTGTGTCGTGGCGGTGCATGCGGGCAATGCGAAACAGATGTGATCGACTATTCCGGTAACTTCATCCACCGCGATCATTGGCTGGACGATGCAGAGCACAGCAGCGGCAAAAAGATCATGCCCTGCGTTTCACGATTTGAGGGCAAGACCCTTGTGTTGGACAGGTAAGGAACCCCCATGACAATTCAGTTCAACGACGAAACATTCCGCGACGATTATTCGTTCTACAACTCTGATCGCGCGATCAAACGCTTTCCGTTCCCGTTTCACGAAGATAGCTATATGTATTCAGTGAACATGGAACAACACCGCGGTGGCCCGGTCGACTCTATCTACGAAATGCGTTTTGACGTTGATGAACACTATGTGTCCGAAATGCGGGACCGGGCGATGGTTTTGGCCGACGATCCGCTGCGCTGTCAGTCTTTGCCACACATGAAGCTGGCGGGCTGGGATTTGCTTGAACTGATCATGGTGTCCAAGTCCGAAGATTACCCTGACCTGTTTGAGCTACACCGCGACGGCAACAACTGGCGTTGGATCAACAAGCCGCTTGGCATTGACGACACGTTTACGTTTCTGGACGAGACAACATTGCCGTACGGCCCGATGGAATACATCACGCGACAGGCACAAGGGGATTTTGCCGTGCTTGACCAGCGCGACGATAACCTTTGGATGGATGCCGGAATGATCACCACGCAAGCTGATTGGTCACTTGATTTTGATCTCGGTATGAACTTTTTCGAATGGCATGCACCCGTGCCTTTGGCGCATGAAAAAGGTATCTTTATCCGTGCGCTGAAGTTTCTTCTGAACATTCAGCAAGGCACGCCAGCCCGGCGTCTGAATTGGACCATGACAGTCAATCCTCTCCTGGATACGTCGCCAGAAAACTATCATAAATGGGGTATCCAAAAGACGGAAATCACGACCGAGAACCTAGGTGCGAAACAGCATTTGCGCGTTGAATTGCAGACGTTCTTTCGGCTACCACGGTCCAATGCGTTGGTATTCCCGATCCGCTGCTATCTGTGCAGCTTTCAGGACTTGATGACTGCACCAAAATGGGGCCGCAGATTGCACCGTGTTATCCGTGATTTGCCCGAAGAATTGGCAACCTACAAAGGGTTTATCGACAACCGCCCGATGATGTTGGATTACCTTTCCAAATTCGATGATGGCCAGCCGACGTCAATGGGCATCTGGCCTGATCTGGAAACAGAACCGCCGTTGAAAACCTAACCGTTCTGCGGATAACTGATCACAGCAACATAGCGGGCCGGGAGTTTTACCAATACCTCTGGCCCATGCGGGGCATCGGCGTCAAAGAACAATGTGTCGCCGGGTTTCAACGGATAAACATTCTCTCCGTGGCGATAGTCAACCTCACCCTCAAGCATGTAGATTGTTTCAATTCCGCCGTGTTGAAAGGTGGGAAAAATATCCGCTTCGTCTGACAACGTAATCAAATACGGCTCAACGATCACACCGCTGGCGTTGGCCCCAATATGACCCAACAGATTGTACTGGTGGTTCGCGCGGGTGCCGTCACGTTCTAGCTCCACGCCTTCGCCTGCTTTGGTATGCACCGCCATCCGCGTTTCTTCGAAACCGCGGAAGAACGCAGTCAGCGGCACGGACAGCGCATTCGCCAGTGTTTGCAAAGTCGTCAACGACGGTGATGTATTGCCATTTTCAATCTTGGACAGCATCCCAATAGAGAGCCCAGTCAGCGCAGACAATTCAGCGACCGTGATCTCTTGTTTGCGGCGGAACCCTCGCACCTCGCGTCCGATGGCCACTTCAAGAACTTTCTCACGATGCTCGCCAACGCGGTGGGGGTCTTGCCTGAGGTCAGTCGCGGTCATGATGGAGTCCCATTTTCTGGTTTCATTGCTCATACCGCTTTGACTGGATGTGACAAGTACACTACTCAAAATTCGCCTTTTCAAGGTCTAGTTTAGCATGGACGTTTCCTGTTAGAATAAAATAATGCCCCGTGATGAAACAACGCATATCGGATTCTTAATCTTCCCTGGCTTTCCGATGGCCTGCCTGACTTCGGTGATTGAACCCCTGCGTGCCGCAAATGAGATCGCAGGCAAGGACGCATTTGGATGGCAATTGCTGTCCGAGGATGGGCAACGGGTCGAAGCCAGCGCGCATGTTTGGTTTGAACCTGATCTGGCGCTGGGCGAGTGCGAGGCTGTCGATCAGCTGTTTTTGCTGAGCGGTCCGTCTTCGCGTTTCGTGCGGCCCGTCCCTTCAGAAGGAAAGCTACGCAAACTGGCCCGGCATGGTGTGGCGTTAGGCGCAATCAGTGGCGGTGTGTTTCCGTTGGCACGTGCCGGATTGCTGGAAGGGTACACCACATCCGTCCACTGGTGTTACGAGGCCGCGTTTGCCGCAGAGTTTCCGCGACTAGCCGCGACCGAAGATGTCATTATGATTGACCGTCAGCGCATGACGGTCTCGGGTGCTGCTGCTGCTTTCGATTTGTCATTGCACTTGATCCAAAGCGCGCTGGGCGCCGATGTGGCAACCGAAGTGGCATGCTGGTTCCAGCATCCGTTGATGCGCGGACAGGGGGTGACACAGCGCAAACCCACATTTGCCGCTGAATCCACGCACGACATGCTCCCCAAACCGATCCGGCAGGCCGTTGAGATATTTAACGCTAACATCGAAGACCCGGTAAACATCGCCGATGTGGCCGATCAGGTGGGTGTCTCCGCTCGCCAATTAGAACGGATGTTTCGCAAGACTACCGGGACCACGCCGCTGGCCTATTATAGATCCATGCGGATGCACAAAGCACGCCAATTGCTGCTCTATAGCAAAGACAGCATGGCAGAGATCGCCATCGCGGTAGGGTACTCCAGCGCGTCAGTTTTGAGCAATAATTACCTAGATGTCTTTGGTATTCATCCGCGCGAAGACCGCAACAAGATCAACATGTTTCGGGTTCGTGAGAACGCGATTGTGCCGCCCGCATAGCTTTAGCCCAGCGACTGTGCCGCTGTGATCAATGTATGGTGCAGTGTTTCTGCCGAAGCACGTGGACCCAAGATGCGAATGTGGTCGTACGCCTCGCGGCGGATCACGAAGCAGCCAAGCTGATGGATCACGGTGCGTTGTGTATCGCCCGCCGCCATACGCCTGACTGGGACCGCACACAGGCGTTCACACATGTCCTGCATCGCTGTGCCCGTCACATCAAACGTCACCCATGCGCCTGTCTGTTCGGTGACCGATGCGGCGTTGCCCAACAGCGATTTGAGCGTATCAGCCAAACCCTCGTGGGTCTCGCGGGGCGCCCCGACCATCCATTGTTCTGGTCCCATCCAAAAACCCGCCTCTGGATCATGCAGCTGCGCGCGGCCCGGTCCCGGCACGGCTCCCAGCAACTTTTCTAAGACCCTATGACAGTCCCTTTCACGCCCCATGCGCGCGGCCACGGACGCCAAAACCAGTCCGTCGTTTTCCGCGATGGTGATATGATCAAACCTGTCGACCCGCGCCTCTGCGCCACCCAACGCCGTCATTGCCTTCAGATCATGCACGAAGCCGCTCCCCTTCAGGATCAATGAAATGCGCGCTTACAATTTCGACGTCGACCTCAACACCTGTCAGCGGACTGACCAAACGCATCTTTTCTCCCATCCGGTTACCGCCGTCTTTCAGAAACCCCAGCGCAATCGCGTGGCCAAGGTTTGGTGAATAACACGCCGATGTGGCATAGCCTTGGTCGTGGGCTGCATCTATGGGGCCTTCCGCTTTCATTAAATGCGCCCCCGCAGGCACAGGATCACCATGGTCAACGGGTTTGATGCCTACCTGTTGCAGCGCGTCTGACTCGTTCAGCCCTTCGCGCATCGACAGGATCGACCCAATGCTATCCTTGGCTTTGCTGACCATGCGGCCCATGCCAAGGTTCAGCGCGGTGGCCGTGCCATTAAGTTCGTTCCCTGCGGCGTGACCCTTTTCGATGCGCATGACGCCCAAGGCTTCGGTGCCGTAAGGCGTCACATCAAATTCCGCACCCACTTCCATGATCCGCCGCATCAATGCGTCGCCATAGGCAGACGGCACAGCGATTTCATAGGCCAACTCACCGCTGAATGAGATGCGGAACAATCGCGCGCGTAGGCCACCGCAGATGGTGGTATTAGCGCATGTCATGAAGGGAAACGCGTCGTTCGAGATGTCTGTATCGACGATCTTTTCCAGCAACTTGCGGGCGTTTGGCCCGGCGACGGCATATTGCGCCCAAGCCTCAGTGGTTGAGATTAGCTGGACGTCCATATCGGGAAACAAGCATTGGCGGACGAATTCCATGTGGCGGTAGACCGGCAGGGCGTTCGCTGTTGTGGTGGTGACAACAAAATGGTCTTCGG
>RCMY010002238.1_pt1 | contig 17590 bp, 16 predicted proteins | sample 2041341 | NCBI WGS metagenome assembly RCMY01 (sample SAMN09708234, study PRJNA481090) | Marine sediment metagenome, whole genome shotgun sequencing project. | reverse complement strand
GCTGGACTGGGCTGACACCTGACGCACGGCGCCCGCGTAAATCGCCCCGGCCATCCCGGTGAGCAGCGCATTCCCGAGCGCCTCGGCCACCTGGAGTGCCGAATTGTTGCGCCCCTGCTCATCCTGCTTGGACAGGCCCATGATCGCCACGGCGGTGCTCGGCATCATCACTCCCATGCCCAGGCCTGCGATGACCCAGCCCAGCACGCCGATCCACAGCGGCGATCCGGTCCAGGCGACGAAGCCCAGCATCCCGAGCAGGCCCAGGGAACACAGCAGCGCCCCGAGTGAAATGAGCTGATCCCGACGCAGCCGGACCCAGGGCCGTGCCTGGCCCCACGATCCCGTCGACCACCCGATGCTCCCGATGGTCAGGGCGATGCCCGCCTCGATGACCGAGAGGCCCCGCAGGTTCTGCAGCGCCAACAATACGAAGGCCTCGGCCGCAAAGAAACAGCCGGCCATCATGCCACGGGTCAGCACAACCGGCCCCAGACCGGAGGAGAGGAGTTTGATGGCGCGGGGCATGATTTTTGGGAAACCGACGCCCAGACTCACGACGCCAGCCACTGCGGCGACGATCCGCCACATGCCCAGGGGTTCTCCAGCCAGCTGCACCAGGGACGGCGACAAGGCCACCAGCACCACCGCCCACCACTGCACCGGCTCGTCCTCCTCTGCGGGGGTGAAGACCGACTGCACCCCCCGCATGGCGGGCAGCGCAAGGAGCGCGGCGACGGTCAGCAGCGGCAGTACTGCGCTGAACACGAGGCGCCAGGAGACCAGGGTGAGCCATCCCGCGATCGGCGGTCCGATGAATGCGGGCAGCAGCCACACGAAACTCAAGCCGCCCAGCACCTTGGCGCGCTGGGCCCCATCGAAGGTCAGAGCAATCGTGACGAACAGTGCGAGGCTCAGTGAGCCCGCTCCGAGGCCCTGCACGAACCGTCCCACCAGCAGCACCCAAACCGTCGGCGCCAGAGCGCCCATCAGCAGTCCTGCGGCGAACAGGACGTACCCGGTCACCATCGGTGTGAGGGGCCCGACGCGATCCGCCACCCGGCCGGCCAGCAGGGTGGAGAGAAGCATGCCTGTCACGGTGGTGGTGAAGGCCCACGCGTAGAGCTGGGGGGCGTCCAGATCTCGCATGATGGTGGGCATGGCAGTGGTCACGCCGATGACGGCAAAGGCGATCCCGAAGATGCTCAGCACAAGACCGATCAACAGCCGGGTGCGTCCCGGCACGTGGCGTGTGCTCTCCACTGGCCCTCCGAAGTTAGAATTGCTGCATGAGTGAACTTGCCCCGGGATCCCAGACAATCGTTGACGAGCGCACGTCCCAGGTGGAGGACGGCGACCACGAGCGATTTTCCCACTATGTCCCGAAGGACAAACTGATGAAAGCCATGGTCACGGGAACCCCCGTGGTGGCGCTGTGCGGGAAAGTGTGGGTGCCGTCGCGCAACCCGGAGAAGTTCCCGGTGTGCCCTGACTGCAAGGAGATCTGGGAGTCCATGAATCCCGGTGGTAAGAAATAGTTCTAACAGCAACAACCGCTGAACACAAAGACGAGTTGTTTGACTCCTGTGCCACCCCTATCGCGGGGCGCCACCCTCAGCGAAGCTCGCTACCGATGCATCAGTAGCGAGATTCGCTGACGGTGGCGTTTCGACGAGACGGTGGCGGTTCCTCTCGTTGATTGCGCTTTTTCTGCAGTGAGCGGCCTTTGCCGGCAGCCGGCTGGCAACTGATCAGTAGCGGTAGTGGTCTGACTTGTACGGGCCCTCGACGGGCACGCCGAGGTATCCGGCCTGGACTGCTGTCAGCTCCGTCAGTTCCACACCCAGCGCGGAGAGGTGCAGACGAGCCACTTCCTCGTCGAGGTGTTTGGGCAGGACATACACACCGATGGGGTACTCGTCGGGCTTGGTGAAGAGCTCGATCTGGGCCAGCACCTGGTTGGTGAAGGAATTGCTCATCACGAACGACGGGTGGCCGGTGGCGTTGCCCAGGTTCAGCAGGCGCCCCTCGCTCAGCACGATGATGGAGTGGCCGTCGGCAAAACGCCATTCGTCCACCTGCGGCTTGATGTTGTTGCGGGCGATTCCCTGCGTGGACATCAGTCCGGCCATGTCGATTTCGTTGTCGAAGTGCCCGATGTTGCCAACGATTGCCTGGTGCTTCATCCGTGACATGTCATCCGCCGTGATCACGTTGAAACAACCCGTGGCGGTGACGAAGATGTCGGCGGATTCGACGACGCTGTCCAGCTTCGCCACCTGGTAGCCGTCCATGGCGGCCTGGAGCGCGCAGATGGGGTCCACCTCGGTGATGATGACCCGGGCTCCCTGGCCGCGCAGGGACTCCGCGCAGCCCTTGCCGACGTCGCCGTAGCCGCAAACCACGGCCACCTTGCCGCCGATGAGGACGTCCGTGGCGCGGTTGATGCCGTCGATCAGGGAGTGGCGGCAGCCGTACTTGTTGTCGAACTTGGACTTGGTGACGGCGTCGTTGACGTTGATGGCCGGGAACAGCAGTGAGCCGTCGCGGGCCATTTCGTAGAGGCGGTGCACGCCCGTGGTGGTCTCCTCCGTGACGCCGATGAGGGCGTCGGCGATGGCTTCCCAATCCACCTCTGCGTGCGCCTCACGCAGGGTGGCCTTGACTGTGCGGAACTCCTCGGAGTCCGACGCCTCATCGGCAGGCACCGCGCCCGCACGCTGGGCGGCCAGCCCCTGATGGACGAGCATCGTGGCATCGCCGCCGTCGTCAAGGATCATGTTGGCGAACTGGGCGTCGGGCCATTCGAGGATCTGGCGGGCGCACCACCAGTACTCCTTGAGCGTTTCGCCCTTCCATGCGAACACCGGCACGCCTGCCGGGTTCTCTTCAGTGCCATCCGGCCCGACGGCGACCGCTGCGGCCGCGTGGTCCTGGGTGGAAAAGATGTTGCACGATGCCCATCGGACCTTGGCGCCGAGCGCCACGAGTGTCTCGATGAGGACGGCGGTCTGCACGGTCATGTGCAAGGAGCCCGCTATGCGCGCCCCGGTCAGTGGCTTGGAATCACCGAAGCGCTCCCGCATGGCCATGAGGCCGGGCATCTCATGTTCGGCAAGGACAATTTCCTTGCGTCCGAACTCGGCAAGGGACAGGTCTGCTACGCGAAAATCCACGTCCCCAGTCTACCTGCCGAAATCGGATGGCGGGTCAGCCGTCGGCGGGAGCGGAGCCCAGATCGGCGGTGGCCGCGATGTGGGTCAGAGCCAGATCGTAGCCGCCGAGCCCCAGGCCGGTGATGACGCCAGTGGCATAGGGAGAGACCACGAGGTGCTTGCGGAAGTCCTCCCGGGCATGAACGTTGCTGATGTGCACTTCCACCACCAGATCCACCTGAGCGACGGCGTCGGCGATGGCAATTGACGTGTGTGACCACGCGGCCGGGTTCAACACGACGGGGATTTCGCCATCGGCCGCCTCCCCGAGCCAGTCCAGCATCTCGCCCTCGTGATTCGTCTGGCGCACCTCCACGTCCAGGCCCAGCGCTGAACCGGTGTCCCGCAGATGTTTGGTCAGATCCTCGTGGGTGGTTGCGCCGTAGATCTCGGGTTGACGGACTCCGAGGCGGCCGAGGTTGGGGCCGTTGAGTACGAGTACGCGAATCATGGGGTCTCCTGCGTTGGTGTGGTTTTCGGAATGTGGTGGGGTTGGGGATGGGGTCTGTGGTCAGGATCGTAGATATCGGGCTCAATGAAGGTCACGGTGACCATCGGTACGGCCTCACGGACGGCCGCCTCCGCCCTGTTGATGAGGGCAGCCACTTCGGCGGCTGAATCAGCGACGTCGACCGCAACCTTGGCTCCCAGCAGGATCTGCTCGGGCCCCAGGTGAAGCGTCTGGAAGTGAATGACCCGCTCCACGCCGGCGGTGGCTTCCAGGGCGGCGCGGATGCTGTCCTGGTTCTGCTGGGAGGCTGATTCCCCCAGAAGCATGGAGCGCGTCTCGACGGCGAGGATGATCGCGACGACGATGAGCAGCACGCCGATCATTGCAGTGCCGATCACGTCGAAGATGAGCATCTCAGTGATCAGTGTCAGGCCGACGCCTGCCAGCGCAAAAGCCAGGCCTGTGAGAGCGGCGACGTCCTCCAGCAGGATGACGGGCAGCTCCGGCGCCTTGGTCGTGCGGATGAAACTCATGTAGCTCTGATTGCCCCGGACGCGCCCCACTTCCTTGAGGGCGGTTCGCAGGCTCATTCCCTCGGCACCCATGGCGAAGACCAGAACGACGAGGGGCACCCACCACCATGTTGAGTCGAGGATGCTGCCCTCGGCATGGGCGGGATCGGACAGCTCCCGGAATTTGCTCCATGCCTCGTAGAGCGCAAACAGCCCGCCCAGGGAGAACAGCACCACCGAGACCAGGAAACCAGCCAAATATCGGGATCGACCGTAGCCGAACGGGTGTTCCGCGTCGGCCGCCTTTTTGGCGTTGCGCCCACCCAGCAGGAGCAGTGCCTGATTGCCGGTGTCTGCGACGGAGTGAATGCCCTCAGCAAGCATCGACGATGACCCGGTCAGCAGCCACGCAGCAAACTTGGTGACCGCGATGAATCCATTGGCCGTAGCCGCAGCCAGAACTGCCCTGGTACCGCCCTCAGTGCTCACGAAACAGCAGTCTGCCAGCGGCGGGGTCTACGTCGCCAGACCCACGCGCAGATACGCCGCTGCATAGCGGCCGTGCTGCAGCAGGGTCACGTAGCGTTCCACGTCGCTGCTCTCCAGCGATGCATCCCCGGAGCTGATCCGGCACACCCGTACCCCGACGGCTTCCGCGAGCGAGGTCAGGCGTCGCGGCACCTCGTCCAGTCTCTCGGGCACCTTGTCATCGTCCAGCAACAGGAGCGTTGGGCTCATCTCGCGACCGGACTCAAAGGGGTCACTGAACGGGTCGCGAGGGGTCATTGCCCTGAGGATGGTCTCCAGCTCGTCGGCATCCGCGGCGAGCGCCGGCCGTCCACTGGCGCGCCGAAAGGCCTCCGCGATGCGACGTGACGCCCGGGCGGCGAGCGTCGTCCCACCCCACACCAGTGGCAGGGCATCGGCAAGCCCCAACGCCAGGTCCTTTGCCGGGTTGGATCCCACCTCCCTCGACGGAGAGCACGACTGCGCCACCAGGTCCGCAGCATCAGCAACATGACCCGGATTCACCGGCGGACCCAACTCCAGCAACCCCAGGAGTTCAAGTACCGCGACGGCCGAAGCCATCGCGTCGCCATCGGCCATGGGAATCAGCGTGGTGGTGTGGGAGGAGCCTGCCGCAGCGAGCTGCGATGTCTCCGGGGCGGCCACGATGAGGGTGGCGCCACGCCGAGCGGCCTCCTGCGTGCAGGCGACCTCCCAGGCATGGGCGTCATGCCCGCCCAGGACAACCACCAGGTCCAGCGGCCCCACCCACGCCGGCAACGCCGGGCCGGGCCAGGCGAGGAACGGGACGGGGCAGATGGGCTCCAGGACGGCACGCACGAGGCGTGCCTCCGCACCCATCACCAGCACACCGCGGGGCCTGTCGGCGCGCTCCAGACTGCCCAGAGGTTCCGTCAGACATGCCTTGCGGATGCGTGCCCCGGCCTCGGCCAGCCGACGCAGTTGCTCATCGTTCACGAGTTCCGGCTGCTCAAGACGGGCGTCATCAAAATCGGTGGTGCGCACGGTTCCTACCCCTAGAGGGTGCTGCGTGCCTGGTCGATGAGCAGGACCGGGATCCTGTCGCGCACCGGGTACGCGAGGCCGCATGCCTGACTCGTGCACACGAGCTCTGCGGCATCGTAATCGACGGCGAACTTGGCGTGACACGCCGGGCAGGCCGCGATTGCCAGAAATTCCGGGGACAGGTCCATCTGTTCTTCACTCATTTTCCGCTCTCCTTCTCCATGCTGAAAGTCCCATGATCGTCAGCGGGGCTACCACTGCGGCTGTCCTTGATGATGCCCAGCACCTCGTCGCGGAGCGCCGCCATCCGCTCCGCATCACGGGCCTCCACGTTGAGCCGCAGCAGGGGCTCGGTGTTGCTGGCCCGCAGGTTCACCCACCAGCCCTCGGAGCGGTTTTCCACGGTCAGCCCGTCAACCCAATCCTGGGCGCCGCGGCCCTGCAGAGCCTCGGCGACGGCGTCCTGGCATGCTGCGGCGTCACTGATCGGCGAGTTGAGCTCCCCTGAGCGGTGCCACGAGTCGTACTCGAGAGCCAGCTGCGAAAGCGGTTCTCCCGAGGCTCGCAGCATCTCCATGATGTGGAGCGCGGCAAGCATCCCGGTGTCGGCGAACCAGAAATCCCGGAAGTAGTAGTGGGCGGAGTGCTCCCCGCCGAAGATGGCGTCGTGTTCTGCCATCAGGGCTTTGACGAAGGTGTGCCCCACCAGGGAGGTGATGACCTCACCCTTGCCTGCGACTGCTTCCGCCACGCCCCACGACGTGATCTTGTTGACCACGATGGTGGCGCCGGGCTCCTTTGCCAGCTCCGCGACGGCGATCATGGTCGTCACCACGGACGGATCGACCACCTCGCCCCGCTCATCGATGATGAAGCAGCGGTCCGCATCCCCGTCGAAAACCAGACCGAGGTCCGCGTCGTGACCCATCACGGCAGCGCGCGCATCCAGGAGGTTCTCAGGTTCCAGCGGGTTGGCCGGATGGTTGGGGAAGGAACCATCAAGATCCAGATACAGGCCGATGACCTCCAGGCCACGGCCCAGCAGAGCCCTGTTGACCGTGTGACCGGCCATGCCGTTGCCGGCATCGATGACCACCTTCAGTTCTCTGCCCTCGCCCACGGGCACAAGCTCCGTCAGCTTCCGGGCATAGGCATCGAGGGTGTCGAGCTCGCGGATGGAGCCGGTGGCGTCGTCGCCAATCTCGACGGTGTCGGCGGCGTCGCGGATTCTGGCTGTGAAGTCGGGGGCGACGGGGCGGGCATCAGCAAGGCAGAACTTGATGCCGTTGTACTCGGCAGGATTGTGGCTGGCGGTGAACTGGACGCCCGGCAGGGACAACCAACCGGAGGCGAACCAGAGCTGGTCCGTGGAGGTCAGGCCAACATCCACGACGCAGCCCCCCGCGCGACGTGCGCCGTCAGCAAAGGCGGCCGAGAGTTCCTCTCCCCCGAACCGCATGTCGCGCCCCATGACGAACTCCTGGCCGTCGAGGCCGAGAAGGGAAACGAAGGCCGCGCCCAGCTGGCGGGCGCCGTCGGTGTCCCACTCGGGTGAGCTGCCCGAGAAGACGCCACGGATGTCGTTGGCCTTGAAGATCCCGGGTGTCAGCACGAGGGGAAGCCTAGTCCACGCTCCCCAGCAGTCGCAGGTGTCCGGCGGTGCGCATGACCTCGGGTTCAAGCGACAGCTGTGTGGCAACGGGCTCGGGATCGTCGTGGCGCAGCCCGATTTCCCGCACGGCGTCTGCCAGGGCCAACAGGTCATCCTGTGGCATCCTCACCGGTGGCGCATCCTCGAGCGGGAGCCGGATGACTTCCCACCCACGGGGGGCGCTGGTCCGCTGCACGTGGTCGACGCACAGGTCGAAGGCTCCGGGGACGTGGCTGTCGGTGAGCGGACCCACCACAGCCGTCGAATCCACGTAGACGTAAGTCATGGTTGCCACGGCGGGCGACAGGCAGGCTGTCTTTGTACATCGGCGCACCCGACGAGGGTACCCGCAACAATCGCTAGAGTTGCCGCATGCCACGCAGTAGGGATCGACATGGTCGCGGAATCCGCGGTCCCCTTGCCCTCCCCCACGCCTTCTCGTCCTCTCCCGTTCCGCTGCACCGTCCCAGCCGCTCGGAGTTCTTCAACGAGTGCGTGACGGATGCGATGGCCGCCGTCGCCGCGGTCAATCCTCGCGCCTTCGACGGCATCCTGGTGGGTGTGGAGGACGTGCCGCAGTGGTCTCCCACACTCTCCGCGGATCGCGTCCCGATGTCAGCGGCTCTCGAGGGCACCGGCTCCTCCAAGGCACAAGTGGTGCTGTACGAGCGCCCCCTGGAGCACCGTGTGGCGAGCCGCCCACAGTTGCGCCGTCTCGTGTACCGCACGATCGTCGAGCAGCTGAGCGCTCTGACCGGCGTCGGAATCCAGGAACTGACGGGCATCGACGAAACTGACTGGGACGACTGAGCCCCTTCCGGTGTCCCGCCCCCGCTGTTGACTTCAGCGGCTATGCGAGAACGGCGCCGACTCCCCATGCCAGGATCGGGGCGAGGATGAGCGCCGGAAGCATGTCTGCCACCCTGATCTCGCGGATCTCCAGCAGTCTCAGCCCCAGTCCGATGAGAATGACACCGCCCGTGGCCTCCAGGAGATCCACCTGCAGGGGCACGAGAAAGCCGCCCAGCAGGAACGCTGCCAGCGTCAATCCACCTTGAATCAACCCCACGGCGGCAGCGGAGAACAACACCCCGACGCCGAGGCTCGCGGCGAAGGCGATGGAGGCGAACCCGTCGAGCACGGACTTGACCAGCAGTTGTTGCGACCCGAGGCCCAGGCCATCAGTGATGGACCCCATGATCGTCAGAGGTCCCACACAGAAGACCAGGACCGGGGTGATGAGCCCCTCCACGAAGTGCTGGGAGCCGCCCCTGCCCAAGCGCGTCTTCAGGTGTTCGGCTCCCCGCTCGAGTTGTTCGGTCAGTTTGAGCCAGGACCCGAGCAGGGCCCCCGGCAGTAGCGCTCCCAGCACGACGAGCAGCCCCACACCACGACCCAGCGAATCGACGACGGCGTCGCTGTTCATCGACAGGCAGGCGAAAACGCCGATCACGATGGTGACCAGCCCCAGAGCGTCGGTCACCAGGGAGCGGGTGCGCGACGGCAGGCGATTGCCGATGAGGAGCCCCAGTGAAGCGCCAACCAGGACCGTGAACACATTCACGAGCGTGCCGAAACCAATGAACACGGTGGGTACTGACCTCAAATCCTCATCGCAGTGTGGGCACGATCTCGGCGTCGACAGGTGTCACGTCCGGCTCCACCAGGGAAACCAGGGGCACGACGGTGGTGCCCTCCACGACGTCGACGATGCCCCCGAACAGGGCCGAGTTCGAAACGACTTTCACCGTCTGACCGCGCGGGGCCGTTGCACCCATCGGCACCGTGGCGGTGACACCGGCGGGGATGGTGAGGGAAGTCGTCGTCGGTTCAGAATCGATGATGCCAATTGTGACCTCCACATCTGCCTCCTTCGTCCCGGGGTTGGACAGCTGCAGCGTCCCTCCCGCCGGCGCGAAGGCACCCAGCTCCATGGCCGCCGACACCGGAGAGGCAAAGGCGGGATCTGTCTCGACTCCCGTGCTGAGCGTCACTGCCACGTCCACGTCGGCGGTGATGCGCAAACCGGTGGCCTCGCCCGCCAGCGAGAGAGCAAGGTCCACAGACGCGCTGCTGTGCGCCTCGACGCTGACGTCCGCGCCACCTTCTGGCGTATAGCCCAGAGCCGCTCCCAGCGCCTGCACCTGCAGTGTGGCGCGCTCGTTGCCCGGGTTGGTCACCAGCACCGACACCGAGGAAGCGCCCGCAGGAACACCTGCCAGCAGATGTTCCGTGCCCGTGACAGAGGCCGTGGCTGCTTCCAGGATGCCTGGTGCAACGGTGCGGGCCACGACGGTTGCCCGGCCACGGCTGGCGCGGTGCACGACCCCCACCGGACCGTCCACATCAGCGAGAACCGAGAGGGCAATGGTGCGGCTGGAGAAGGGTCCGACTGCGATGCCCCGTGCACCCAGCGCCACAATCTCACCGTCCACGCCGTACAGAGTGAGGTCCACGACGGCCTCTGAGGCGTCGGGATTCACGATGAGAAGATCTGTGCTCGCGGTGCTGGGCACGGTGATGATCCCCCGGGATCGGGGTGGCGAACAGGGCAGATGGGCACGGGCCGCCGGAGCCGCTGTCGTGTCCCCGCCGGTGAGGCCCGCCCCTCCACGAATGATGGCCGGTTCCTCGAAGCCCTCGACGATGGTGGGGCCGGCCGCTGCCGCACTCTCCTGGCCGAGTGGCGTGATCGCATCCGCGCCGGTGACGAAAAGCACTCCGGGAGCGGTCATGTTCGCACAGACGAGCTTGCTCTCGACGGGTGGCACCACTTCGATGGTGCGCGGCAACGGCACCGGTGCCACGTTGGTGAGCGCCCATGCGCCTCCGAGCAGCGCCAAGAGCGTGACGATGGTCAGGAGGTTGCGCATCATGGCTTGCTCCTGCGCGCCGTGGTCGTGGATCCCAGCGTGGGCGCCACGAGGACGAGTGCCACGACGATGAGCGCGATCTGCCACCCGAGGGCACCCCAGGCGCCACGCAGTCCCCATTCAAGCTCGCCGTCCACATCTTCGGGGAGCATGAACGTCACAGGTGGCCTGTCCGGACTTCGCTGCAGATCGACGCCGCCCACGCTGGCCCACCACTTGGAATCGGACTCCTCCGCAAGCATCAGATGACGTGGGACGTCGCTGGGTGCGATCATGCCATCCACCACCGGCGCACTGCTGCGGGACTCGACGAGGCGGATGCGGCTGGGCAGCCCGGCGACGGTCCAGACCACGTCACCGTCGCGCACGGCGGCACGGGTCAGACCGGGCGCGTTCCCCACGCCGGCGAGTTCCTCCTCGTCAAAACCAGCCATGTACAGGTGGCTGAAACCCATGGCGGTGAGCTGCGCCGCCAGGTCCTCCGGCACCGTGGCGGCCCCAAGCGATTGCACGATGCGGCCGGATTCCTCGGTGAAGGCGCCTGTGAGCTCAGCCTCGCCGGTTCCCCACTGCGGCGCTCGTGCGTCCACAACGTTCCAGTTCAGGGTCTCGTCATCGGGGCGCTGCAGCATGAGAACACGAGAATCCCGCGCGGATGCCATGACGTCGCGGACGTAGCCCGGCAATTGGCTGGCAGACGGGCCGACGGGACCATCGAACCCCACCCAGGCCCAGGACCCCATGGCGAGGACGCCCAGCAACGCCAGGACAGTGGTCCCCAAACGTACCGGGCGTGACATGGGTGTTCCGTCGTCCTCAGGTGGACACAGGGCCAGCAGAGCGGGGGCGAGCATCGCCGCCACCACGAGCAGCGCCCACCCGGACAACAGGGCCCGGGCCTCCCCACCGTTCGTGGCCAACGCCACCCGCGACGACAGGACGCCTGCCAACAGGGGCACGGCAATGGCGGCCAGGACCAGCGCACGGCTGCGCCGGCCGGAAAAGCGGAACAGCCCCACCGTGCTGAGCACCAGCAGGGAGCCGAAGAAGATCACATTGACCCACGGTGGGATGCCGGACGGGAGGATTCGCCCGGCCAGCAGGGCGAATCCGGCGGGTGGGAAATCCGGCCAGGCCAAGGGGTCGGCCCCCATCAGCAGTCGCGCCGGCCAGCGCACCAGCGTCGGGATCCAGGGGGCGATGAACAGCCAGGGAACACCGATTGCGATGCCGATGTCCGCCCACCGTCGGCGGGCGCGCACAGCCCAGATGACACCGGCTGCCGTGAGGACGGGCAGGATCACCGGCCATGCGGCCGAGACCATGACGAGCCAGAGGGCGACTGCCGCGGGACTGCGAAGGCGCTCGGCTCCGGTGGAGTCGTCATCGATGAGCCTCTGGACGCTGCGGACGAGCAGGGGCCCGATGACGCCCAGGGCCATGCCGGAGAGGTCGCCGGCGCCCACGATACCGAGCAGCACCACTGCTCCCGCCCATACTCCGGCACCGGCCGCGGCGACACCTGCCCTGAACCCACAACCTCGCAACGACAGCCACGCCGCACCCCCCGCCAGGGCAGGCAGAAGCAGGAGTGCAGTGACGGAGAACACCACGGGTGATGCCACGAAAAAGGTGGAGAAGAAGGCCGCCAGAGCGAGCCAGGGAGCATTCGCCCCGGCGACGCCGACGTGGGGACGGAGATAGGCCTCCCATGCATCCGCCAGACTGGCCGGGGCCGGCAGCATGCCACCGCCTGCCACGCTCTCCGCCCCGAACAAGGAGCGCCCCGCAACGATCCCGAGTACCACCAGCGGCAGGAGCAGCAGCAGGAGAGGAGAGACTCTCCGTCGGGCGGACTGGGTGCCGGCGAAGTCGTCACCGGTGAGTTCATCAAGACTGGTGTCTGTCTCGTTGCGGCTGAGATCACGGTAGCGCTCGGCAATACCGGCGCCCATCTGGTCGGCACTGCGGGAGAAGGACCATGTGCGGGCGGGCAGCAGTCCGCGAACGCTGGCAGCCTTGTCCGCGGTGCGGGCGGCGAGTGCCACGGTTGCCTCGGGTGTGGCAGCGAAGGTGCGGGCCGCTCGCAGCTCCGCGCCCGCGAGCGACGGCGATTTGCCCACCAGGAATCCGCCGGCGCGAAGCAGGCTTCCCATCAGCAACCCCAGCCGCCCGGAGGGTTTGTCTCCGCGGGCCGCCACCACACGCAGGGCGGCCAGCCTGTCGGACTGGTGGGGATGGACGGCCGGAGAACTGGCGCGTTCCCCCGTCCGACCGGATTGCCGATGCGTCAGGGCTGCAGGTGGCCACGTGGTCACGACGTGACCCGCCTCACCGGCACGCCACCCCAGATCCACACCGTCGCGGTGCAGGGGTACTTCCGGGGCCAGTCCTCCGAGTTCTCGCCAGACGTCTCCCCGGATGAGCATCCCCGCGGTGGAGCCGCCCAGAACCCGCCGGGCCTCCAGTTGGTGCTGGTCGATGTCACCTGCGTCCACGAACGAGACGCGGCGTCCCCCACGGGAGATGGACTGACCCGCTTCGGCCAGCGTCTCGGGATAGTTGCGGCGACGCGGTTGCAACAGTTTCGGCACCACGACTGCTGCACCTTCGTGCACGGCACCCTCCAGCAATGCAGCGAGGGCGTTGGGAAAAGGTGCGGAATCGTCGTGCAGCAGCCAGATCCACTCCGGCCGATCCTCGCCCAGTGCCGCGGTCACCGCAGAACCGAAGCCTTCGTTGGATCCCAGCGTGACGACGGCATCCAGAACACCTTCATCCGCCTCACGGGCCAGAAGTGATGGGCTGTCATCGGTGGACGCATTGTCGACGGCGATGAGCCGTCCGGGCCGGGGATCGAGGCGCGCCAGGGAAAACAGTTGTCTCGCCAGCCAGGGACGCGAGTTGTGCACCACCATCACGGCGGTCACGGATGCCGGACCAATTTGCTCCCGCGGCTGGTCAGTCCCAGCAGCATCCAGCCACGCCCAGAGGGCGTCGCCACCCACCTTCTCCTGCGGTTCGTCGGTCACCTTGGGTTCTCGCCTCCTGCGCTCGCCGTCACCATTGCCCGACGATCATCGCATGAGGATCAGACGACCGCGTGCCTCAACTTCCTTCGCTCACGCTCCGACAGACCGCCCCAGATACCAAAACGCTCATCATTGCCGAGTGCATATTCCAAGCACTCGGTCCTGACGGTGCACCCCTGGCAGACACGCTTCGCCTCCCGGGTGGACCCTCCCTTTTCGGGAAAAAATGCTTCGGGGTCAGTCTGCGCACACAATGCTTCTTCCTGCCAGGGATACGCACCTTCGGAATCCATGACCAGTGTCCAGCTGTTGTCCATGCTGCCTCCTCTCTCCGAAACGAATTACACACTTGGTATTCACTTCCCGTCAACCATAGCGGCGAGTCGCTCATACTTTTGTCAGTGGTGTGTGCAAAGGGGTCCTCGATCGACGAGGACGGAGACGAAACCCATCGGCGATGGCGCGTGGGGTGCTCACGCAAAATCCGCCCCGTGGGATGTGCGCACAACCTCGACGAGTTCCCTGACCCTCTCACTTTCCGCCAGCGGAGCCACCAGGGTGGATGTGGACGTGTGCACCACGAGAGTGTCGCGCAGACCGAATCCCGCCAGCAGGTGCTTCTCACCGGCCATGTTGATGAAAATGCAGCCCTTCGAGTCCAGCGTCACGGCAAGACCTTCCACTGCGTTGCCGTCGGCGTCGGTGCTGAACTGCTCGGCCAGGCTGAGGTAACCGCCCACGTCGCGCCACTGGACGTCGAGCCCCACTGCCAGCACGCGAGCGTCGGTCCTGCCTGCCGAGACGGGCTCCATGACGGCGTAGTCCACTGACGTCTTCTGCAGCGTGGGAAAGATTTCGTCCAGCAGGGCCGGATCCGCGACGATCCGGGCAATCTTCTCTGCCGTGTCCGGCAGCAGTGTGGCCAACTGGTCCAGCAGGTTCTGCGCCCGCCAGACGAACATGCCGGCGTTCCACCAGTACTCTCCGCTGTCCAGGTAGCGCTGCGCGAGTTCCCGGTCCGGCTTCTCCTTGAACTCGGCGAGGGCATGAACACCCTCGAACCCCTCGAGAGCCTCGGCCCGGTGCAGATAGCCGTACCCAGTGTGGGGAGAGGTGGGGAGAACACCCATGGTGACGAGCGCCTCGGGATGAAGGTCCACCACGTCGAAGGCCCGCTCCAGGCTGCGGCGGAATTCATCAACAGGTTCGATGATCTGGTCTGCCGTCACCATCGCGACCACCGCGTCCGGATCACGATCCGCCAGAACGCCGGCGGACCAGGCAACAGCGTTCAGCGAATCACGTCCCACGGGTTCACCCAGGATGTTGTCCTTCGGCAACTCCGGGATCTGCTGAGAGACCACATCGGCGTAGGCCCGCGAGGTGCAGGTCAGGATCTGGGCGTCGGGCACCATACCGGCCACCCGTTCGTAGGCCAGCCTCAGCAGGCTTTTGCCTCCGAAGATCTCCAGGAGCTGCTTGGGTGTTCCCTGTCGGGACAGTGGCCACAACCGTGTGCCGGATCCACCGGCCATGATGACGACATATCGCATGGCAGACACCGTATCCTCGCGCATCACCGTCAAGTGCCAAGGACCGGGAACCACCTACGATCAGGGAATGGCCATCTCCGCACTCCGTCGCCGACTCGGCGCGCTTCCGTCGCAGCCCTTCTTCACCCACTACGGGGAACAGGCCCGCATTGAGCTCTCGGCCGTGACCTTCGCGAACTGGGTGGACAAGACGGCCAACATGCTCGAGGACCTCGGTGTTGACCCCGGCGAGGCCGTTCAGCTGGATCTTGCCCGCTCGCACCCCGGGCACTGGGTCACGATGGTGTGGGTGGCGGCCTGTTGGCAGCGCGGATGCACGGTGGCTCTCGACGTGGATCCGGGCGCCGTCCTGGTGGTCACGGGACCGGAAGCGACTTCAGATGGGCGAATGACGGTGGCCTGCTCCCTGCATCCCTTGGGTGTGGGCTTCGCGTCGGCTCCGGATGGCTGTACGGACTACGCCGAGGTCCTGTCACAGCCGGATGATCACGTCGCTGAGCCCTTCACCCCGGACAACGTGGCAGTGGCGCCGAACATCACGTTCCAGGATCTCCGTGCTGTTGCCCCCCGCGCCGAGCGTCTCCTGGCGACGGACCCCGCGGCTGGCTGGGAGACGTTGAAGGATCTGCTGGTGGCTCCGCTGCTCGGCGGCGGCTCCACTGTTGTCACGATTGGCGCGGACGAGTCTGCGATCAGCAGAATCCGGACTCAGGAGCGCGTGGATTTGGGATGAGCAAGGGCCACTGTCCTGGGGCCTGGAGAAATGGACCACTCGTGGTTCCCTCAACCGCGAGTGGTCCATTTCTCCAGGCTGTGGGTCACCCCTCAGGGTTCCCCCGGATGAAGCCGGCTCCCCAGCAGATGTGCATGACGGCAAGCACGAGGGGGAACCGTAGACGGGCGGCGGGTGCGAGGCTGCGCATGGTGGCCGTTGCCCCGCTCAGGAACAAGACGTAGACAATGGGTGCCAGCAGCATGGCGCTCAACGGCCGGTTGCGCAGCAGGAGACCCAGCAGCCCACCCGCCGTTCCGACGGCGAGCCCAGCCACCGCGACCGGCGGTGCCAGATATCGCAGTGATGTCGTCTCCGGATGGCGGCGCATCACCTCGCGGCGCCAGCGTCCCGTCAGGAAGAACTGGCTGGCGAGCGCCCGGATGGAGGAGCGGGGCCGGTAGACCACGCGCAGCTCGGGGGTGAACCAGACGATGTGTCCGGCAAGCCGCAGCCGGTGGTTGAGCTCCCAGTCCTGGGCCCGGTGGAGGGTTTCGTCGAAGCCACCCACCGAGGCCAGCGCGTCTCGCCTGAACACCCCCAGGAAGACAGTCCGTGCCGGGCCAGCCGGGGTGGAGGAGAGGTGGAAACCTCCGCCGCCCAGCCCCACGCGTGAGTTGTACGCCGTGGCGATCGCCTGCTCCAGCGGAGTGTGCCCCTGCGCGTCCATGAGGCCGCCCACGTTGGCCGCGCCCGTGCTCTCCAGAGTGCCGACGGCGTGGGCAATGTAGCCGGGGTTCAGCTCGCCATGACCGTCGACGCGGACGATGATGTCGTGCTGCGCCGTCGCGATGGCAATGTTGAGTCCTGCCGGCGTGAACCCCGTCGGATTGTCCACCACCACTATCCGCGGATCGACCGCGGCGAGTTCGCGTGCCACCGCAAGGGTGTCGTCGGCGCTGGGGCCGACGCTCAGGACGACTTCCAGCTCACCGGGATAGTGCTGATCCAGCACACGCTCCACGGCGGCGCGAAGATGTCGTTCCTCGTTGCGGATCGGCATGACCACGCTCACGCTCGGGTGACCTGACACTGAGGTGCCCTCTCTCTTGCAGAAGTCTTCTCGTCAACCTAGCTGACCGAGCAGATGGGGAGCACCCCAGCATCATCAGGAGCGTCCTCCTCATCCGAGCCGTCTGCCTCTGGGAGGGGTGCCATCGACGAGGCCTCCTGCTGCTCCACCTCCGCCGAAGACTCGGTGTCGGCTGGTTCATCTTCAACAGGCGCCGCAGATGGTTGACCCTGAGCCGCCGCGGACTCATCCTTGGCCTCGGAGTCGCTGATTGCGTCGATGACGGTGGAGCGGATCAGTGCGAAGTCGGGATCCGCCGTCGTGATCAGCGGAGGCGTGAAGTCCACTGACTGGAATTCCAGCGACTTTGCCCGCAGTGCCAGATCCGCAAGCTCGGCCACGTGTCCGGCGCCGACATCCGTGACGACGATGTCCTTGCCCGCTTCCGAGAGTTCCAGGAACCGCGTGGCGAGGAGGGAGGCGTCGAGTTGCTTCGCCATGGCTGACAGCACGCATTTCTGCCTGGTCATGCGTTCATAATCGCTGGATTCGTGCCGGGAGCGAGCCAGCCACAGCGCGTCACGACCGTCCAGGTGGACACCCTCGCCCGCCTCCACGTATCCCGAGACGGAGCTACCGCCCCCTCCGATGGGGACGTCGCGGCCCACGTTGAGCGTGATACCGCCCATGGCGTCGATGAGGGTCGTGAAGCCGGCCATGTCCACCATTGCGTAGTAGTTGATGTCCAGCCCGAGCGTTTCCTCAGTGACTTCGAGCATCGCCTCCGTGCCGGCGTCCCCGCCGGGGTAAAGATCTGCATTCTCCTGTGCCAACGTGTGGATGCCGTTCAGCATGCAGGCGTTGTCGTCGCACCGGTATCCGTCCGGATACAGGGCGTGCAGGGGTGAGTCGACGGGGAAGGGTGCGCCCTGGAGGTTGCGGGGCAGCCCGAACACGACGGTGCGCCCGGTCTCCGCATCCACGGA
>RCMY010002237.1_pt1 | contig 17595 bp, 18 predicted proteins | sample 2041341 | NCBI WGS metagenome assembly RCMY01 (sample SAMN09708234, study PRJNA481090) | Marine sediment metagenome, whole genome shotgun sequencing project. | reverse complement strand
GCGTTGTAGATCAGGTAGAGCACTGACAGCACCGAATGGACACGGGAAGGAAGATCCCCAGCGTCGGGAACCCGATACGGAATGTTGGCTGCAGCGATTTTGAACTTGGCTCGGCCGAGGCGTCGGGCCATCGCCGCTTCGGTCACCAAGAAACTCGACGCGATCTCGGCGACACCGAGGCCCCCCAACAACCGAAGGGTGAGAGCCACCTGATGGTCCGGTCGTATGGACGGGTGGCAACACGTGAACATCAACCGGAGCCGGTCGTCTTCGACAAGCATCGACTCTGCCTCCACGTGATCGGTTTCGTCCCGACGTATCGGATCGTCATGCAGCTCGAGTTCGAGCTCACGGCCCCGACGAGAACGACGGAACTGGTCGGTCCCGCGTCGTCGCGCCGTCGTCACGATCCATCCGGCTGGATTCGGGGGCACCCCGTCTTCCGGCCAGCGTTGCATGGCGATCATGAAGGCGTCCTGCACGGCATCTTCAGCCACCGAGATGTCGCCACACCACCGGATCAGCGAGGCGACGGCCTGCCCCGAGACCGTGCGGAACACGTCCTCGATCTCGGCGACAGGCCGACTGCTCTCGTTCACGTCACCGCTGTCAGCCAGCAGGAGGCATCTGGTCGACGGCTCGACCAGTGCCACCAAAGGGTCGCACCTCGATCGGGCGACCAACACACGCTGACACCCGGCCGGCCCATCCCATTGCCTCGTCGAGATCGGCTGCCTGAATGACGTAGAAGCCAGCGATGTGCTCCTTGGCCTCGACGAATGGGCCGTCGGTGATCAATGCAGCGCCGCTGCGTTGATCGACGACGGTGGTGGCGTCCGGCCCGTGAAGGTGACCGCCGAACACAAAAGTGCCGCCTTCGTCCATCTCCGCTTCGAGGGCGATGATCGTCGACATCATCTCTTGCATCTGCTCAGGGGACGGCGGGCTCTGCGGCGCTGCTGCCTCGTCAGCCGCTGTGTCTGAATCGGAGAACGTCGAGAGCAGGTAGTTGGTCACCGCTGCCTCAGAGATCGAAGCCGATGGCGGCGATCGGGCGGGCCGGTGACATTTGAGGCGGGCCAGCCATCAGCGGACCGAAGTCAGCCATCACCGCTTGCATCGCCGGCGACTGACCGTGGCTCTGCATGGCGGATTCATCAGTCATGAGCGCAAAGAACGAGAACGCGTCGCCCTCGCCTCGGTGGTACGAGTAGATCTCGACACCCTTCTCGTCCTTCGCTGCGTCGACCATGCGAGTCAGCACGGCTTCCATCTCGTCACCCTTGCCTTCTTGGCATGAGATCGTTCCCATCATCGAAACCTTCGTCATCGCATCGTCCTTTGCTCTCGCAACCGCATCAGCGGGTTGCACATCAACGCGTTGCTGATGCATTACCTACGAACGAGTGTGGCCCATTCGGACACTTGCCACGAGAATGCCGAAACTATTGGACGAGCGTGATCACGCCGACGTACGACACCGCTGCCACCATCAGCCAGGCGATCGCCCCGAGCACCAGCGGTTGTGGCCCGAGTTGGCGAAGACGTTCGATGCGCACGCCAGCTCCGAGGCCGACGAGGGCGGCGGTCAGCATCCAGCCTTCGATCTCCTTGGCCAGAGAGATGAGATCGTCGGACAGCCAGCCTGTGGTCCGCAGTGCCACCGCTCCAAGGAAGAGCGCGACGAACGCAGGGACAATTGGGGGCCGCTTGCCGTCGGCACTGGCTCGCTCGTCACGGCGGTGGATGTTCACGCCAGCAACGATCGGGGCAAGCAAGACCACGCGGGTGAGCTTGACGACGATGGCGATCGCCACGATCGGGGCGCCAGCCGTCGACGCAGTAGCGACAACCTGAGCAACGTCGTGCACACTCGCCCCCGCCCATGCGCCGAAACCCTCGTCGGTCAGACCAAGCGGACCGGACAACAGCGGCAGCACGATGATGGCCAAGCTGCCGAACAGCGTGACCAGGCCAATCGCGGCAGCAACTTCTTCCTCTTCAGCGTCGGTGGCTCCCTCGACCGCAGCGATGGCCGAGGCTCCGCAGATCGAATAGCCGGTCGCCACGAGTAGCGACAGATCCCGCGAGAGGCCGAGGCGCCGGCCAATCCATTGGGTGCCGAAGAACGTGATGGTCACGGTCGCAACGACCACGCCCAGCCCTCGTGGACCCAGAGCCGAGATATCCGACAACGAAAGGCGCAGGCCAAGCAAGACGACGCCGACCCGCAGGAGCTTCTTCGCTGCAAAGGTGAGACCCTTCGCCGTCGACGGCTTGGCAATGCCCAGATTGCCCATCACGGCACCGATCGCGACCGCGGCCGTGAGCTTCGACAGCCCTGCGAACGGCTCGGACACCACGACAGCAAGAGCGGTGCCGATTGCCACCAGCACCAGGCCGGGCCCATAGGAAGTGGCGAGGCCACTCATCCGCCCGGTCGGCGTCGGTTTCGTGTCCAACTCTGTCGCCACCGCCGGAGTCTGACTGCTCCGACGCCGACGCGGTAGGTGCCTCTCGGCTGGAAGGGCATAGAGCAAACCTCTAGGGTGTCATCGTTCGCTTCTCTACCCTGCGAACGATCTACTCACCAGTCGCCCACTCACTCGGACCTCACGATGCCGCTCTCCGCCACCACCCCCGAACTCGGGGCACTCGACCTGTTCGTATCCGTAGTCGAGCTCGGCTCGCTGTCAAAGGCTGCTGCGGCCCATGGCATCGCCCAGCCGTCGGCCAGTAGCCGCATTCGCCGGCTCGAACGCCAGCTCGGGGTTGCCTTGCTCGAGCGCTCGCCTAGCGGCTCAACACCGACCACTGAAGGCAGCCTGGTCGCCGGCTGGGCCGAGATGGTGATTCGCTCCGCCGACCAGCTCATGGCCGGAGTTGAGGCCCTCCGGGCGAGTGAACAGGGACGATTGCGCGTCTCGGCCAGCCTCACCATCGCCGAATACCTCTTGCCGCCCTGGCTCGAGCAGTTCCTGCGCAATCGCCCGAACGACTCCGTCGAGCTGGAGGTCACGAACTCGACCCACGTCCTCGAGCGGCTCCGTGATGGTTCGGCCGACCTCGGCTTCATCGAGTCCCCGAACACCACCGACGACATGGAGGAGCACGTCGTCGGCACCGACCGGCTGATCACCGTCGTTGGCAAGAATCATCCCTGGCACGACCGAAGTTCCGTGCCGCTCGAAGCACTTGCCTCGACTCCGCTCGTCCTCCGTGAACAGGGTTCGGGGACGCGGGAAGCGTTCGAAAATTTCCTGACCGAGAGCGGCTTCGGCGAACCGATCTGCGGACTCGAGCTGGGCTCGACCGCAGCCGTGCGAGCTGCCGTGGTCAGTGGCCAGTCACCAACCGTCATCAGCGAACATGTGGTGACCGCCGACATCGACGCCGGCAGCCTCCACCATGTCGTTGTGCCCGGCCTCGAGATCGAACGCCAGCTGCGAGCGGTGTGGCCAAAGGGCCGCACCCTCCCACCGCTGGCGCAAGAGCTGATCGCCACATTGCCTTCGGTAAGCGGCGCCGACGTCAGCCGAGGATCGAGTCGATCTTCGCCATGACCTCAGTGTCGAGCGAGGCCATCACCTCGAGGGCCTTCATGTTCTCGACAACCTGCTCGGGCCGGCTCGCGCCGGTGATCACCGATGACACATTCGGGTTCGCCGCGCACCAGGCGATCGCGAGCTGAGCGAGAGTGCACCCAAGATCGCTGGCAACCCCGGCGAGTTTGGTGACCTTGGCGTTGACGGCCTCGTTGGTCAGGCCGTCTCGCAGCCAGTCATACCCAGCGAGCGATGCCCGGGATCCCTCAGGGACGCCGTCGAGATACTTGCCAGTCAGCGCCCCAGACTTCAGCGGACTCCAGGTGGTGAGCCCGAGACCAATGTCGTCGTAAAGACGGGCGTACTCGGTCTCGACCTTGGTTCGGGCGAGCATGTTGTACTCGGGCTGCTCCATGACGGGCTTGTGAAGGTTCTTGCGTTCGGCGATCTCATAGGCGGCGTAGATCTCGGCCGCTGTCCACTCCGACGTGCCCCAGTAGAGCGCCTTGCCTGCCGAAACCATGTCGCTCATGGCGTGGACGGTCTCTTCGAGCGGCGTGTCTGGGTCGGCTCGATGGCAGTACACGAGGTCGACGTAGTCGAGGCCGAGGCGGTCCAGCGATGCGTCGATGGCCTGGCTCAAGTACTTGCGATTGAGCGTGTTCTTCATGTTGACGTCATCGTTGATGCCCCAGAAGAACTTGGTCGACACGATGTAGCTCCAGCGCTGCCAGTTCTGCTCGGCAAAGACCTTGCCCATCATCGTTTCCGAGGCTCCACCGGCGTAGGCCTCGGCGTTGTCGAAGAAGTTGACGCCTGCCTCTCGTGCCGCCGTCATGCATTCGGTTGCGAGTCCGGTGTCGAGTTGGGTGTTGAAGGTCACCCACGAGCCGAATGACAGGGCCGAGACCTTCAGGCCCGATCGTCCCAACCGTCGGTATTCCATTTCAGCCATGTCGTGCTCCTCGATCTGATCTGCCTGGTGGTGGTGGTGTGCGAACAGCCTCGCACGAACGAAAGAAATCTCGTATTCTTCGCGACCTTCCTGCGACTCACCCGTCATTTCATCGGGTTCCTCGCTACGGCGAGGGGGCGAAACCCCGAGAGTAAGCCGGCCATCACCCCTCCGATGGCTGGCTTTTCTCGTTTTGGGAGCTCGATCTAGTGACGAATTCCCCGGCCAATCAGGCCTAGCTCGATTGCCTGCGCCTCCAACTGCTCGCGGTGGTGAGGGGCTGCGACCCGTATGAGTGCCGTCGCCCGCTCGGCGAGGGTTCGGCCTCGAAGCTCGGCAACCCCGAATTCGGTGACGACGTTGTCGACTGTGTTCTTGATGGTGGTGACGACGGCTCCCGGATTGAGGGTCGGCACGATCTTGGAGATGGTTCCCGCCTTGGCTGTCGACCGGAGCACAACGAACCCATTGCCACCCTCGGAGTACTGGGCGCCACGAGCGAAGTCGGCCTGGCCGCCGCTGCCAGACCAGTAATGCGAGCCGATCGACTCGGAAGCACACTGTCCGAACAGGTCGATCTCGATCGTGGCATTGATCGACACGAAGCTCGGCTCCGCGCCGATGTTGCGCGGGTCGTTGACCTCGTCGACGCTCAGGAACTGCACGAGATCGTTGCGATCACAGAAGTCGTAGAGCCTGCGAGTGCCGAGGGCGAACGTCGTGACGATCCTGCCTCGATTCGTCTTCTTGTAGAGACCAGTGACCGCACCGGCCTGGACAAGATCAACAATCGGATCGGACAACAACTCAGTGTGCACACCGAGGTCTCGGTGGCCGTCGAGGAATCCGGCCACGGCGGTCGGGATCGAGCCGATCCCGAGCTGGATAGTCGACCGGTCGCTGACCCGCTCGGCAACGAAACCTGCGATCGTTCGATCCTCATCGGAAATTGTCGGCGGCAGGACCTCGATCAATGGCGTGTCGGCCTGGCACCAACCGAGGACCTCGCTGCGGTGCAGGCGGTTGGCGCCCGATGTCCGAGGCATCGACGGGTTGACCTCGACGACAAACGGCACGAGTCCGATCAGCGCTGCGGCATAGTCGGCGCTGACTCCGAGCGAAAAGTATCCGTGTTCGTCAGGAGGGCTCACCGCAGCGAGCACGACCGCTGGCCGCTTCTCGATGAGCAGCTGGGGAACCTCGGAGAAATTCGCTGGAGCGAAGTGCAGGCCGCCCTCGTGAAATGCTGGCCGCGTAATGTGCGACAGGAACCACGAGACGTGTTCGAGCTTGCCGGCGAACTCGCCGTGCAGGTAGCGGCGATCGCGTAGCGCATGCATCTGGTGGATCGAAACACCGTCGAGGCGATCCGCCCGGTCCTCGAGTGCGTCAAGGAGCCGAACCGGTTCGCCATTCGAGATCGGCACGACGATGTCGGCACCCGCTGGCAGCGCAGCGACGAGTGCATCGGCAAGCTCCTCCGGTGTGAGTTCATTTCCGTCAGTGTCAAGTCGGAGCCCCGGAGTCATCCAGACACGCTACCGAGTGCCGGTGGAGGCCTCCAGGGACCGAAGTCTCTTTGGTCCGAGCGAGTCGAGGTCCAGTCCGAGCTCAGCCAGGTGATCCGGCAATGCGTCGCCGCGAACGGCTGCGGCCACGACCTCGCCCGAAGCTGGCGCCGTCGTGATCCCGGTGCCACCCTGACCGACCATCCAGCAGAAGCCAGGAACATCAGGGTCCATCCCGAGCACTGGCTGTCGATCAGAGCTGAACGTGCGCAAGCCTGCCCACGTCGATGCCACTGACCGGATGTCGAGTGTCGTCATTGTGTTGAGGCGATCGATCGCCAGCGCAACATCGATCTCCTCCGGCTTGGAATCGCAGGCCGCCGACGGCGTCTCATCCGCTGGCGAGCAGAGCAGATGACCGCCTGCCTCGGGCTTGAAGTAGGCCGGACCGCCAACGTGGTCGACATGAACCAACGGCCAAGAGGTTGCGTCGGCCTCGACCGACGTAGTGAATGCGGTGCGCCGCATCGGCACCAATCCAACCGAAGCTGCGCCCACCATCGCCGCCAGTTCGTCTCCCCAAGCACCTGCGGCATTTACGACGGTGTCGGCCTCGACAGTGATGTTCGACGCGGCAACGGTCCAGCGCTCGCCGGTTCGGTCGATGCGCACGGCACCTTCGTGACGACGGATTTCAGCACCGTTGGCGACGGCGCCGCGCACGAATGCCTGGTGCAGCCCCATCACATCCATGGTCGAGCCGTTGGGCTCGTACATCCCGATCACGGACGACTCTTCCCGAAGAACCGGCACCATCGCTCGAGCCGCAGCCCCGTCAATCAACTCGATGGATCGGTCGAGCGCATGACCCTCAGCGGCAAGCTCCTCGATGTGAGCTCGGTTGGCTTCGTCGCCCACCATCAAGACGCCACGGTCCTCCAGCACAGGATGATCGGCGTGGGGCGTGTCTTCGAGGAAGGCCCGAGACGCCTTGGTCAAACGCATGGCAATCGGGCCGCCGTAGTTGACGATGTAGACCGCAGCGGAGCGGCCGGTGGTGTGATGGGCAAGCTGAGCTTCGCGTTCCAACAGCACGACTCGGTGCGTCTTGGACAGCTGGAATGCAGCCGAGACTCCAGCGATCCCTCCGCCGATGATGACAACATCTGCTCCCAGGACCATGCCGGGCAGCGTAGGCGTCAGCTGGCGATCAGTGCGTCGAGCTGTTCGGCAATGCCACTCTCACCGAGAACTCCGGTTGTAGCGGCGATCGTGCCGTCATCGTTGATGAACACGAACGACGGCTGAGACCGGATGTCGAATGCACTCCAGACGTCGCCACTCAGATCAGCAATGTGCGGGAACCCATCGACGCCGCGGGCCTCGATGAACCCTTGCATGATGTCGAGTTCAGAGCGACCGGAGACACCGACGACAGCAACTTGACCTTCGTACTTCACTTGCGCTTCGGCGACCGGACCGGCCTCCCGTTGGCACGTCGGTCACCACGGAGCCCAGAACCACAGCATGAGGTCCTGGCCGGCGTAGTCAGACAAGTTGATCGTGGTGCCGTCAGCGGCTTGAGCCGAGATGTCGAGGACCGACGATGGTGCGGCTTCGCCGGCATCAGCGCCGGCTGTTTCGGCCTGGGTCTCATCTGCTGCCGGCGCTGCAGCGTCGCTGCTTTCCGACGAGCCACATGCAGCTGCGCCGAGGGCCAAAGCCATGAGCAGCGCCCCGAGGCGGGGGATCGAGTGTTTCACCTCTAAGAAGGTAGACGAAGAACAATCGCATGCGCGGTAGGGCGCCCCGTGTTCACCACTCGTTCACGACACCACGCCCTCAGGGGTGGTGCCTCGCACGGGAATCGAGCACACTCGGGAAATGTCGTCCGCAGCATCATCAGGTCACTCCCCCTCGGTCTCCATCACCGGAACTGGCCTGTTCACACCGAGCCAGTCCATCTCGAACGACGAGTTGGTCGAATCCCTCTCGGTCGCAACGGAGCGCTGGAACGACGAGAACGCTGCGGCAATCGAGGCAGGCGAACTCGAGGCTCGAGCCCTGCCAGTCGGGGCGTTCATCGAGAAAGCGTCTGGCATCACCGCTCGCTACGTGATGGACAAAGTGGGCGTGCTCGACCCGGACCGGATGGCTCCATCTCTCGAGACCCGCAGCGAGGACCAGCTTTCGATCCAGGCCGAGATCGCCGTTGCCTCCATCGAGGAGGCCCTCGCACAGGCCGGGCGGACCGGCGCAGACGTCGATGCGGTCATCCTCGGCGCTTCCAACATCCAGCGGGCATATCCCGCGGTTGCCATCGAGGTGCAGATGGCCATCGGAGCCAAGGGCTGGGCTTATGACATGAATGTCGCCTGCTCGTCAGCGACATTCTCGATCCAGGCCGCAGTCGACGCCCTCAAGAACGGCTCGGCATCGTGCGTCGTCGTGGTGAACCCCGAGATCACCTCGGCACACAACAACTTCGAGCTGCGCGACTTCCACTTCATCTTCGGAGACGCCTGCACCGCCCTCGTCCTGGAACGGACCGAAGACGCCGTCGCCGCCGACCGCTGGGAGGTGTTGGGCACGCGACTCCAGACGCAGTTCTCCAACAACATCCGCAACGACGCCGGCTTCATGAACCGAGCCGAAGACAGGGATCGGGAACCCCACGAGCTTGTCTTTCGCCAGAACGGCAACCGGGTCTTCAAAGAGGTGTGCCCGATGGTCTCCACCCACATCACCGAACACCTGCAGGACAACGGCCATGCGCCGGACGCCGTGCGACGGTTCTGGCTCCATCAGGCCAATCTCAAGATGAATCAGCTGATCGCCAAGGGTGTGCTCGGGCGAGTCCCCGAGGAAGATGAAGCGCCCGTCGTGCTCGACGAGTACGCCAACACCAGCTCGGCTGGATCGATCATCGCGTTCCACAAGCACCGCTCTGACCTCGTCGCTGGCGACCTCGGCGTGATCTGCTCCTTCGGTGCCGGGTACTCCGTCGGCAGCGTGATCGTCGAGAAGGCGTGACCCTTCGTTCCATTGCTGCCTGGATCGTCGCGCTCGCGCTGGTCGCAACTGCCTGCTCGAGCGACGCAGATGATGCTTCGCCTTCGCCCACAAATGAGGCCGCTCCCAGCACCACAGAATCCCTGCCAGACACCACCGATTCCCAGCCAGACACCACCGAGGTGGCCACCACAGAAGCGCCCACCACCACCGAGATATTTGTCGCCCCCGACGTTCCGGCCACCACTCCCCTGCCTGAGGGGGAGCCGCCGCTTCCTCCTTCGAAGCCAGGTGAGTACAACGTCGGCCGCCAATCGCTGCAGATCCTCGATGATGTCCGCTTCCGATCCCTGCCCGTTGATGTGTGGTACCCGACGGACGCCACGACAGGTGAGCCGGCGATCTACACGTTCATCCCCGGTGTCTCACTCCCTTCCGATGCTGCGTTTCAGGATGCGCCGCTCGCCCCTGGCGGGCCCTTCCCCGTCGTGGTCTATTCCCACGGCAGCGGAGGCCAGAGCTACATCGCTTCGTTCTTCACCGAGGCCCTTGCGAGCCACGGCTTCGTCGTGATTGCGCCGAACCATGTGGGCAACACCGCCACCGAAGTTCTCTTCGGATTGGGCGACGAGCCCGAGATCGTTGCGTACAACCGTCCGGCCGACACAGCCTTCGTCATCTCCGAGATGCTCGATCGGTCCGCCGATCCTGAGAGCCCCTTCTTCGACTTCATGGATGCCGAACGCATCGGTATGGCTGGCCACTCTTTCGGGGGCTTCACCGCATACGCGGCAGCTGGCGGTCTTCCTGCGACGAGCGACGACGTCACTGCGGTACCGGTTGACGACCGCATCGACGCGATCGTTGCGATGGCTCCCGTCACGTCGTTCCTGCCAGAGAACGTCCTGGCGTCGATCACGATTCCCACGATGGTGATCACCGGCACCGACGACCAGACCACGCCGATCGACCCCGAATCGACCCAGGCGTTCGAGCAGGTCAGCAGCGGCTATGCCTACCGAGTCGACCTCGATGGCGCAGCCCATCAGTCCTTCACCGACGTGTGCGACTACCAACAGAAGCTGCCAAGCATCGAGGGAATCCCCGCCCAGTTCGTCGAGGTCATCGACGAGTTCGCTCTTTCCGGCTGCCAACCAGAGCAGATGCCGTTCGAGCGCGCCACGGAGCTCACGAATCAATACGTGATCTCCTTCTTCCTCGCTCACCTGGCCGGTGACGAGTCCTATCGACTCCTGCTCACACCCGAGTACGCCGCTGGTGATGCCGACGTGGAGTTCTTCACTCGCTGATCGGGCCCGAATTCAACAGATCCTTCTGATTCGGTGCGGGGAAACGAGCTCGTACACGGGTGTCGCCAACGAGCTCGACAAACCGGTCGATTTCGTCGTCGAGGAGGCCGCTCTCCCTTGGCGTCAGCGCTGCATACAACTCGACCGCGACCGACCCGTCCTCGCGTTGAGCCCACCCTCCGACGACCTCCCCGTTGCGCCAGATCGTCGGTCCAGCGTTGCTCGAGCGGTCGAAAGTGCGTTTGGCCGCTTGCTCGGACAGGTACCAACCGCGGTCCTTCCAACCCATCGTCGTTGCATCGAGGCCGGGCAACAAAGCGACGGAAACACCAAGATCCGGAATCTCGTCGTCACCGGCAGCAACCCACGCCGCCTGATCGTTCGCGAGCAGGACCGGTTCCGCCTCGATGTCGACCAGCGCCGCCTTCATCTGGCGAACTGTCCATCCCGTCCACCACCTGATGTCGGTCTCGGTTGCCGGGCCGAAGCGTTCCAGCCATGCGGCCAGGATCAGAGCTGCCGACTCGCGCAGCGGCGCACCGGTCAGCGTCTGGCCAAGCCAGTAATCCCTTGTTGTCCACGCATACTCAGCGGTGTTCCACCCATTCACTGGCGAGGTGCGGACGAGGTCGGCCTCAAAGCCTGCAATCTGAAGCACACGCGTGTGCGCCGCAGCTTGGCCAGCGAACTTCGTGCCTGCGCCCAGGGTGACCGGCACCGTCAAGTCGGGGAACCGGCGTCCGATCTCCCTGGTCGTTGTCGGGCCGTTCTCGGCAATCAAGGCCCGCACTCGAGCAAGAGCGTCCTCACACCAGATCGCTGCCTCGGCCTCGTTCGAGGCGGGGATGTCCGGCGAATCGGCAACGATGCGGAGCAGAGTTCGTCGTTCTGCGGCAGCGATCTTCGCCGTGGCGTTGGCATGAGCTGCCCTCGCGATCTCCGGTGTCATCACCCAGAGGGTCCGGCGGAACGCATGGTGGCGCACAAGCGAGCGTTCCTCATGCAGCGCCTTCTCGATCGCCTGGATCGACGGTTCCGACATCCGCGCCGCCATCGACAGGAACACCGTCGCTGGATCGCTGGAGTGAACCGTCAGCAGCGCATCAGCTACCTCGCGAGCGCCAGCGCACCGAAGTTCGGGAAGCAGACGGTGGCGAAACACCAGGCGACGCCGCCGATCCTCATTACTGAATCTGCGCACGGACCGACGGTAGGCGACTGCACTAGGTTCCGCAGATGGCCATCGACTTCTCCGCATTCAAGCTTCTGACGTTCGAGAAGACCGCTCGCCGTCTCGATGTCACCATCGACGCCCCACCGATGAATGTCATGGTCGTCGAACTGTTCGCCGAATTCGACCAGCTCTCGGTCGCCCTCGAGAGCGACGCTGATTCGGTCGATGCCTCGCAGGTGGTCGTGTTCCGCAGCGCCGACCCCGACTTTTTCATCGCTCACTTCGACGTGAACCCGCTGATCGCCATGGCGGGTCGACCCCGCCAAACTGAGCAGGCCGAAGCGCTTGGTTCCTTCCACGCCATGTGCGAGCGCTACCGGACCATGCCCGTGGTCTCGATCGCCGACATTCGAGGCCGGATCGGTGGTGGCGGAGCCGAACTCGCCGCCAGCTTCGACATGCGCTTCGGGGCCGAGAGTGTGATGGTGCTCAACCAGATGGAGGTGCCCCTCGGCATCCTCCCAGGTGGCAGCGGTACGCAGCGTCTCCCTCACTTGGTTGGCCGAGGCCGGGCCATGGAGATCGTCGTCGGCGGCGTCGACATCGACGCCGAGACCCTCGCTGCGTGGGGCTGGCTGAATCGCTCGCTGGCAGCAGCAGATCTGGGACGCTACGTCGACGATCTCGCCGATCGCATCGCAGCTTTCGACCCTGTGGCCGTCCGCTCAGCGAAGGCCTCGGTGCTGGCAGCACTACCTGACCCGACTCCAGGGCTGCTCGCCGAAGCCGACCTGTTTGCGACGACGCTGCATCGGCCGGAGGCGGCCGCCGCAATGAAGAAGTTCCTGAGCAGCGGCGGACAGACCCGCGAGGGTGAGCAGCACATGGTATCGATCACTGAGGGGCTCTTCGAGGGCTGAGGTTGCTGCGCGTTGATTGCTGTCAGAGATCCAGCGGGAAGTGGGTCAAGAGCTCGGGCCCATCAGCGGTGATCAGCACTTGATTCTCGAGCTTGACACCTTCCCCACCTGAGCGGGCGCCGACGAACGCCTCGACGGTCATCACCATGCCAGCCTCCAGCACGCCGTCATAGCCAGACGACTCCCAGAACTGGGGGAAGTAGATGTCTGGGACTTCGTCGCACTGGCCCACCCCGTGGAACAGACACGAGTAGCTGCGGTACTGATCAATCGGCGGGAACCACGCGTCGAACGAGAGCTCGCGGAACGTGACTCCGGGACGTAGCAACTCGATGTTGCGGTCGATCTGCTCGGTGGCCAGGTCGTAGGCGTGCTGAGCTGCCGGACGAGCCGGTCGGTCGCCTGCCACCCAGGTCCTCGAGACATCGACCATCATTCCGTACGCCCCGACGAGGTCGGTGTCGTACGCCACCAAGTCACCATCCTCGATCACCCGACTGCTGGCCTCTTGGAACCACGGGTTGGTTCTGGGGCCAGATGCGAGGATCTGCGTCTCGATCCACTCGCCGGCTCTGGCGATGTTGCCGGCATGCAGAATCGCCCAGACCTGACGCTCGGTCATGCCCGGTTGCAGCCCAGATCGCATCTCGGCCATGGTCGTCTCGCAGGCATGCACCGCGCACCGCATGGCCCGGATCTCATCAGCACACTTGATGCGGCGGGCCTGTTCCATGACTTCCTGCCCGTTGCCGATCTCGAGTCCGGCTCGCTGCAACGCCAACATGGTGGGCACGTTGGTGCGATCGACAGCGATGCGCGGTGATGCACCGCCAACAGCGCGGGCCAACACGGCCATCTCAGCTGCGAACTGATCGGCCTTCTCGTCGTAGCGCTGCCCGGCGATGAAGTAGTCGCTGCTGGTGGCGAAGCGGGTCTCGGCCAGCCCATCGTGGTGGCCGGACAGGAACTCACACCCCATGTAGTCCCAGAGCACGACGGTGCCGTCGGCCCCGACCCATGCGTAGCGGGCGGCATTGTGCATGATCCAGAGCTGCATGTTCGTCGAGTCGGTGACGTACCGCAGGTTCATCGGGTCCATGAGAATCGCGCCATCGAACCCGAAGTGGATCAACTGCTCAACGGTCCGCTCGACCCGGTATCGGCGCATGGCACCGAGATCGGGGAGCTCGAGACCAGCACCTCGCCATTGCGCTTCGAGCGCCGGACCGGGGCCAAGCGTGATGTGGTGACCCGTCGTGGCGGCAGCCAGCATCTCAGGGGTCGAGTCGGCAGGCGCTCCCGCACTTCGGGCTTCGATCCAGCTGGCTTCGATCTTGCCGACCAATGCACCACTCCCAGTGTTCGCTGCCCACCACGGAGGGATGCGGCAAGCGAGCGAAAACTAGTGAGTGGTGCAGGCTGTGTCAGTCGGACTCGTCGCCGCTCTCTTGCTGAGAGGCGACCTCTGCCCTGACCTCGTCCATGTCGAGTGCTCGCACCTGACTGATGATGTCCTCTAACGCCGGCGCAGGGAGGGCACCAGCCTGCGAGAACAGCTGGATCCCGTCACGGAAAATCATCAGCGTCGGGATCGAGCGGATGGCGAGCGCACCCGCCAGCTCCTGTTCGGCCTCGGTATCGACCTTGGCAAAAGCAATGTCATCGTGCTTCTCAGCTGCGGCTTCGAAAATTGGAGCGAACGACTTGCAAGGGCCGCACCAGTCAGCCCAGAAGTCGACGAAAACGATGCCTTCACTCGACACGGTGTCTTCGAATTTTGCGATCGTCAGTTCAGTGGTGGCCATGGTGCAACTCCTTGTTTGATGTGCTCTCGATCCAACAGGAAGCGCCCCAGCACTATTCCCGAGCGCCAATTCGGCGCAGTCGTCGACACCGAGTCCTCCACGCGTTAGCTTCAGACTCGGTCAATCGCCGGTGGAGAGTCACTTCGTGACGGTTCCCGCCACCACCGGCCAAGAGAGGCGATGTGACGCAGACGATGCAGGCACCCGACGAATCAGACGTCGAGTCCACGAGAGGAAGCGACGTCACCTATTGGGTCGACGAGCGCAAGGGTCTGTTCCCACTTCCTTGGTGGAAACTCCTACCGCTGATCGCCCTGATCGGCGCCGCTGTCGTCGCGATCATGACGCTGATCATGATCCCGATCTACGAGCGACAAGTGATCAACAACGCCAAATCCGAGCTCACCGCTGCCGGGATCGATCCCGCCTCGTTCAACTTCGACGCCAGCTATCGAGACCTCGACATCAGCGGCACGCTTCCTGCAGGCGTGAGCGTCGACGACATTCGCGCTGCTGTCGAACGCGGTGACGGCCAACGCGATCTCGATCTCGATTTCGGCCAGACCCCTGCTCCTGTCGTTGAGACGGCCGAGGAAGCCGAAGACGCACCGGCCGAAGCGCCTGTCGCCGCCGAAACTGCGTCGACCAACGTCACCGCCGAGGTGACTGACGCAGGCGTTGTCCTCACCGGCGAGGTTCCGAGCGAGCGGCATCGAGCGCTCCTCGTCGCCGCCGCAAGCAGGAATGGCACCGTGGACGTCACCGACGAACTCGTGGTTCTCGACCTCGAGCCAACCGAACCCGGCGCCAATGGTCGCGTTCTGCAGCTGTCCAACCTGCTCGGGTCGCTCCCTGATGGCGCCACCGGATCGGCATCGATCAGCGACAGCTCGATCACCTCGCAATGGACCGTCGGCTCCGACGATGACGGACTCGCCCTCGAGGCAGCAGTCACCGACGCTGCTCGTGCATTCGCCGACGGAACCGGCAGCGTTACCGTGGACAGGCCCGCCATCGACGAAGAGATCGACGCCCTCCAAGCCGAGTTCGAGACCCTCGCAGTCGAGATCCGAGAGAACGTCACGTTCGCCACGGGCTCAGACGTGCTCAACGACACGGCGACCGAAACGCTCGACAAGGTCGTTGATCTGATGAACCTCTACACCCAGCCTGTGGTGGAGATCAGTGGACACACCGATGACATCGGCAACGACGACTCGAACCTCCAGCTCAGCGATCTCCGAGCCGCCGCTGTCCTTCAGTACCTGGTCGACGGCGGCATCGATGACGACCGCGTCCAGAGCATTGGTCGGGGCGAGACTGAACCGATTGCATCCAACGACACGAACGAGGGTCGGGCGGAGAACCGCCGAGTCGAGTTGATCGCCCTCGCGACGTTCGTCTCGTGAGCACCTCCCCCACCCGCACCGTTCGCCGCCCCGTCACTGTCTAAGGAAACACACCATGTCCTTCGTTCTCTGGGAAATCCTGATCCCACTCATCATCGCCCTCCTGCTCGGCCTGCTCTTCGGCTGGCTGATGTGGGGATGGCGTCGCACCAAGATCACCTACACCGAGTGGGAGACGATGCGGCAGAAGGCGGGCCGCTCCTCTTCGGTCGAGGCCGAAGCTGAGGTTGCCGAACTGCGAGCCGATCGTGATCGGCTGCAGGCCCAGATCGACCAAGCCGCTGCTGCCGTCGTCGCTGAACCATCTCCTTGATCTCCGATTGGTGATCCCTAGAGCGTGACGGTGCCCCCCAGCGGGCTTTGGGGGAATCCCCCAGCAGTCAGACCGCCGGCTACGTGGCTGAATGATGGGCATGTCCACAACCACTGCCCCATCGGTGGCCGACCTGGCCGCCGCTACCAAATCTGACCGCAACCGAGCCGTCGACTTCTATCGTGCAGCCGCCATGGTCGCTGTTGCGGTCGGTCACTGGGCTGCCATCGCCATCGCCGTCAGCCCAGACGGCGACCTGCTGACCGGTAACGCTCTCGAGCTCGCACCATCGATGTCCTGGATCACCTGGCTCTTCCAGGTCATGCCCCTCTTCTTCGTCGTCGGCGGGTTCTCCTCGGCGGTCTCGCTCGACAGCCACCTGTCGAAGAACGGCAGGCCACAGGATTGGGTCGCCGCTCGTCTCCGCCGCATGGCTGCCCCGGCCATCGTCCTTGCCGGCACGTGGCTCGCCATCATCGGTGTTGCCGCCGTCGCCGGCGTCGGAGGACTCGCCCTGGCCGCTTCGGTGGCCGCTGCCATCCCCCTGTGGTTCCTCGCCAACTACACGATCGACACCGCCATCGCACCCTGGCTCTACCCGGCGTTTCGCAAGAACCCCGCCAAGGTCGCTGCGATTGGCCTGGGTGCGTTCGGCCTGCTCGAAGTCCTGCGCCTCGAGGGATTTCACACCATCGCCCAGCTCAACTGGGTGATTGGCTGGCTGCTCTTCCAGGTCGCCGGTTTCGCATGGCGAGAAGGCCTCCTTCCGAAGGGGAGGGCCATGGCCGCCACGGCCGGCGCCCTCTGGATCGCCGCCATCACCGCTGTCGTCGGCCCGTACCCCATGACCATGGTCCACGTGCCTGGCATCGAGAACTCCCCTACCCACCCACCGTCTCTGGCTCTGATGCTCTTCGGTGCGGCCTACAGCGCCACGGCCCTCGCTGCTGCTCCTCGAGTCAGCAAGGCCCTTGCCGAGCGGCCCAGGGCTTGGGCTGCCGTCGTAGCCGCCAACGCCATCTCCCTCTCGGTCTACCTCTGGCACTTCACCGCAGCGGTCGCTGCTGCGGCGGTTCTCTACGCCGCCGGCATGCTGCCGACCGCCGATGTCGGCACGGGCGCCTGGTGGCTCCAGAAGCTGCCGCTCATGGGCCTCGCTGCGGTCTTCCTCGCCCTCATCGTTGTGGCCGTTGGTCGCTTCGAACAGCGAGCCCTGCTGGCTCCCCGTACGCCGTGGAACGGCGGCCCTGCCTCCATGCTTGCCACCGCTGCGCTCATCTCCGGTTCGATCAAGCTGTGGTCGCTTGGCACTGGCTTCGGTGTCGTCACCGGCTGCACGCTGCTTCTGGCGGTGTGGTTCGGTCTCATGCAGAGCAGCCGCCCCTCGAGTGAGCGTTCAAGCAACCGTCCCTCGAGTGATCGCTCTTCGAGCAACGAGCCTGAGCGCACTAGCGTCGACGCATGAGCGACGCAAAGCACCACACGCCAAGCCGGTCAGCGCACCGGCGGGCGCTCAGTTACATCGATGCCTCCCGCGAGTTCTACGTCGCCCACGGCTACGAGCAGCCGTTCCAGTGGGCGGTCCACGACGATGCCCCGTTTCAACCGCTTTCAAAGCCGTTGAGCGGGGCGAACGTCGCGATT
>RCMY010002236.1_pt1 | contig 17595 bp, 12 predicted proteins | sample 2041341 | NCBI WGS metagenome assembly RCMY01 (sample SAMN09708234, study PRJNA481090) | Marine sediment metagenome, whole genome shotgun sequencing project. | reverse complement strand
GCCGAGACGTCGCGCAGCGTCGGGGGCCGCGCGTGACGATCGCGTGCGCCCATCGCCTTTGCGACCGTCGGGACAGCTCGGCTCGCCTCTGGTTCTCGGCGTTCGCCGCCCAGACCACGGCCGCCGTCGGAATCGACACCCATCTCGAGGGCGATGACGTGCTCGACCTCGAACTCGTCGCCATCCAGGAAACGATGATCCGAGCGACGAACGCCATCGAGCCCGATGAAGATCTCGAAGCGCTGGAGTGGCTGACCGGCCACTTCCGGAGCGAGATGATCGGAGAGGAAACCGGAACGGTCGATCGCCCGGCGCTCTCGTCGTGCTGGATCGCCTTCGGCACCGTGAGGTCGCGTGGATGGCTTCTCGGTTCGAGATCCTCCTTCGACCTCCGTCTCGTCAATGCCGCCGACCTCGGACGCCAGGCATTCATCTCGGTCGAGGCCGGCAACGATCGTCGATGGATCGGATACGACACCAAGCCGCTGGTCGGCTTCATTCGTGAGGCGGATGCCGCCATGCTCGGCGACGCCGTCGTGCGGATTCCCCATGTCGTGAACAGCATCCCCGAGGCACCGACATCGTCAGATCCGGCACAGCGTGGTGTCGGCCGTCGCTTGCTCGCCTGTGCCACTCCCGAAGCGGTCGAGCTGCCTCTCGACGACGAGTTCGTCAGCGCCACACAAGCCGCGAGGTTGACGATCGCCGAGAGCTGGGGCGACCACTGGTGGACCTCGTCGGAGAAACTCGACCTCGGGGAGCGTTCGGGGACGACCGTCCGCTGTCAGCTCTTCACCGACACCGAGCCACGGCCGCTCCCGAAGGTCGTAGCCATCGATCGGAACAGCACCAACGCAAGAGCCTGATCCCGATCGCGGAAAGCCGGAGTCGCTCTCTACGCTTGACGGGTGCTTTCGGTCTCTGGTTTGTCCAAGTCACACGGTGCTCGTGTGTTGTTCTCGAATGTCGGCTTCCGGCTCATGCCGGGTCGGCGGGTCGCGCTCGTGGGGGGAAACGGTGTCGGCAAGACGACGATGCTCGAGATCATCGTCGGCGTGCAAGAACCCGATGCCGGCGAAGTCTCCCAGCCCAAAGACTGCCAGATCGGCTATCTCCCACAGGAACTGACCGAATCGTGGTCGGAGTCGGTGATCAAAGAGGTCATGGCCGGCGCCGGAGAAGTGCTCGAGCTCGAGGACCGTCTCCACGAGCTCACGACGAAGATCGCCGAGACCACCGGCGACGATCATGACAAGGCGCTCGAAGACTACGGCCGTCTCCAGAGCCAGTTCGAGCAGCTCGGCGGGTATCAGATCGAAGCCGACGCCCGACGAATCCTCGGCGGCCTGGGGTTCACCGCAGCCGACATGGATCGACCGCTCTCGGAACTCTCCGGTGGCTGGCAGATGCGTGCCGCGCTCGCTCGACTGCTGTTGCAGAAGCCGGATGTCCTGGTGCTCGATGAGCCGACAAACCACCTCGATGTCGACTCCGTGCTCTGGCTCGAGCAGCAGTTGGTGGCGTGGGCCGGTGCTCTGCTGTTCGTCTCGCACGATCGTGACTTCATCGACGCGGTCGCCGATCGGGTGATCGAGGTCGCCTGGCAGGGCGCGACCGAATACGTCGGAGGCTTCGCCGAGTTCGTCATCCAGCGTGAAGACCGGATTCGTCAGGCCGAAGCGGCGGCGGCGAACCAGGCTCGCAAGGTCGCCCAGGCCGAGAAATTCATCGAGCGCTTCCGGTACAAGGCGACCAAGGCCCGCCAGGTCCAGTCCCGGATCAAGGCACTCGACCGACTCGACACCATCGAAGCGCCGCAGATCGAGGAACTGAAGCTCAAGTTCGCGTTCCCCGAACCGCCACGGTCGTCTCGTGTCGTGGTCGAGATGGAGAATGCGTCCTTGGGGTACGACGATGATGTCCCCGTCCTCACCGGCGTCAATCTGGTCATCGAGCGTGGCGACAAGGTGGCGCTGATCGGCCCGAACGGTGCCGGGAAGTCCACCCTGCTCAAGGCCATTCTGGGTGATCTCAGTCCGACGACCGGCAGCGTGAAGATCGGTGCCAACGTCGACATCGCCTACTTCGCCCAGCATCAGGTCGATGCCCTCGATCTCGACAAGACAGTCGAGCAGGAGTTCCGACTCTCGGTCGGTGCCCAACCCAAGAATCGAAATATTCGCACCGTGTTGGGTTCGTTCGGATTCTCCGGCGACGCCGTCGATCGCCGGGTGGGGGAGTTGTCCGGTGGCGAACGCACCCGACTGGCGCTCGCCGAGACCATGTGCAACCCCGTCAATCTCCTCGTGCTCGATGAGCCGACGAACCACCTCGATCTGCCCAGCTGTGATGTGCTCGAAGATGCGCTCGCCGCCTACCCGGGCACGGTGCTGCTGGTCAGTCACGATCGTCACCTGATCCGCAACGTCGCCGAAGCCGTCGTCGAGGTGCGTGACGGCAAGGCCGTGCAATACCTCGACGTCGAAGACCACGTGTTGAACCCTTCGCAGCCATCGGCGGGCGCCGGGGGAGCAGCGAAACCGAGCGGCTCGTCGTCGATCAAGACGACCGACCGCAAGGCGACTCATCAACGTAAAGAGGGCCGACGGGTGGCAGCCGAGGATCGGCAGGCCAAGAGTCGTGCGACTCGAGAGTTGCGGAAGCAGGTCGACCGGCTCGAGCGGCAGGCGATGCGCGCCGAAGAGGTCGCGTCGGGCCTCGCCAACCAACTTGCCGATCCCGACATCTACGACGACTCCGAGAAGCTCCAGCAGCTGATCTCCACCCACTCATCGGCCAAGGACAAAGCAGCCGACCTCCTCGATCAGTGGGAAAAGGTCGCCGTCGAGCTCGCAGCCGCCGAGGACTGATCGAACCGTCAGCCTTCCAAATTGATGGCGTTGTTGATCAATCCGAGATGGCTGTAGGCCTGGGGAAGGTTCCCGAGCGCTCGCTTGCTCGCCGGGTCGTACTGCTCGGTGAGCAAGCCGGTGGCTCCGGCCAGACCGCAGAGGCCATCGAACAGCTCTCGAGCATCATCTCGGCGGCCGATCAGGAGCAACGAATCGATCAGCCAAGAGGTCATGAGGTGGAAGCCGCCTTCGCGGCCCGGTAGCCCATCGTCTTCGAGATAGCGGTAGACGGTGTTGCCATGACGGAGCTCACGCTCGATCGTGTTGACCGTGGAGATGAACCGGGGGTCGTCGGCGGCAAGGAGCCCGGAGAGTCCGACGGCCAACACCGAGGCATCGAGGTCGTCGCCGTCGTAGGCAGCGGTGAACGACCCGCGGTCGTCGCTCCAACCGTGCGCGAGGACGTCGGCGGCGATTTCGTCTCGCAGTTCGACCCACGCTGCTGGTTCACGATCGAGGAACTGGTCTGCGATCGCAATGGCCCGGTCGACCGTGACCCAACATTGCACCTTCGAGTAGACGTGGTGGCGTGGGGCCCGACGGATCTCCCAGATGCCGTGATCGGCTTCGTCCCAGCGACGCGAGACGGCGAGGACCATCGACTCGACGAGTCGCCAGTGTTCTGAGGAGAGTGCCTCGCCCCGTTCGAGCAAGGTGTGGACCAGATCGACGATCGGCCCGAAGATGTCGAGCTGCACCTGGCCTTCCGCGGCATTTCCGACTCGTACCGGTCGCGAGCCGCCGTAGCCGGGGAGTTCGGTGATCTCTGCCTCGGGCGGCAAGTGGCGGCCCGTGACGTTGTAGAGCGGCGCCAGCCGTTCCGGATCGGATCGGGTCGACAGGATGTTCAGCACCCAGCCGAGGAAGGCCATGCCCTCGGCGTGAGATCCGAGACGAGCGAGCGCCGAGGCGGTCAACGAGGCGTCGCGAAGCCAGCAGTACCGATAGTCCCAGTTGCGGACGCCGCCCAGATGCGCCGGAAGACTCATCGTCGCAGCAGCGACGATCGCTCCGGTCGGACCGTGGCAGAGCCCCTTGAGTGTCAGTGCGCTGCGCCCGATCAGCTCACGTTCGATGACCGGGAGGTCGAGCTTCTGTATCCAGCTCTTCCAGAACCGATCGGTGTCGTCGCGACGGTCGTCCTCGGAGCGAGAGTCGGTCCTCAGGGTGCCGGTGCCGGCGCGCAGTTCGAGCGCGATCGAACCGCCAGAGAGATCGGCGACGCCGACCGCCGTCTGGTTCTGGCCGTCGGACACGAGCTCCCAGGTCACCCCGGGCGACCGCAAGACCATGAGGTCGGAGGTGCCCATGACCGCAATGCCATCGCCACGAATCTCGAGTCGAGTCGGGAAACGGCCGAAGTCGAGCCGGGGAGCGAACTCGATGCGAGCTCGAACCGGCGCGGTCGAGCCGGATTGTTCGAGCACTCGGATGAGATCGGACCGGCCGGCCAGCCGTCGAGACCGGTCGCTCGAGACATCGAGGTAGTCGGTGACGGTGAACGCGTCGAACCGAGACTGGTGGATCATCGAACCTGGTAGATATCGATGGTCGACCGGACCACTGCCGTCGGCGTCGGTGATGGAGAAGTAACCGGCCGACGGCCCACCGAGGAGCTCGGCGAACACCGCGGCCGAGTCGATCCTCGGGGCGCACATCCAGGTGATTCGGGCCTCGGGCGAGACGATCACCGCCGTTCGGAGGTCGGAGAGCACCGAGTGATCTTCGAGCGGGACGAGGCCCGAGCCCCGTAGCCAGTCGGAACGGAGCTCGCCGAGCAACGCCAGGATCTGGGCGACGGTGTCGATGTCTCGAACCCGGTAGCCCGCAGCGGTCTTGCCCTCTCCCACCTTGATGCCGACATCTGGCCCGGCGAGCGTGCGAAAGGCGTCTTCGTCGGTGACGTCGTCACCCACGAACACCACGGCCGTTGCGCCGAGTTGCGAGCGAATGGTGTCGAGTGCCCAGCCCTTGTTGGTCTCGATCACCGACATCTCGAGGACGTCTCGTCCGTTCCTCGTGCTGATGTTGGGCCAGCCTGCAGGGCCGCGGACGACCTCGGCTCTGGCCGCCGCAGCGGTTTCTTCTGCCATGCCCCGGAAGTGCAGCACCACACCGGTGGGTTTGCCTTCGACCCGAGCACCGTGTCGAGCGCCGATGTCTTGGACGGCTTCGGTGATCTGGCGTCGGAGATCGAGCAGCTCATCGGACAACTCGGCACTGAACCCGAGGTCGAACTCGCTCCCGTGGCTGCCGACCAAGCGGATCTCCTCGGGAAAACGAGAGAGCGTCGCGAGGTCTCGCAGGCTGCGTCCGCTGATCACGGCAACGTGGGTGTTGGCCTGTTCGGCGAGCGCTCGGACGGCGGCGACGGAGTTGCGATGGGGGAACGCCTGCATCGGATCGTCGGTGAGTTCGGCCATCGTGCCGTCGTAGTCGCACGCAACGAGAAGGTTCGGCACACGGGCCAGCTGCCGAATGCGCTCGCCCAGTTCACCAAGGCTGTCGGTCGTCATCGAGAGCCGGTCCAAAACGGCTGGTTCGCCATGTGCGCAAACCTATCGCGCGACGCGGCCAGACCAAGGGTGATCACTACCATCGGTTCGGCTACAGACCACGCCGCCCGCTGCCGATACTCCAGGTACCCATGGTCGCTCCGATTCCATCACCTTCTGCTTCAACCGGACGCCGCATCCCCGAGGGGGTGCTGCTCGCCCTTGCCGCGGTCGTCGCCGCCGTGATCGTCCTCGGCGTCCTCGTCTTCGCGACTGCCGGCAACAGCTCTGCCGATCTCGAGACCGCCGACGGAGGCCTCCGATCCTCGAGCGATGGCCCGGGAGACCAGACGGCAGCCGAAAGGGGCCCTGATGAAGCCGGTCCTGGTGAAGAGGGGGAGCCGGCCGAACCGAGCAACTGCCCCGAAGGCACGCTCCCCGAGGTCTGTGACGCCGTTGCGTTCATCGAGTCCTTCAAGGGCGATCGACCGTTCCTGACGTTCCCGGTCGTGAACTTCATCGATGGCGAAGCGTTCGACGACTTCGTGCTCGATGATTTCGCCGAGGGCGAAGCCGAACTTCGTGAGACCGGACTGGTGCTCCAGTCGCTCGGGCTGATCGACGCCGACGTCGACCTCGCCGATGCCCTTCGTACCTCGCTCGAACTCGGGGTGGCCGGTGCCTACAACACCGAGACCGAAGAGCTCAACGTGAACGGCACCGAGGTCAACCTCTACACCCAGTCGGTGATGATCCACGAGCTCACCCACGCCTGGGACGACCAATACTTCGAACTCGCCCGGCCCGAGTACAACGATGCCGACGGCGAGATCGGCAGCGGGTTCCTCAACGTCGTCGAGGGAAGCGCCGTGCTGACCGCGACCGCGTGGCGGGCCACACTGACCGACGATCAGCGGGCAGAGCTCGAGGAGCTCGAACTCGGAGCGATCTCACCCGACGAGCTCGAGCTGCTGTTCGCCGTCCCGTTCTTCGTGCTCCAGCTCCAGATCTCTCCCTACGTCGATGGTGCAGCCTTCGTACAGTCCATCTACGACCGAGACGGCATCGAGGGAGTCGACGCGCTCTTCGACAACCCGCCGACCACGACCGAGCAGGTCTTCCATGTCGAGGCCTATCTCGAGGGAGAAGTGGCGCTCGAGGTCCCTCCGGTCGAGCCGCCGTTCGAAGCCTTCGACGAAGGGGTCATGGGCGAACTCACGTTCGACCTCTGGTTCGGAACCAGCGTCGCCGACGGCTGGGGAGGCGACGAGTACGTGAGTTGGCGTTCGGGTGACACCACCTGCACCACGGTGAGCGTCGTCGGCGACACCGACGCCGACACCGACGAGTTCTTCGCAGCCTTCGACGACTGGACTGCCGACGCACCCGCCGGCGCCAGCCGTGTCGTCGATCTGTTCGACGGCACGGTGGTCGCCACCGGGTGTTCGGGCTAGCTCGGCTTCGCCGACTCAGATGTCGGAGATCGGTCCGATGATGGTCTCGGCGAGTTCGGCGGCCTTGGCGGCAGCTCCCTCGGATCCGAGGAGCAAGAAGGCCGGCAAGATGGTGCGAGTGACACCGATGCTGGCCAGTTCTTGGGCAGCACCGACCGGATCTTGCATGATCCCCGGGTGTCCTGCGGTGAACTCGATGGCGCCGGCGTCGCGACCGGCGTCGGCGGCGCTCTGGCGCACGATGTCGAACTGTTCGGTGAGCTCGGCGATGCTGCCCTTGCCGGGGAAATAGCCGTCGCCGAGGCGCCCGGCGCGGCGGGCCGCAGCGGCGGAGTGTCCGCCGATCACGAACGGCACCGGCTTCTCGGGCTTCGGATTCGAGCTGACATTCGTGAACGACACGAACTCGCCCTCGTAGTCGGCGTCGTCTTCGGCCCAGAGGGCTCGCATCGCTTCCATGTACTCGTCGGTGCGCTTGCCACGCTTGGCCCACGAGATGCCGAGGGCGTCGAACTCCTCTTCGAGCCAACCCACACCGATGCCGAGCTGCAGTCGACCCTTCGACAGGCGGTCGAGCGTGGCGACCTCCTTGGCGAGCACGACCGGGTTGCGCTCGGGCAGGATCAAGATGCCGGTGCCGAGCACGAGCTTCGTGGTGTTGGCAGCGACGAAGGCGAGCCAGATCATCGGGTCGGGGATGGCCGAGGTCTTGTCGCCGGGCATCTTGCCCGTGGGGGAGTACGGGTAGGCCGAGTCGTACTGGTTCGGCCAGATGACGTGTTCGACGGTCCACACCGATTCGATTCCCACCGCCTCTGCTGCTTGGGCGAGGTCGACGAGACCTTCGAGGTCGGCGAAGGGTCCGGTGTTGGCAAATGCGAGTCCTGTTTTCACTCGGCCGAAACTAGTCGGCGCCCAACGATTGCGCAGGCGCAGCAGTTGTCGAAATAGAGTGCCGACATGAAAATTCGGATTGGCTACGGACTCGGAACGCGAAGCGCGACCAACGATCAGGATCGATTCGTCGAACTGGTCGACGGGCTCGAGCGTGAGGGCTTCGACTCCCTCTGGCTGTCCGAGCGGATCACCGGGGATTGCCCCGATCCGCTGGTCGGAATGGCGTTCGCCGTCGCCCGCACCACCAAGTTGAAGGTCGGTATGTCGGTGATGGTGCTGCCCGGCCGCAACCCGGTGGTGCTGGCCAAGTCCCTGGCCAGCCTCGACCGGCTGTCCAACGGCCGCCTGCTTCCTGCCTTCGGGCTCGGGGTCGCGAACTCGGCCGAACACCAGGCGTTCGGTGTCGAGCGGACCGATCGGGGTGGCTGGTTCAACGAGGCATTGCCGCTGATGAAGCGTCTCTGGTCCGAAGACCATGTGTCGCACGATGGCAAGCGTTTCAAGATCGAAGACGTCACCATCCGCCCCCGCCCGATCCAGACTCCGCTCGAAGTCTGGCTCGGAGGCATCGCTCCGCTGGAGCTCAAGCGGGTCGGCCGCTTCGGTGACGGCTGGTTGCCGTCGTTCTGCACCCCCAAGCAGGTCGCAGAGGCGCGGACGACCATCGAGTCGATCGCAGCCGAATACGAGCGAGAGATCGAAGACGAGCACTACGGCGCACTGATTCCATATCGCCTCGACGGTGGCGAGTTGCCCGATGCCATGGCGGCGATCGCCAAGGCTCGCAATCCCGAGGCCGACCCGGCCGACATCTTCCCCACGAAGGAACAGCTGCCGGCGACCCTCGGTCGTTTCGTCGATGAGGGCTTCTCCAAGTTCGTGATCATCCCGGTCGTCGAGCCGGCCGACTGGTCGACCGAGCTGGCGGACATGGCCTCGATCGTCCGTCCGCTCGAGAACTAGCCGAGGGTCAGAAGTCGGCGGTTCGGCGTTCGGATCGTCTGACCCTGGATTCGCTGATCGCCACACGGAATCGAGTGCTCGAGCGAACGTAGAGCGCACTCGACAGCAGGATCGTCGAGGGGAGAAGGAGGAGCAACGGCGACGAGCCGAGTGCCGAAGCCGCCGCGGCGCCTCCGACGTAGCAGACGAGGACGGCGATGAGCAGGGCGACAGTCGTCGACCGCCGCCCCTCTGAGCTTCGTTCTGCCCGACGGGCCCCCAACGCCATCTTCTCGCCGATGCGAACGATGGTGCCCGTTCCGTAAGTGGTGGCGACGGCGACGCTTCCCACTCGCCTCAGCGAGGAGGCCTGGATGCCCATGGCGAAGGCTCCGATACCGATCACCACGTAGTGGATGGCCTGGGCGTGGTTGGAGAATTCGACGCTGCAGACCGTCAAGATGATCGGCAACGAAAGCACGAGGAGCCCCTCCAACACGAGCAAGTCGTCGGGGCGCACCGTTTTCTCCCGCTGGAGTTGGTGATCGTGGTGGACGATGGCGACGACCACGCCGGCTCCGAAGGCGATGAGTGCCGCGGCGGAACCAGCAGCGATGGACCAGTCACCGGAGCCGGTGAAGATGCCGAGTCGAACCATGTTGCCGCTCATGTTCGCAACGAAGACGTTGGTCACGTGCAGGAACAGATGTGCGTCGATGAACCCGGCGACGCCGGCCAGCGAGAGCGCCAGGACGAGTGGACCAGATGGGTGGTGAGCGGTCTCGGCAGTCACGGTTTCGGGTGCTGTCGGTCGATCTCGGTCACGTCGGCGCAGGCTACCCCCAGTGTGAGCGATACCCGAACCCAGGTCACGGAGGTCACCCGAGGGCCCGAGGCGACCGTCACCGAGATGACCGTCGCTACCGTGTCGTCGTGACCTTCACGCTGTTGCCCGCCGTCGATGTCGCCGATGGTCGGGCCGTCGGGGTCGCTCGAGGCGAGGACGGCACCACGGCAGCAGCAGGTGACCCGCTCGAGACCGCCCTGTCGTGGCAACGCCACGGCGCCGAATGGGTGCACCTCGTCGATCTCGATGCTGCCTTCGGTCGCGGCTCGAACAGCGAACTGTTGGCGTCGGTGACCCGTCAGCTGGATGTCGATGTCGAGCTTTCTGGTGGGATCTGCGACGATGACACGCTCGAACGGGCGTTGGCGACCGATTGCCGCCGAATCATCCTGGGCACCGCTGCGCTGTCGGACCGCTCCTGGTGTGCTCGGGTGATCGCCGAGCACGGTGACCGCATCGCCGTCGGCCTCGATGTGCGGATCAGCGAGAAGCCGGACGGCTCGAGGATTCATCGCCTCGCAGCCCGAGGTGGGGGAGTCGACGTCGGCGAGTTGTGGGAGGCCATCGAGCAGCTCGACCGAGCCGGCTGTGCCCGGTTCGTGATCACCGACGTGAGCAAGGACGGCATGCTCCAGGGTCCGAACGTCGATCTCTACCGAGCGGTGGCCGATGTGACGTCGACGCCGGTGATCGCGTCGGGAGGGATCTCCGAGATCGCCGACCTGGTGACCTTGGCCGAGGCGGCGCAATCAGGCGCACATATCGAGGGCTCCATCGTCGGCAAGGCGCTCTATGCCGGTCGGTTCACCCTGGCTGAGGCGCTCGAGTCCATGCGGGACGTCGAAGCGAAGGGCTGAAGCTAGCGGTCGAGCACCTTGAGGTGTCGAACCTGGACCCGGGCGGTTGCCGGATCTGGGCCGGCGACGTGGATGGCGATTCGCCCTTCGCCGGGGGACCCGAGACGCACGGTCACCGGGTTGCTGGGAGCCGTGCGATCGACTCTCAGTGGGCAGGCCAGCAGGGTGTCGGGGCTGGCCGACACCGTCACTCGCCAGGGGCCCGTGCCCGGGGTCGGATGGTCGAGGGTGATCGAATCGTCGGCGATGCCGACGATCGTGGAGTCGTCGAGCGAACGGGACCGACCGAGTTGGCGGGTCGGTTCGTCGATCGCGACAGCCCAGACTCGATGGCTCTCGATGTCGACCATGACGATTCGATGGTTGCCGGTATCGGCGACGAGCAGCAGGCCATCTTCGATCTCGAGGACGGCCTCCGGAGAGTCGAGTCCAGCGACGCCGAGGGTGCGGAGCTTGCGTTCGGAGAGAATGCGGAGCCGGTGGTTGCCGGTGTCGGCGACGGCGATCGAGCCGTTGCCGAGCACGGCCAGCCCCATCGGGCGATCGAGAATGGCCGACTCGGCGGGGCCATCGATCAGGCCGGCGAGGTCGAGCTTGCCACCGGTGACGGTGCGCACCACCCCATGGTCGGCGAGGACCCGCAGGCTGCTGGACGCGATGTCGAGAAAGGCAAGGCCGGGCTCGGCACGGGCGATGGCGATCGGTTGGGCCAGATCCGACAGGCCGGCCTTTCCGTCGGAGCATCCGGTGCGTCCGGTTCCCGCGATCGGTCCGACGGTGCCGTCGTCGAGGAGGCGGAAGAGCTGATCAGCGCCGGCATCGGCGATCACGAGCGAGCCGTCGCGATCGACCGCGATCCCACGAGGACGCAGGAAGCCGCCGACGAGCACTTCGGGCTCGACCCCGTTGACGATGCTCTCCTCATCCTGGGAGATGCGAAGCACTCGCCCGTTCTTCGGTTCGGTGACGGCCAACGAGCCGTCGGGCAGTTCACAGACCTGTGAGGGTCGATCGAGACCGGCGTGGATGCGGCGGACGCGTGCCGAGGTCAGATCGTCGTCGAGTTCGACCACGAGGACTCGATCGTTGCCGGAGTCGACGATGGCGATCTTGCCGTTCTCGAGTTGGCAGAGACCGCCGGGCCAGGAGAGTCCCTGGTCGGTGGAACGTCGGTTCGGGGTGGGGACGGGGAGGGGGCGAAGGTGGTCACGATCGGCGGAGGGCCGATCGCCTGCGGCCAGCGATTCGGCGAGGCTCACCGCTTCGAAGAGAACATCGAGATCGTCGATGCCCTGGCTGATGCCCATGATCTTTCCGTGGTGGTCGATCACGACGGTCGAAGGCCAGCCGCCCGGCTCGTAGCGAGCCCAGGTGGTGAGGTCCGGATCGTGGACGACGGGGAAGGGGACGCCTGCTCGTTCGAGCACGGTGTTGACGGCATCGACGTTTCGTTCGGCCGGGTGGCGAGGGCTGTGAACGGCCACGATGGCCAGCGTGTCGCCGAGATCGGCGCTGAGATCCTCGAGCTGTCGGAGCCGGACCCACGACGCCTCGCTGCTGATCGAGAAGAAGACGATGATCGACACCCGGCCGGCGAGATGGGCGGTGCCGATCGGGCTTGTCGTCAGCCACTCGCCGGATGCGATCGGTGGTGCCTTGGGAGTCACCCGCTTCCTGTCGGCACCGGTTGGTGGACTTGAAGCACTTCGCATCGTCTTCTCGTTAGGGGTAGGTCCAATGGCCCATCTCGAGCCCGTCACAGCCGCCCGACCTGCTTTCATCGCGACCGTGGGTGCACTACGTTCAGGGGCGCCGTCGGCCCGCGAGCGGTCTTCGGTCTGTCGAACAGGGAGAACTGCTGTGAAGGTGCCACTGACGATCAATGACTTCCTCGACCGAGCGGCGATCGTGTATCCCGACCGGGTCGCCATCGTCGACGAGCCCGACCAGGTCGCCCCATCACTCGGACGCGTCACCTACGCCGAGATGAACGACATGCGACGCTCGATGGGTGTCGCCATGGACGAGCTCGGACTCGAGTTCGGCGCCCGCGTCGCCATGGTGTCGCACAACGCCGGCCGCATGTTGGCCTCGTTCTTCGGGGTCTCGGGCAACGGACGAGTCTTCGTGCCGATCAACTTCCGCCTGTCCAAGGCCGAGGTCGAATACATCATCGAGCATTGCGGCGCCGAGGCCGTTCTCATCGACCCCGAGCTCGCCGACGATCTCGGCGACATCGAGTGCAAGCACAAGTGGATCATCGGCGAGGAGTCCGACGCCGTCTGGTTCGGCCGCGAGGGAACACCCGAACCGTGGACCCCCGACGAAGACGCCATCGCGTCGATCAACTACACCTCGGGCACCACGGCACGTCCCAAGGGTGTCGAACAGACCCACCGCGCCCGCTGGACCAACGCCGTCACGTTCGGCTGGCACGCCGCGGTCACCGACCGAGACGTCTATCTCCATACGCTGCCGATGTTCCACTGCGACGGCTGGGGCATGCTCTACACGGTCACCGGCATGGGCGTGAAGCACGTCGTTCTCCGAAAGGTCGACGGAGCCGAAATCCTGCGGCGTATCGAACGCGAGGGTGTCACCCTCATGTGTGGTGCGCCTGCGGTGGTCACCGCCGTCCTCGATGCCGCCGCCGAGTGGGACGGCGAGATCCCCGGCCGTGACAAGGTTCGAATGATCGTGGCCGGTGCGCCGCCTCCCACCTCGGTCATCGAGCGGATGGAACGCGAACTCGGCTGGGAGTTCATCCAGATCTACGGTCTCACCGAGACCGCTCCGTTGCTCACCATGAGCCGGAGTCGGGCCGAGTGGGATGAGCTGTCGGGAATGGAACGGGCGCAGAAGCTCAGCCGCGCCGGCGCTCCAACCATCGGGATCACCATGGGCATCGCCCCCGACGGCGAGCTGCTTGCCAGAGGCAACCACATCCTCCAGGGCTACTGGCAGAACCCCGAGGCGTCCGACGAGGCGCTGCGCGACGGCTGGTTCCACACCGGCGACGGTGGCCAGGTCGACGACGAGGGCTACTACGCCATCACCGATCGCAAGAAAGACGTGATCATCTCCGGGGGCGAAAACGTGTCGTCGATCGAGGTCGAAGACACCCTGTTCTCCCATCCCGAGGTGGCCGAGGTGGCCGTGATCGGTGTTCCGCATGAGAAGTGGGGCGAGACCGTGAAGGCGCTCGTCGTTCTCGATCCCGGCGGCAGTGCGTCCGAGGCCGATCTGATCGCCTACTGCCGTGAACGGATCACGCACTACAAGTGCCCTACCACGATCGAGTTCCGCGAGTCGCTCGAACGGACCGCCACCGGCAAGCTCCAGAAGTACAAGCTCCGCGCTCCCTTCTGGGAGGGCCGCGATCGCATGATCAATTGATCCTGACCCCCCGCCGAGACTGCAGCCCCTGCGACGCTCGGCGCCGAGCGTTTGCCGTCGCCGGAGTCGTCGCGCTCGCCGTAGCGCTCGGTGCCTGTAGCCAGGATCTGACCGAGGACGACCTCGTCGAGGCCTACCAGGCGAGTCGGCCGAGCTACTCGGCCGACGTCGCCGAGTGCGTCGTCGCTCACTTGGTCGAGTCGTTCGGCGTCGAGGGTGTCGAAGCCGAACTCGACACCATCACCTCGACCGACGCGTTCGAGGTCGCTCTCTACCGAGCCGAGTTCGATTGTGGGGAAACCGGCGATGTCGAAGGACGCATCGTCGAGTTGTTGCTCGATCGTGATCTCGACCCGGAGGCAGCCGAGTGCGTCGCCGCCGACCTCGTCGTCGATCTCGACGACAGCGATTTCGATGTCCTGCTCAGCGGCGAGATCACCGACCAGTTCTTCGACAAGTACTACACCGCAATCTACGACTGTGATGCCCTTCCGGGCTGACCGACCAAGGACCCCACCCGATGGACACCACGACCACCGCCGACTTCATCGCCCGACGCTGGGCCGACGATCTGACCAGTCAGCTCCAGGACTACATCGAGATCCCGGCGCTCTCGCCCAACTTCGACCCCGGCTGGGAAGCTTCGGGCCACATCCAGGCCGCGGTCGACCACATCTCGTCGTGGCTGCGATCGCGCCCGGTCGAGGGCGTGCGTCGAATCGAGGTGCGAACCCTTCCCGGCCGAACCCCGCTGATCCTCGTCGAGATCGACCCGTTCGGCGAGCCCACCGTCGACACCACCGTGCTGCTGTACGGGCACCTCGACAAGCAGCCCGAGATGATCGGCTGGCGCGACGACCTCGGGCCATGGAAGCCGGTGATCGAAAACGGGCGACTCTACGGTCGAGGTGGCGCAGACGACGGCTATGCGGCCTACGCCAGTCTCACGGCGATCGAGGCCGTCCAACAGGCTGGCGGCTCCCACGCCCGATGCCTCCTCCTCGTCGAGGCGTCGGAGGAATCCGGCTCACCCGACCTCGAAGCTCACATCGAAGCACTCGCCGGCGAACTCGGTGACGTCGACCTCGTCCTCTGCCTCGACTCTGGGTGCATCGACTACGAGACCCTGTGGCTGACCACCTCGTTGCGTGGTCTTGTCGGGGGAAAGCTCGGCGTCGAGGTCGTCACCGAGGGCATCCACTCCGGCGCGGCCAGCGGTGTCGTGCCGTCGTCATTCCGGCTCATTCGTCAACTCCTCGATCGGATCGAGGACGCCGACACCGGCAAGGTGCTGCTCGAATCTGCATGGGTCGACATCCCCGAACACCGTCTCGCCGAGGCCGAGGCGCTCGCCGACGAACTGGGCGACGCATCGATGGAACCATTCGCCACCGTGCCGGGTCTTCAGCTGATGACCGAGCGCCCCGCCGATGCGCTGATCGCTCGCACCTGGTTGCCCGCCCTGTCGATCACCGGCGCCGACGGACTGCCGTCGACCGGTTCCGCCGGCAACGTGCTGCGGCCCGAAACGGTGCTCAAGCTGTCACTCCGGTTGCCGCCGACCGCCGACCCGGTTGCTGCCCTCGCCGAGCTCGAAGCCGTGCTCACCGCCGACCCTCCCGCTGGTGCCGTCGTGACCTTCGATGAAGGCGAGTGGGGGCCGGGGTGGAATGCCCCGGACCTCGCTCCGTGGCTCGCCGAGTCGCTCGAGGCGGCGTCGGTCGATGCCTTCGGGAAGTCGATGCAGCTCTTCGGCGAGGGCGGATCGATTCCGTTCATGGGCATGCTCGGCGACCTCTTCCCGGCAGCTCAGTTCGTCATCACCGGCGTGCTCGGCCCGGAGTCGAATGCCCACGGGCCGAACGAGTTCCTCGACCTGGCCTACGCCGAGAAATTGACGAACTGCCTGTCGACCGTCTTGCATTCCCACGCGACCGTTCGTCGATGACACCTGTTCCATCACCTCACCAATCGGAGATCCCCATGACCAATCAGCACACCAGCAGCGAGTTCGAAGGACGGGTCGCGATCGTGACCGGCTCGTCGAGCGGGATCGGCGAACAGACCGCCCACCGGTTGAGCGCGCTCGGCGCCAAGGTCGTGGTCAACTCGGCCTCGTCGGTCGAAGCAGGCGAAGCGGTCTCGGCCGCGCTCCCGGGTGAGAGCATCTACGTCCGAGCCGACATCGCCGACAAGGAGCAGGGGCAGGCGTTGCTCGATGCCACCGTCGAGAAGTTCGGTCAGCTCGACTATCTGATCAACAATGCGGGCTGGACCACGGTCGTCCCACACCACGATCTCGAAGCGCTCGACGACGACATCTTCGACAAGACCTTCCAGGTCAACGTGTATGGAACCTGGTGGCTGACCAAGGCGGCCATGCCGCTGCTGAAGGCAAGCGACGACGGATCGGTGGTCACCATCACGTCGATCGCCGGCGTTCGCCCGGTCGGCTCGTCGGTCGCCTATGCGATGACCAAAGCGGCGCTCAACCACATGACGCTGTTGTTGGCCAAGTCCCAGGGCCCGGTCCGAGTGAACGCTGTGGCCCCGGGGCTCGTGGCAACGCCGTGGACCCAGACCTGGGACACGCTGCACGAAACAATTGCCGCAACCGCACCCCTCGGACGATCGGCCACCCCCGACGACTGCGCCGAGGCCGTGCTCGCCCTGCTTCGCAACAAGTACGCCACCGGTCAGATCTTCGTCGTCGACGGCGGCACCACCCTGGTGGGGTAAGGGAACCGTCAGCGACGCACGGCGGTTATTTCTTGACGGTCAAGTCGAGCGGTCGCGAGGTCTCGGCGTAGAAGTCGTTGCCCTTGTCGTCGACCACGATGAAGGCCGGGAAGTTCTCGACCTCGATCTTCCAGATGGCTTCCATACCGAGCTCGGGGTATTCGAGCACTTCGACCGACCGGATCGAATCTTTGGCGAGGCGGGCGGCGGGACCACCGATCGAGCCGAGGTAGAAGCCACCGTGGCGCTTGCAGGCGTCGGTGACCTGCTGGCTGCGGTTGCCCTTGGCCAGCATGATCATGGAACCGCCGGCGGCCTGGAACTGATCGACGTAGGAGTCCATGCGGCCGGCGGTGGTCGGGCCGAAGGACCCTGAGGCGTATCCCTCGGGTGTCTTCGCCGGGCCGGCGTAGTAGATCGGGTGCTTCTTCAGATAGTCCGGCATCTCTTCACCGGCGTCGAGACGCTCTTTGATCTTGGCGTGGGCGATGTCTCGGCCGACGACGAGCGTGCCGGTGAGCGACAACCGAGTCTTGACCGGGTGACGCGACAGCTCGGCACGAATGTCGGCCATCGGCTGATTCAGGTCGATCTGGACGGTGTCGGCTCCGAGATCGTCGTGCGTGACCTCGGGGAGGTACGTTGCCGGGTCGGTCTCGAGCTGCTCGAGGAAGACACCTTCGGCGGTGATCTTGGCCAGGGCCTGGCGATCGGCCGAACAGCTGACGGCGATGCCGACCGGCAGCGATGCGCCGTGGCGGGGGAGCCTGATCACTCGGACGTCGTGGCAGAAGTACTTGCCGCCGAACTGGGCGCCGATGCCGAAGGACTGGGTCAGGGCGAGCACCTCGGCTTCCATCTCGAGGTCGCGGAAGGCGTGACCGGAAGCCGATCCCGAGGTCGGAAGCGAGTCGAGGTAGCGGGTGGAGGCCAGCTTGGCGGTCTCGACGGCCTGCTCGGCCGAGGTGCCACCGATGACGAGGCCCAGGTGATACGGCGGGCAGGCCGAGGTACCGAGGAGGCGGAGCTTCTCGTCGAGGAATCGTTTCAGGCTGG
>RCMY010002317.1_pt1 | contig 17597 bp, 13 predicted proteins | sample 2041341 | NCBI WGS metagenome assembly RCMY01 (sample SAMN09708234, study PRJNA481090) | Marine sediment metagenome, whole genome shotgun sequencing project. | reverse complement strand
CAGAAACGACATCGGCGCCCACCACATCGATACGTGTGTTCGCTGCGTCATCGATGACCGACGTCCTCCCAGACGTCGCCGTGCGGTTCGAGGACCAGTCGGCAGTCACTGTCGAGATCAGCTTTGCCGGCAGCAGTGCGTTTCGCGAACAGATCCTCGATGGCGCCGATGCTGACGTGTTCGTGTCGGCGAGTCAGACGGTGATGCAAACCTTGGTCGATGCAGACATGATCGACAACGAGCCGATGGTATTCGCCGGAAACGCGCTGACGATCGCAGTGCCTTTGGGCAATCCAGCTCAGGTCGAAGGGTTGACCGATTTCGAGGACCGATCGCTCACACTCGGTGTGTGCGCCGTCGGAGTCCCGTGCGGTGACCTGGCCACACTCGTCTTCGAGACGCAGGGCATCACACCCCAGGTCGACACCAACGAGACGAACGTACGGTCGTTGCTCACCAAGGTCGAGATCGGTGAGCTCGACGCAGCGTTGGTGTATCGAACCGATGTTGTCGCATCGACCGAGGTCGATGAGGTGGCATTACCACCAGCCGCAGCAGTGTTGGAAACCACGTATTCAGCAGGTGTGATCGTCGGTGCCGAGCCGCTCGCCAGCACATTCGTCGAGTTCCTTCAGTCGACAGAGGCCCTCGAGATCCTCTCCGATGCGGGGTTCGTCCGCCCATGATCTCACGACGCCCGCAGTCAAGTCAGTCGAGTGAGCTGGTGCCCAAACGACCAGAGCTGTCCCGCCGACCACCGCTCGGACTCGCGATCGCCTCGGTCGTTGCCACGGCACTGTTCGTCGTGCCGCTGTTGGGGCTCTTGTGGCGGACGCCGTGGAGTCGCCTGGCGACGCTGTTCACGTCCGACATCGTGGTCGACGCGATAGTGATCTCTCTGTTCACCTCGCTCGCTGCGGCTGCCTTGTCCGTGGTGCTGGGTGTGCCGCTGGCGTGGCTGCTCGCTCGGATCGACTTTCCAGGCCGCAATGTCGTGCGAGCGATCGTGACGCTGCCGATGGTTCTTCCACCAGTTGTCGGGGGCGCAGCGCTGCTGTTCGCATTCGGGCGACGAGGGCTCGTCGGCGAACCGCTCGAGGCTGCGACTGGTTTCGTTCTCCCGTTCTCGATCTGGGCGGTCGTCATCGCGAACACCTTCGTCGCAATGCCATTTCTGATCGTCACGGTCGAGGGAGCACTGCGGTCACTCGACGGTCGTCACGAGGCGGCGGCAATGACGTTGGGTGCAAGCGAGTTCACCATTTTTCGGCGAGTCGCGCTCCCGATGATTCGACCCTCGGTCGGCGCAGGAATCGTCTTGGCGTGGGCCCGGGCACTCGGCGAATTCGGGGCGACGATCACGTTTGCGGGAAATCTTCCCGGTCGCACGCAGTCGTTACCGCTGGCAGTGTTCGTTGCGCTCGAATCCGATCGAGATGCTGCGGTCGCAATCAGCCTTTTGTTGGTCGCTGTTTCCTTTGTCGTCCTGCTCCTCTTCCGTGATCAGTGGTGGTCACGCAGATGAACGTCAACCCGAACATCACCGTCGCAGCCGAAATCATGGTGCGCCGCTCGGACACGTTCGACGTGTCGGCCACGATCGAGCTCGCCGCTGCGTCGACCACTGCATTGCTTGGTCCGAACGGTGCAGGAAAATCGACGATCGTCGCTGCGCTTGCGGGCCTTCTCCCGATCGACGAAGGCACGATCGAGATACGTGGAATCATCGTCGATTCTCCCGGTGACAACGTCTTTGTTGGTCCGATCGAGCGAAACGTTGGCGTCGTCTTCCAGGACCACCTCCTGTTCGATCATTTGTCGGTTCGGGACAACATAATGTTCGGCCCACGGTCGAAGAGGCGGTCGACCAGCAAGGCCACGGCGGCCGCAGACGCCCTTTTGGCTCGATTCGAGATCTCCGATCTTGCCGAGCGGTTTCCGCAGGAACTTTCGGGAGGGCAGGCACAACGTGTGGCCCTGGCGAGAGCGCTTGCGATCGACCCGGATGTTCTGCTTCTCGACGAGCCACTTTCGGCACTCGATGTTGGCAGCCGGAGTCGGGTACGGCAATCACTCGCCGATCACCTCGACCTGTTCGCTGGCCCCCGTCTACTCATCACGCACGATCCGACCGACGCGTTTTTGCTCGCCGACCGAATCATCGTGCTGGAACACGGGCGGGTCACGCAGGCCGGGTCGCCCGACGAGATCCGACGACACCCCGCCACTCCGTATGTGGCAGCTCTGTCGGGTCGAAACCTGTTCCGGGCGACGAGCCGCGATGGCGTTCTCGTCGTTGACGGCTCACCGCAACGGGTGCAGACATCCGATACATCGGTCTCGGGGCCGGTTCTCGTGTCGATCGCTCCGTCGGCAATCGCGTTGCACCCCACGCAGCCACATGGGTCACCGCGCAACACCTGGCAGTCGGTGGTTTCAGCCATCGAACCGCTTGGGGACACGAGCCGTATCTATCTCGGAGAGCCGCTGGCTATGACCGCCGACCTCACCCCGGGTGCGGTCTCGGCGCTCGAACTCGAGCCAGGAACACCTGTCTGGGTTTCAATCAAGGCCACCGAAATCGACGTCTCGCCAGCGTAAGGTCTTGCGGACGGGGCAGACTCAGCGTCATGGCTGACAAGAAGTACGTGTTCCCCGCGATCGGTGCAGCAGCGTTGTTCGTTGCTGGCGTCGCTGGCAATCGTCTGGCTGCACAATGGGCGAAGAACCCCGACCCCCTCGAGGGAAAGCCGCTCTCGTTTCCGGACGGCCGAATTCAAATGGTCGACCTTCCCGACGGAGCGTCGATCAACACGGTTCTCGTCGGCACGGGACCCACGATCGTGTGCGTGCATGGACTGACCTCGAACCATCTCGATTGGGGGCCGATCGCGCCGCTGCTGATCGACGCCGGGTATTCGATCCTGGCGATCGACCAGCGCGGTCACGGCGACTCGACCCCCGGAGAAGCCGGGTACGGCTCGGCGCAACTTGGTGATGACCTCGCAGTGGTTTTCGAGACTCTCGACGTACGGGCCGTCGCGTTGATGGGGCACTCGATGGGCGGAATGGCAGCAATGTCGTTTGCGGTCAGACATCCAGAAGCGTTCGCCGACCGAGTGCAGTCGTTGATTCTTGTGGCGACGGCAGGGTCGTTGCGGAGCTTGCGGCACATCCTCGGCTTGTTGGTGGGCGGGCTTCCGATCCCTGCTGTTCTGCGCCCGCACGACAAGAGAATGCGGGTCAGCGCAGGGCTCGGCGCCTTCGGGGCACGGCCGAGCCTGCACATGATCGATCAGACGATCGGGCAATTCGGTTCGTGTGACGAACCGGTGCGGACCGCAGCGACAGCGGCACTACGAGAACACGACGTGGCGGACTCGTTGCACACGATTCGCGTGCCGACGTTGGTCATTGGTGGTTCGCGCGATCAGCTGATTCGACCGTCGGAAGTCGAACGTTTGGCAGCGGGAATCGACCGTTCGACGCTCGAGATGTATCCGGGCGCGGGTCACATGGTGATCTGGGAGCGCCACGTCGACATGGCTGCGCTCATCACCGACTGGTTGGCTCAGTCGGTCTCGACGGCCCGGCCGTCGTCGGAGGACCACCCCGACCACGACCCCACGTAGATTTTCCCGCGGCCCAAACCCGCAGCCTCGGCGGCGAGAAGGTTGTGGCATGCGCTGACACCGGATCCGCAGTACCAGACCGTGGTCTCGTCGGCACCGACCGAGCGAAAGCGCTCGTGCAACTCCTCGGTCGAGCGAAATCGTCCGTCGACCAGGTTGTCGGCGAATGGCAGGTTGATCGCGCCGGGTACATGACCCGCTTTTGGATCGATCGGCTCGACGTCGCCTCGGTATCGTTCTGCGGCCCGACTGTCGATCACCAGACCACCATCCGCGATGATCGCCTCGACCTCGTCGGCATCGACGGTTGCGTTCAACGGCCACCGACGCGGTGGGTGGGCAACCGTTTCGGGTTGCGGAACGTCGGTGGTCAGTTCGCCTTGCCACGCATCGATGCCGCCGTCGAGTAAGGCTGCAGACTGCCCAAAGATTCGCAACATCCACACCAGACGTCCCGCGATCATGCCCCCAGCGTCGTCGTAGGCCACCACTGGTGTGTCGTGCCCGATACCCGCTTTCGACATGCCGACAGCGAAGGCCTCGGGCGTGGGAAGTGGGTGGCGGCCGACCAGCGGGCCTGGTGCAGCGGCGAGCACGGTGTCGAGATCGATGAAGCGTGCGCCGGGAATGTGCCCGGCCACGTAGGCATCGTGTCCCTCTCGGTCGTCGAGGTAGGCGCGGACGTCGCATATCACGAGCGCCGGATCGGTCGGTGGCGCCTCGAGGGTCGTGCGGAGCCACTCGGCGGAGACGATGGGGGAGTCGTTCATGGGGTCGATTCTTGCAGTTCGGAGCATTTTCGACACCGTGGTACTGTTTGTACGTGTTCAGTACCGCGTTGTCGATCGGCACTCCGCTCCGCAGTCGTCTCGACACGGCATCTCCCGACTATCTGTCGAACTTGACCGAGATGCAGAATCTCTGGGAAATCGTCGCTCGCGAGATGGCGACGGTACCGACCATTGGCGGGCAGCGGTACGTCGATCGGCACCACAAACGCGGCAAACTGCTCGTTCGCGAACGTATCGAACTGCTCGTCGACCCCGACACCCCGTTCCTCGAACTCAGCCCGTTGATGGGTTGGGGAACACAGGACGCCGTTGGTCTCGGTGCAGTGGTCGGTATCGGCGTGGTCGAGGGAATCGAAGTCATGATCCTCGGATCCGACATGACCTATCGCGGAGGCTCTTCGAACCCGAACACGCTGGCAAAGTCCAGTCGGGCGTACGAGATCATCCGCGCCAACCGTCTACCGACGATCCTGTTGCAGGAATCTGCCGGCGCAGAACTTCCCCGTCAGGCCGACATCTTCGTTCCTGGCGGAGCGCAGTTCAAAGAGCTGACCCAGCTGTCCAAACTTGGCATCCCGTCGATCACCGTTGTCTTTGGACCCAACACTGCCGGTGGGGCGTACGTCCCGGGAATGAGCGACTACACCGTCTTCGTCAAAGATCGTGGAACGGCGTATCTAGGCGGGCCACCCCTGGTCAAGATGGCGATCGATGAGATCGTCGACGAAGAAACTCTCGGCGGGGCAGAGATGCACTCGCGCACCAGCGGCCTCTCCGACTACCTCGCCGCAGACGAGGTGGATGGACTGCGACTCGCACGCCAGATCGTGCGCCACCTGCGATGGGAAAAGCTTGGACCAGGGCCCACCCTCACCGCAGATGACCCGCTCTACGACCCTGCCGAACTGTTGGGGTGTGCGTCGGCCGACGTGCGAATTCCCTTCGATATCCGAGAGGTCATCGCCCGGCTCGTCGACGGCAGCCGATTCGAAGAATTCAAGCCGCTGTACGGCGACAAGCTCGTGTGTGGGTGGGCATCACTTCACGGTTTCCCCATTGGACTGGTCGGAAACAACGGCATCCTCTTCAGCGAGGAGGCCAAAAAGAGCGCACAATTCATTCAATTGTGCAATCGAACCGATACTCCACTCGTGTTCCTCCACAACATCACCGGATTCATGGTCGGGTCCAAGGCCGAACAGGGCGGCATCATCCGCAATGGGGCCAAGCTCATCAACGCGGTGTCGAACTCGACCGTGCCGCACTTCAATCTGATGGTCGGCGCCAGCTACGGGGCCGGAAACTACGGCATGGCCGGGCGCGCCTACGATCCTCGATTCGTCTTCAGCTGGCCCAACCATCGAATTGCGGTCATGGGGCCCAAACAACTTGCCGGTGTGATGGACATCGTCGCCCGCAATGCCGCAGCAGGCCGAGGGATTCCCGTTGACGAAGAACGCCTCGCAATGCAACGCGACGCCCTCGAGGGACAGATCGAGATCGAGTCGACGTCGTTGTTCGCGACCGGCCGTGGCTGGGATGACGGAATAATCCACCCCGCCGACAGCCGCACCGTCTTGGGACTCGCGCTCTCGGCCAGTCACAACAACATCGTCCAAGGGGCGACCGAGTACGGCGTGTGGCGGCACTGATGATCGAGAAACTCCTCATCGCAAATCGAGGCGAAATCGTCTGTCGAATTGCCCGAACCGCGCATCGGCTCGGAATCGGCACGGTCGGCGTGTACTCCGAAGCCGACCGAAACAGCTTGCATGTCGACCAGGTCGACGTTGCGGTGAGGCTTGGTGGCCCGAGCCCGGCCGAGTCGTATCTGCGCGCCGACCTGGTGATCGCAGCGGCGCTCGCACAAGGCGCAGATGCCATCCACCCGGGTTACGGGTTTCTTGCCGAGAGCGCTGACTTCGCCGAACAGGTCATCGCTGCTGGACTGACGTGGGTCGGTCCCAAACCGGAACAGATCCGGTTGCTCGGTAACAAGATCGCCGCGAAGACCGCGGCGGTCGAGGCCGGGGTACCGACCACCACGATGACCAGAGTCGAACCCGGCGCAACACCCGCAGGTCTCACGATGCCAGTGCTGGTCAAAGCCGCAGCGGGTGGTGGGGGACGCGGCATGCGGATCGTGCGCCAACATCTCGACGTCGCTGCGGCGATCGAAAGTGCGTCCCGCGAGGCTAAGGCAGCCTTTGGAGACGGCACGGTGTTCATCGAGCCCTACATCCAACGTGGCCGACACATCGAAGTGCAGATCATGGGTGACTCCTCAGGTCACATCGTGCACCTCGGCGAACGTGAGTGCTCGATTCAGCGCCGCAACCAGAAGATCCTCGAGGAAGCACCCTCGGCTGGCATCTCCGACGAGACCCGTCAGAGGTTGTGCACCGCAGCCGTCGACCTGACGGCCCATGTCGGCTACGAGAACGCTGGAACCGTCGAGTTCATGGTCGGCGAGGACGACACGATCAATTTCCTCGAGGTCAACACCCGTCTCCAGGTCGAACACCCGGTGACCGAAGCCGTGACGGGTATCGACCTCGTCGAATGGCAGCTGCGCATCGCGTCGGGACAACTCATCCCGCTGTCACAAGAGGACATCGTCATCGACGGTCATGCGATCGAGGCACGGATCGTGGCTGAGGACCCAACGAATGGATGGCTACCGTCGACCGGCACGATCTCCCGATTCGAGATCGGACAAGGCACGCGGGTCGAGACGGGTATCGGCGTCGGATCGACGATCACGCCGCACTACGACTCGATGATCGCCAAGGTGATCGCCCATGGCGACACCCGCGACGATGCGGCGTCGATCATGGCTCGATGTTTGCAGACATCGGTGATAACCGGCGTCAAGACAAACATCGACATCGTGCGAGCAATGATGGACGAACCCGACTTTCTCGCAGGCGCGACGCTGACCGCATACCTCGACGAACACCCTCAGCTATTCTCGTCGTCGTCACTTCAGCCAGGCAATGTGCAGGCGCTGCTCGCCGCCGCCACGTTTGTGGTCGCCAACCAATCCCGCGCCAACAACACGTCGACTGGATTTGCCCCTTCGGGGTGGCGCAATCTTCGGACGCAGGGACAACGCCGAGTGTTCCGCCGTGGCGACACGGACCACATGGTCGAATACCTCGACCATCACGGAGTCACGACAATGCACTTCGGGCCGTGGCCCGAACCCGATGCCGAAGGGGTGCTCGCCACCGATGAACGCCGCTCATCGGAGGTCCGGCTGCTCTTTCATGACGGCGAGAACGTCGCAGTCGAAGTCGACGGTGTGCGTACGGTCGTCTCGTTTGTCATCACCGGATGGACGGTTCATACGGCCTGCTCGGCTGGTTCGGCGTCATTCGAGCTCATTTCGCCATATGTCGACCATGACGTCGAACGCGATTCTGGTGGGCCCGTGTGCCCTCTTCCAGGAACGGTCATCGCCATCCACGTGCGAGCGGGTGATCGGGTAGCGGAAGGGCAGCTCCTGATGGTCGTCGAAGCCATGAAGATGGAACACAAGATCGTCGCCGCGAACGCCTCGACCGTTGGTGAGGTGCTCTTCGGCGTCGGTGATCGAGTCGACAGTGGAGATCTGCTGGTGAGCCTCGCGTGACCAACCAGGATCACGGCCCCATTCGAATAGCGAATTGTTCGGGCTACTTCGGTGATCGACAGTCGGCCGCCCTCGAGATGGTCGACGGTGGTCCGATCGACGTGCTCACCGGCGATTGGCTCGCCGAGCTGACGATGTTGATCCTGAGGCGCATTCGCGACAAGAAACCCGGAGCCGGCTACGCCCGAACATTCGTGTCGCAGATGGAAGAGGTCATGGGTACCTGTCTGGATCGCGACATCAAGGTCGTGACCAATGCGGGGGGTCTCGATCCAGACGGATGTGCGGCGGCGATCCAAAAGGTGGCGAACACGCTCGGTCTGGCGCCAAAGATCGCGTACGTCCACGGCGACGACCTGATGCCGAGAATCGATGCACTTGCCCGGTCCGGTCAACTTCGCTCGTTCGACGGCGAAGCCAATTTCGACACGTCGGGTGTTCTCACCGCCAACGCATACCTCGGATGCTGGGGAATCGTTGACGCGCTACACGCCGGCGCCGACATCGTCGTGACCGGCAGGGTCACCGACGCGGCCGTGGTCTGTGGCCCTGCGGCATGGCACCACGGCTGGTCACCGTTGGACCTCGACCCGCTGGCCGGAGCGGTCGCTGCGGGTCACCTCATCGAGTGCAGCGGACAGGTGACCGGTGGCAACTATTCGTTCTTCACCGAGATTCCCGGGTGGAACGACAACGAACGCGCACGTTTCGGCTACCCGTGGGCAGACATCGAGGCCGATGGATCTTCGGTGATCGGCAAACACGATGGAACTGGCGGTTTGGTGTCAGTCGGAACCGTGACGTCACAACTGCTCTACGAGATTGGTTCCCCGAGTTATCTTGGACCCGATGTGACCAGCCGCTTCGACACGATCGAGCTCGAGCAGCTTGGTCCGGACCGGGTTCGCGTATCTGGAGCGCTCGGCGAGTCACCACCAGCAACACTCAAGGTCGCGACCAACAACGTCGGTGGGTTCCGAAATTCGGTCACGTTGGGATTGGTCGGTCTCGACATCGACGAGAAGGCTGCGCTGTGTGAAGCAGTGTTTTGGGATGCCTACCCGTTCAGACGCGACGAGATCGGCGAGGTGACGATCGTGCTGAGCCGAACCGATCGTCCCGATCCCGAAACGAACGACCAAGCGACCGCGAGGTGGACGATCACGGTGAAGGACCCCGACCCCGACAAGGTCGGTCGGGCCTTCTCGAACGCAGTGTTCCAAACCGCCCTCGCGAGCATTCCGGGCATGCATGGTCTTTCGGGTGCTCCCAAGGCCGCTGAACCATTTGGGGTCTATCAACCGGCGATCGTCGACCGCGCGCACGTGCCGTCGATTGTGACGATGCTCGATGGTCACGAGTCGGTCGTGTCGTCCGAGGCGACGATGGGCGTCCACGCGAACGTCGACATCGTTCCCACACAACCGTGGGAGGGTGGCCCGACACGATCGGTTCCACTCGGCACGATCGTCGGTGCGCGATCTGGCGACAAGGGCGGCGACGCGAATCTCGGTCTGTTTGTTCGAAGCGACGACGCGTGGTCGTGGCTCGATTCGTGCCTCACGGTCGAACGCCTCCGAGAACTCCTGCCCGAGACCAACGGACTCGAAATTTCTCGGTATCGACTACCCCTCGTCCGGTCGCTCAACTTCGTGATTCATGGGCTTCTCGGCGACGGGGTCGCAGCTTCGACCCGACCCGATGCTCAGGCCAAGAGCCTCGGCGAGTGGGTCCGAGCGCGAGATGTGGAAATACCCGAGGTCCTTCTGTAACGACACGTCATTCTGTCACGACGCCGTTCGGGAAGTCTCAGGCGAGATCGGCGGCGTTGAAGGCGACGCCGAATCGGACACACCAGATGACCACGGTGTTGTAGAGGTCGAGGTCGACGTCGGCCGGAATCTCGTAATTCTGTGGGCCGATGTTGCCCTTCAGGTCGCCAAGCCCGACGAAGTCATCGTCGAAGAGCCCGGCGTCGCCGTCGGCGGGTACCCCAGCCACGAGATACACGTCGAGGTCGGGGCCATTGTCGATGGCGAAGTCCTCTTCGAAGCGCAGGAACCGCTGGTCAGAGCCGTCGGTGAGCACGACTGCAGTGCCCTCACCGGGATGAATGCGGTCGATGAACGTTCCCTCCACGAGGCGAATGACCTCGGGCATGTCGGGCTCGGTCGCGTCGGTCTCGACCGACTGATCGATGGCCAGGTCAACCATGACCTCATTCATTACTGCGACTTCATCGTCGGTCATGTCATCGGACGCAAGGCCCGAGGCGCCCTCTGAGGCGAAGAACGGCCCCCCTTCGCTCACTTCATCGTCGATGAATGCGGTCTGGATCCCGAATACGCCAAACGCAAGAATCGCGATCGCGACGAGTGCGAGGGCAACGATCGTAAGTTTCGCGTTCCTGGTCATGCGGGCGAGTCTCTCATGTTCGTCGGTGAAATGTGCTGCCTCACGGAGAAGAGAACCAGGGTGGCGGCTGAGCTCATGACGAGCGCGAGCACGATGGCAGCCCGATCACCGCTTCGATCGACGAGCCATCCCGCGAGAGGAGGACCCGTGAGCGCCGCAATACCCGCTGCGGTGTATTGCATGCCGATCATGCCGCCCAAACCCTCGAGCCCGAAGATGTCGGCAATCACGGCAGGTGACAATGCAATGAATCCGCCATACCCGATGCCCAGCGTGATCGCGTACGTCACGAGGAGTGCGTAGCTGCCACCAGCGAACAGCCAGATGAGGTGACTCGAGGCAAGGACTGCGAAGGATCCGACCTCGAGGCGCAAGGCACCGAAACGGTCGGCGAGCGATCCGAGGCCGAGACGCCCCACGACGCTCGACCCTCCGATCAGGCCAACGAGGAGCGCTGCCTGCACCTTGTTGACACCACGGTCCTCTGCGCTGCGAACAAGGAAGACGAACGGAATGAACACGCCGAAACCGACGAGCACGGTCGACAGGTAGATCGTCGAAAACGGCCGTAGCCGCAACAACTCACGTAGCGGACGCGATGTCGGGGCGTCGACGGCAACCGGACCGCGTGTGGCTGCCAGCGCAGAAAGAGCCATGAGTGTGCCGCCCCCGAGAGCAAAGATGACGTAGGTGGTACGCCACGACGTTGCATCGATGAGCCGGGCGGCCAACGGCGCCCCGACGAGGGTTCCGAGGCCGATCCCAGCAACCGCGACGCCGATCGCCGTCGAGCGTTGTTTCACGAACCAGCCTCCGACGGTCGCAACCATCGGCACGTATCCACACGCGACCGCAAACCCGACGCCGACTCCGTAGGTGAGGTATCCGAGGTACAGCGATTGAACGAGCGCGGTGAGCAACAAACCAACGACCAACGACGCAGCGCCGGAGAGCACGACCCGCCGTGGGCCAACCCGGTCCATCCATCGTCCAGTGAACGGTGCCAGGAAGAACGAAAGGCCGATCGTGAGGGAGAACACGAACGCCGTTTCGCCGGTGCTCGAGTCGAACTCGTCGCCCATCGATCTGAAGAACGCACCAAAGCTGTAGGCAACGCCGAACACGGCGAACATCGAAAGCGCTGCCGCCCCGACGACCAGCCAGCCGCGAGCTGAGTCGGGCTGCGCGGTGCTCATTCATCGGCACGCTAGCAGGACGCTGGGAGGCAGTCCCCGGGGTGACCGAGGGGCGCGAACGGCGCGGGTAACCTCATCCCATGCAGCCAACGACGATGAAGCAGGCCGGCATTGGCGCAGCAGTCGTGCTGGTGTTGCTCGCGGCGGCGACGATCGGCTTCTTCCTTGGGCGTGCGGGCGACGAAGAGGTTGTCACCGACACGACCGCTGCCACGACGACGACAACGACCTCATCCTCGGTGCCCGAACCGCTGCCGACGATCACCACGACCACCACCACGCAGCCCCCAGCTCGAGATTTTGCCGATCTCTTCGAAGATCTTCGCGGCGCCGTTGCAAGTGTCGATGTCGTCGGTTGCGATTTCGGCAGCCAGGGGACGGCGTTTCTGGTTGGGGACGACACGGCGTATACGGCTTGGCATGTGGTCGAGGACGCCGCTCAGGTTGCGCTGACCATCGGCGGTGAGAACATCGAAGCCTCCGTGATCGGGCATGATCCCGAACGCGACGTGGCCGTCCTTCGACTTGCGACACCAGTCGAAAGTGCCGTTGTCCTGCCGATCGCAGAGACGCAACCCCGAGTGGGCGAAGAAGTCGCTGCCATGGGCCATCCCCGTGGGTTGCCCCTCGCTCTGACCGTTGGTCGAGTGACATCGATGAACGGTGAATTCGACTTCGGCGGGAATGCCGATGGAGTGGTGTCGAATCTGATTCAAACCGATGCCGTCGTCGCTCCCGGCAGCAGCGGAGGCCCGCTCATCAACCAGCAGGGTGAGGTCATCGGTGTGGTGATCTTGAAGGACATCGCCGCCGAGGGGCTGATGTACGCCGGGGACATCGAGGGTGTTCGAAGCGAACTCGCTGACTGGGATGCCTCCCCCGAACCTGTCGAAGCGGCGTTCTGTGTGGGAAACGTCGACTTGAGCAACATCGATCAGATCGCCTCCGAGTTCATCGGCGCCGACGTTGCCCACCCCGAAGTCGAGTCTCTCCAGCGCACCTTCGCCGTCTATACACAGAGCATCAATTCTGGACGCGCCGAGGCAGCCTTCGGTGTGCTCGGGCCGTCGATCACGACGAACAACACCGCTGAGGCATGGGCCGTGGGGCAGGCCACCAGTTTGTTGTGGGATTGGCGAATCAGATCGATCATCGAGGTCGACGGCGGCCTCGAGGTTCGCTCGACGTTCACGAGCACGCAGGATGCAGAGTTTGGATTCGATGGGCAGAGCACCTGCACCCGATGGGACATCACGCATCAGTTGGTGAGGGGTGACTTCCGCGGTCGAGAGTTCTGGCTCATCGATCGTTCTCGGGCAACCACGGGCTCGGGTCCGATCGATTGCCTCGAATGGCGCCCCGAGCTGATCGACCGAGGTAACGAGGTTCTCGCGGCCGTTGGCGAGTCGGCCGTGTATGAGTTTGCTCTCGCAGGTGGAACGATCGATCAGCTGAGCATCGGTGTCGACCTGCCTGAGGACAACACACCGGTAACCGTGGTTGTGTCGGTTGTTGCGACCGATGAGTCGTTCGACCCGATCGTGACCGTCGAAGACGAGTCGGGGTCTGTTTTGGCCGAGAACGACGATCGGGGCGATGGGTCGCTCAACAGCCTGGTCGACTTCGAGGTCACCTCGTCGCAGGTGATCAAACTTCAGGTGCGGGATCTGACCGATCGAGCGGGAGGGTCGTATGTGCTCGAGGTGTCACACTCGGCCGGGTGACTCAGACAGCCCGGACTGACCATCGGGTTGCTTCCTCGGCGCCGAACAAGACCACGTGGTCACCGGCCTTGGTGGTGAGCGTCGTGGCCCGTTCGATGTCGACCACCTCCGATGAGAGCTCCAGTTCGTGTGATGGGGCCTCGACGCCATAGACCGCGCACCCATTTCGGGAGACGAATGCGGCGAGGTTGTCGAGCGAGTCGGCAGCGGCAAACACCTCGGCCACCACCTCGAGACCATACGCAGCGTTGAAGACACCAGCCTTGGCTTTCGGGCCGTATTTGGCCGTCGTGGGATGTGGCGCCGAGTCGGTGCCGAGAAAGAACGCCGGATCGCCGCTCGTCGCAGCCCCGATCAGCGCATCACGGTCATCGGCAGAGTTGATCACCGGTTTGCAGTACAGATCTGGGCGCATACCGTCGGCGAGAAGATCTGATCGCACTCTCGAGAGATGATGCGGTGTGATCGTCGCTGCGGTGTTGGCGTGCGCCGTGACGAATTCGACACCTGCTCGGGTCGACACATGCTCGACGGTGACCTGCAGCTCGGGCATCTGCGAACAGAGCGGGGCGAGTTCATCAGTGAGGAAGGCCGCCTCCCGATCGAAGATGTCCACATTGAGGTTGGTCGACTCTGCGTGGACGAGGAGCCGTGTGTTCGACTCGATCAGCACGTCGAAGAGATCGCGAAACGCAGCGAGCGACGTCCCTCCGCTTTCGGAATTCGTCGTGGCTCCAGCGGGGTAATACTTGACCGCAGCGATGACTCCGTCGGCGATTCCGGCTCGTAGGTCGGCCAGATCGACCTGTGGCGAACAATACATCGCCATGATCGGCCGGAAGTCGGTTGCGTCGTCGGGAGCGTTCGCGAGAATGCGGTCTCGATACGCCGCTGCGTCAGCCGTGGAGGAGATCGGCGGCATCAGATTTGGCATCACCATCGCGTATCGAAATCGTCGAGCCGTGTACTCGACGACGGCTTCGAGCATGTGGTCGTCGCGCAAATGCACGTGCCAATCATCGGGAAGGGGAATGCGGGTCATCGTCGACATGGTTTGGGAGCGTAACGTGACGCAATGATCGAGGGGGACAAATGAGCGACCACGAGTGGCACAAAGTTCTCGAGCCAGGTGAACTGCACGAGGGTCGGGTGAAGACGGTCAGCGTCGGGACGCAGACATTTGCGGTCACGCACCACGACGGACAGTTCGGATGCCTCGACAACGCGTGCCCTCATCAGGGTGGCCCGTTGGGTGAAGGTTCGATCGAAAATGGCTGGCTTCGATGCCCGTGGCATGGATACGACTACTCACCACTCACCGGAGAACCACCAGGCGATTTCAGCGACGCTCCAGAGTGTTTCACGACCGAAGTTCGCTCCGACGGCGTGTACGTGTCACTACCGGTGCCGACCCCCAAACCTCGCACGGTCTCCGACGTGATGGTCGAGACGATGATCAACTGGGGTCTGACACACGTCTACGGCATCGTTGGGCACTCGAACCTCGGCTTCGCTGATGCCATGCGCAAGGCCGAGGAACGGGGCGAACTCACGTACATCGGCGTCAGACACGAAGGCGCTGCAGCGTTCGCCGCAACCGCATTCGGAAAGCTCACCGGCGGGGTGGCGGGGTGTTTCGGAATCGCCGGTCCGGGCTCGACAAATCTGCTCACCGGTCTCTACGACGCCAAGGAGGATCGTGCCCCGGTGTTGGCGCTCAGCGGGCAGGTCCCGTCGAGTGTGAAGGGTCGCGGGGCATTCCAAGACACCGACCTCGAAGGGGCCTTTTCCGACGTCACCCGATTCAGCGAGACCGTGCACGCTGCATCGGACCATGCCGAATTGGCCTCGCTGGCGATGAAGACGGCAATCGTCGAGCGAGATGTCGCGCACCTGATCTTCCCCGACGAAATTCAGCACGCTCCCGTCGAAGACGATGTGGCCGCGGGTACTCCGGAGGGTCGAACCGGGTCTCGAGAGATCGCGGCACCCGTCGACGAGGTGGCTCGAGCTGCGGCGTTGATCGCCTCGTCGAGTCGCCCGATGATCATCGTGGGCAACGGCGCACGCGATGACATGGCGTCGGTCATCGCACTCGCCGATCGTCTGGGTACGCCCGTGGCGACGACGTTCAAAGGAAAGGGGCTCATCGGCGACGACCACGAGCTCGGATGTGGGGTCATGGGGCGGTCCGGAACACCGATCGCCAGTTGGTTCATGAACGAGAGTGACCTGGTCATCGTGTTCGGCGCCAGCTTTTCGAACCACACCGGTATTGCCGACTACAAACCGCTGATCCAGGTCGACTACGACCCAATGGCACTCGGTCGGTTCCACTCGGTCGACGTGCCGCTGCAGGGTCATGTCGGCGTGACTTCGGCGCAGCTACTCGCCGCACTTCCCGACGACACCAAATGCATCGACCTTCGAGACGAGATCGTCGAGCGATGGTCGATCTGGCGAGCCGAAAAGGCGAGCCGGGTCCTCGACGATGCCGGGCAGGGCATTGGCGCCGCAGCCGTGATGGCCAGCCTCGGTCGGTCGATCGATCCTGACGCAGTGATCGCCGTCGACGTCGGAAACAACACGTATTCGTTCGGCCGATACTTCGAGGCGTCGGGCCATCAAGATGTGTTGATGTCGGGTTATCTCGGGTCGATCGGTTTCTCGTTCCCCGCAGCGATGGGGGCGTGGGGTGCAGTTGGCGACACCCGGCAGGTGGTCAGCATCAGTGGCGACGGTGGATTTGGGCAGTACGCAATGGAGATGACCACGGCGGTCAAGTACGAGATGAACATCACCCACGTGCTTTTGAACAATTCCGAGCTCGGCAAGATCTCGAAGGAACAACGAGCCGCCGAGTGGGACGTGTGGCAGACCGGGCTGCACAATCCCGATTTCGCTGCGTTCGCCGAACTCTGTGGAGCAAAGGGATTTCGGGTCACCGAGCTCGACCAACTCGACGCTGCGATCGCTGAAGCGCTGGCGCACCCGGGACCTGCGTTGGTCGACATCATCACCGACGCGCTGCTGATCTGAACCAAACCGCGATCCAAACCAAACCGCGATCTGAACCAAACCGCCAGGCTCAGCCTCGACTTCAGGAGACACCGAACACATGGAACCATTGCCACCAGCACCGAGCGCACTTCCCGAGACACGCGAAGCACTTCACAGGCTTGCGGCCTACGTGATCGCGCCAGCGCGCCATCGCGTCACCGGCCGGTTCGGACTGCGGTCAACCCCCGGTGGTTTCGGCACGCCCGAGTTCGAGGGGCGCCGTGTGCGGGTGGAAGGCACGGAGCTTGTCGATGAAGCCAATGGTTCGCAACGACGTCATCAACTCGTGTCACTGCAGGATGCCGCCGATTTTCTCGGTGGGCCCGTCGACCCGAAGACCGCCGCAGAACACGACTCACCTGCGTTGGGTGATGTTGGCGAACCGCTAGCAATCGACGCTGAGGCGTCGATCTTCCTCGGTCGATGGTTCGAGGCTGCGTTCGAGGCGCTTCGGTCGGTGTCGGCAGACACCGCGTCTGTCGATGCGAGTGAACCGCAACTCTGGCCTGGCCATTTCGACGCGGCGATCGAAGTCGGCGACGAAGATCATCGAGGCAGCTACGGGGCATCGCCGGGCGATCAAAGCATCGATGAGCCATATCTGTATCTCAGCATCTGGTATCCCGATCGGATCGGGATCGACGCGTCGGACGCAATCTGGAACGCGCCTGCGTTCACCGGTTCGATGCTGAAACTCTCGGATTTCCCGTCTGGCGCCGACCCCGTCGATGCGGCGGTCGACTTCTGGCGCTCGAGCCGAGACGCCCTTCTTTGACTCTGAGCTTGATTGACCCTGCGGCGGCGTTCTCATCGGTTCGCCAGGCGCTGATTGGATCGTTGTTCGTCGAGTCGCGGTGTCTGGTTTTCGGGTTCTGGAGTCGTCGTGCGTCGCCGTCGGTTGGTGTTGTGTGTGTAGGTGCCTGGTGGTGTTTTGGTTTGTGGGTTTTTGTCGGGTGGTAGTTCGTCCCAGGTGGCTGCCCGAAGTTTCCATCTGTTGGTTTGTTGTTCGTAGTACAGGGTTTGTTTGTTCTGGTGGAGCCGGTGGTGGCAGTCGTCGCACACGAAGGCGAGTTGGTTGATGTTTGTTTGGCCCTTTCCGGGTGCTTCGTAGGGCAACAGGTGGTGGGCAACACAGGTGTCGTAGT